>JACCDS011874464.1_pt1 | contig 11857 bp, 12 predicted proteins | sample 7446441 | NCBI WGS metagenome assembly JACCDS01 (sample SAMN15323445, study PRJNA562643) | freshwater metagenome | isolation source: river surface water | place: USA:Blue River Watershed | collected 2017-08-17 | reverse complement strand
GCGCGCTGCGGTCCGGGACGATCTGCGCGCCCGCCTGCACCGGCAGCAGCGTCCACACCAGCCAGCCCATGAATGGCACGCCGGCAAAGGGCTGCAGCCCGCTGCTGCCCGCACCGCGGCTGCGCGCAGTCTCGGCCACGGCCATCAGCAAGCCGCGGGCACGGTTGAACACCAGGCGATAGCAAAGCTGATTCATGGGGACGCTCCTTGGTCGAGGGGGAAAGCATGGGGAGGGACATTGCTGCACGAGACGCCATCAGCGCACAGGTCTTCGACCCGACCGCAGATGACCACCGGATGCGCGCGACACCACGCCCGTGACTCGGCACGATTCACCGCATCGCCGACGAAGGTCCTGATTCTCAGGCCGCGTTCCGCGCCCCGGTGTGACAGATAGCGCATCCATCTCGCTGCGAACAACTGCGATTTCAGCAGGCGATACATCGTGCGTGTATGACCGAACGGCGCGATCCAGTCGACGATCCACAGCCGGTCGCCGCTGCACCAGTCGTCGGCGGTGAGCGCCGCATGCGGCTCATTGACATAGCGGTGTTCAGCGGCTGCCGAGAAGCGCGCCCACGACAGGTAAAACACCGGACGGCCAGCTTCGCTGGCGATCAGGAATTGCCGCTGCGCGATCGGCGGCAGCAGCAAGGTCGACAGCCACTTCAGCGGCGCATCGCGTCGTGTGGCCGCCTGCATCCAGAGCCAGGTGGCCGCGCCGAAGGCTTCGGCGTCGCACCATTCCTGCTGTATCAGCCCGGGGGCAAGCACATCGAGGCCGGGCGCGGACGGGAATCGCATGCTGGCCTCCGTCAGTGAGACCAGCTGAGACTGAAACCGACATTCACCCCGTTGCCGCGAAAACCCTCGGGCCCCGACAAAGCCCGGCCAGCGAACAGGTCGTAGGCAACGCCGTACACACCACCGCGCAGGCCGATCACCATGCCGGCCAGGTGCATGCCGGCCAGCAGCGCGCTGTGGCGTCCGCGGACTTCACCGTAGTCGAGACCGACATACGCCTCCTGACCAGAACCCCCGAGCGAGACGCCGAGATCGTTACGAAGCAGCCAGCCGCGATCCGCGGACAACACACGTTGCTCGTCGAAGCCGCGTACCGAGAAACGGCTGCCTATGCTGAACCGGTCCTGCGGCAGCAAGGGTGTCCACGCATGCTGGGCGCGTAGCGCCAGTGAATAACGCAAGTGCCGGCCCGCCAGCGCGAACGGCAGGTGGTAGAACGCGCCGAGCTGCAGCAGCTGTGGCCGGGTACTGCCCTCGGTGTCTTCATTAATGAGACGGGTGGCGCCAAATGCGCCGGTTCCGCGACGATAGGCAGCGTTCAGGTCGAGGGTGGCATCGCCGAGGAGCTCCCGGTGCGCGAGCCCGGCTTCCCAGCCCGCGGTCTGACGGTGCTGAACCAGCATGCGCAAGCCGTCGATATCATTGTCGGACTGCCGCGCCCACGCACTCAGATGCGCGGTTGTCTTGCGCGTCGCATCGCGTGCGAGCACCCGCGACAGTCTCAGTTCCTGATTCGTGCTGTCGCCGCTGTAGACGGTGGTCCCCTGCTGGTTGGCCACCGGCTGCCGGTATTCATTACGGCTGGCCGTCGCGCCAAGCAGCCAGTAACCCAGTGGCAGCGCGTAGTGGACGGTGTGGCCATTCGTACCGCGCGGGCCGGGCGAGTCTTCGAACAGGCTGCGGTTAATGCTGACATAGAGAAGGTCATTCAGCGTCAGCGCATGGTCCCAGGAAATCGTCACGGCCCCCTGGTAGCGGCCCGTGGATTTCAGGCCCGAATTGTCGATCGCCAGATTCAGTCGCAACGGAAATTCCTGCCGCCATTCGACCACGATGTCACTATCGCCAGGACGAACATCAGTCCCCACCGCGGGCACGATACGAATGTCCGCCTCGGCGCTGGGCACGCGCTTGAAGTTTTCCAGCGTCTGCTCAAGCGCGCGCAGGTTCAGCAAATCGCCCGGCTGCAGCGGCGTCGCATTCCATTGCGTCGCACGCGATGACGTGCCATCGGCAAAGCGAATCGACCGCACCCGCCCGGGAATCAGGGTCAGGGTCAATACCTCTGCTCCCAGATCTTGTGGGCCCGCCAGCACGCGCGTGGTGACAAAGCCGCGCCGCACCAGTTCATTTTGCAGGCGGCGCAGCGCAATGCCGATGCTGGTGCTTCCAACGCACCGGCCAGTGAGCGGATCTGCGCTGCCGTCGCCGGCGTAATTGGCCGCGTCGATCAGATCGGCGAAGCGCTCGGCCATCTCTCCCGCCAGCGCGATCCGCGTAATCATGAAACAAGGGGACTCATTCGCAGGCAGCCGGGGCGCCGGGGGTGTCTCTGCGGACTTCAGCCGCACTTCAGCATCAGGCTCCAGCCGCCGGCGCAACTGCGACTCGCGCTCCTGCTGGCGCAGCAGCTGCTGGTCCCCCGGGTCGATGGCCGCCGGCGTTTGCGCGGCCGCGCTCCAGACAAAGAAGAAAGACACTACAACAGCGCAGAAAAAGAAGATCGGTCGCATCAATCATCCGGGCAGGCACGAAGGGAGGCTTCCCGTGAATGCCGCAATCGGCTCGTCACGTGACGGAAGCGACGCGATTGTTCAGCACACGAAGTGCCAAGGAGAGAAACTGTCGGGCACGATCAGGAATCTGGCGTCCCTGCGCGGAGTGCTTCGCAAAGTGTTGCGAACATGTCGAGCAGTCGCTGTGAGCCTGCGCGCCAACAGCCTGTTGCGACGCCGGGCGCACGGCAGAAGCAGAATGAATTCACCGGCCCGGCAGGACGGGCCGCTGCAGGCGTCAATCGCCACCAGCTGCGTGACGGCACGGTCCCTTAGAGCCTGTCTCGATAGGCCGCTGGCGGCGTTGGCAGTCCCTTGCCACCGACCTATCGAAACAGGCTCTTACTCGATCGTCATCACGGGAAGCCAGTTCGAACCCGGATCTGCCTCGAAAAAGTCGGCGGCTTTCAGCGGCCGCTTTCTCTCTTCCACGGGCAAGATGTCGGGCGCGATGAACGGTGCCATATCCACCTCGTAAAGACGCCCGGTCAGGCGGTTTCCGTCACGCTGCAATTTGTAATACAGGCCGTTGAACGGATTGACATGCAGGTCATGCGTGCGGGTGCGCATGAACATCAGCGCATATTCCAGTGGCAGCAGGTCGCTGTCGCTGACGAGCGATGCTTCATTCTTCACTGGGAACCAGCACAATCGCTGCACAGGCCCGGTCAGGCACTGGAAGGGGCGCATCGCAAGGAAGTAATCCTGCAGCGAGTCGTCCATCGCCACCTCGAAACTACTGCGTCCATTCCCCGCATCGACAAAGCGGACAAGACCGATCTGATAACGCTCTCCCGCCGCATTCGACAAAATGATCTTGCGCTCGCCGGTCAGCGGAGCCGCTGCGGCGGACGATGGCAGGCTCATCCAGGCCAGCACAAGCAGCGCGCACAGCCAACGACATCCCCTAAATACTTTCAGGCTGACCATCACCCCTCCTTTTCAGATGCGCTACCGGCATCCTCACCCCAATGATTACGAAAAAGACCAGCCCAGGACTGCCTCGGCATACTCCGGGAAACCTATCATCCGCTTCAGGCAAAATTCAAAGGCGGGCCAGTCCGTCGTCTGTGCGTGAAGCGGCGGGCCGGCAAAAGAAATACTGCGGCAAGGACTGGAACAAAATGGCGCAACATGCCGGTCTCCGAAACGATTAAATCGTCATTCAGATTATCCGACAAGCATTGGCAGCACCAGATAATGACGCGTATCCTGCGAAGGCGGATTTAGTCGCTGCATTATCAGCCTGCCGCCGCCAGCATTTTCCATCGGCATCGGGCCGTCCAACGTCAGGAGTATCGCCATGATCAAAACCGCCCTGCTTGCCGTCTGCCTCGCGCTGTTGCCCTTTGCGGCGAGCGCCAGCGACGATCCGGTCGTTCCGGCCCACGAGGAACCGCGTCACGTACCCAAGCTGGAAAACCGCTGGGTGCGCGTGATCGACGTAGAAATTCCGGAAGGCGAAAGAACGCTGTTCCATGCCCATGCGCTGGACTACCCGTACCTGATGGTCACCAGTGTCACGCTGAGAAATCAGGTCTACGGACAAGAGGCCAGGGACATGCCGATCACGCGCGGGCTGGTCGGCTATTACAGTGCCTCCACGCAGGGGGCGTACACGCATCGCTTCATCAACCTGGGCCCGGGCACCTTCCGCGCGATCGGCATCGAGCTGCTGCGGCCACCGTCGGGATCAGGTACGGCAACGGCCGCACTGCCCGAGCAGCCCGGGCTCAGCAAAGTGCTGGATAACGAACGCGTGCGGGCCTACCGCATCGTGCTCCAGCCCGGACAGTCGCTCGGTCCGCTCCGGCTGGCCGGCCCCGGCCTGCGCGTTGCCCTGACCCCGGGCACGATCGCCGACCAGTCGCCCGGCGGCGAGGCAGTCCAGACCGTGCTGGCGCCCGCGCAGTTCTCCTTCAGTGACACGGACCGCACCATCACCCTGAGCAACCGCGGCGATCAGCCGGTGGAACTGGTCGAATTCGAGTTCCGGCCATGACAGCGGCCCGCCTGCACCGCTAGCCCACTGCGCCGTCGTGGCGGACCGCGGCGGTCGCCACGTTTACCGGCACCAGCACCCGGTACACCTTCCAGGTCGTATGCCCGACCAGGGGCGCCGTCAGCGCGAGCAGCGGCAGGAAAAACACCAGGCTGGCGCCGATCAGCACCGTAATCGTCAGCGCCCACACCAGCATCGCGCCCGGGTTATTCCACAGCGCGATCGCACTGGCCGCGATCGACTCGATCGTATCGGCGCCCCGGTCCAGCATCATCGGCATCGATACCACGGACATCGCAAATACCAGTGCGGCAAACACACAGCCGACCGCAAACCAGATAGTCAGGAATTCGAGGTTGTCCATCGAGACGATCTTGCGCAGCATGTCGTTCAGCTCCGGATAATTGTGCGTTGCAAACAAGGCAAACAGCACGACCGACACGCGCACCCACACGATCAAAAAAAACGTGAGAATGGCTGCAAAAAACGCAATGGCTTTCCAGTTGCGCAGCCAGCAGGTAAACGTCGCCCGCAAGTCGATTCCCTGTCCCCGCTCCTGCTGGCGCGACAGATCGTAGATGCCGCAGCAGATGAACGGTCCCACCAGGAAAAACGCTGCGGTCAGTCCCATCGTCAGCTGCCACACCTGCTGGTACAACTCGCCGATTGCATAGCCCATCAGCACGAAAACGACGCCGTAGGCAAGGCCGTAAAAGCCCGTGGCGCGCATCTCCTTCGCGCCCTCCGCCAGCAATGCAAAAATCGCCCACGGCGGCAACGGACCGCGCCCCGCCTCCATCGATACCGACCCCATATCTCCTCCCTCTGTGTGGATGTTGATTGCCCGACGCAGTGCAGAGAATGACACGACTTCGCGCTGCCGCCAAAACCCTGATGGCTGACGCCTAGCCGGTAAAAATCACGCCAGAATTTATCCTGTGACGAAACATTCTTTCTTGCAGAAAATTCCAGAAAATATATTCGTACTCCGGACCTGATTTTCCTTGTCAGCACCCCACCATTTCTTTATAAACATGAGAATTCCAATTAATACAACAATCAGTGGCGCTTAAAATAAGAACATGGTCGTTGATGGCGGTCGCTTCGGCAGTGCTGCCGCTGATCGCGTTTTTCATTTTCGCGCTGCTCTACATTGATTCGAAAGAGCGGGCCCTGGTCGAGGCGGAGCTGAAGTACCGGACCAGCCAGATCGCCCATGTCACGAACGAACGCCTCGCCGTAGCCGTGCAGACCCTGCTGGTGCTCAGCCAGAGTGCCAGCGCACGCAATGGCGACTGGCCTGCGCTGTACCAGCAGGCACAGCATGTCGCCAATTCCAATGCCGCGTATGCCGCCATCACGCTAACCGACGACAAGGGCGAGTTACTGTTCGTGACGAGCCTGCCGTACGGCGAAAAGACCTTCAAGCCGAATTATCCCGAACTCATTCGCGAAGTCTTCGAATCCGGCAAACCCAACATCTCCGGCCCGTTCACAGTGCCGATCGCAAAGGGGCATCGGGTGGCGGTCTCTGTGCCGCTCGTGCGCGGCGATCATGTGACGAATGTCTTGCGGCTGATCCTGTCGACCGAATCGATCGAAGACATCATCCGCCAGCAGCAACTGCCGGCCGGATGGCTGGCGGCTATCGCCGACAAGCAGGGCACGCTGCTGGCGCGCTCTCCGTCCTCAGAGGCGTACGTCGGCAAGCCCGCCAGCCGCAGCCTGATTGCAGCCATCCAGCGCAAGGACGGATTGATCTACAAGGGTATCTCCCTTGAAGGCGACGCGATCACGTCGATCGTGTATCCGGTATTTCAGGGCGACTGGTATGCGTCCATCGCCGTGCCTGACCGCATACTCGAAAACCAGTCGCGCCACACCATGCTGCTCCTGCTGCTGATGAGCGTCTGCGCGGCATCGCTGGGCGTAGGCGCAGCTTTCGTCGGCACCCACTTCATCGAAAAACAGGCGCGGACACTCGAAGGCGCTGTCGTCCTCCGAAACGCGCATGCACCTCCGCCCTCGCAGCCGCTCGGCATTGCTGAGTTCTCCGACATTTACCAGAGCTTTTGCGACATCGTCGAAAACGAGCAGAAGATCGAGCGCTACCTGAAGCAGGTCACGTCAGAAAAAGAAGAAATCCGCGATCTGTTCGAGCATGCGCCCTGCGGCTATCACTCACTGGATGCCAATGGCTGTTATGTGCGCGTCAACCAGACCGAACTGGACTGGCTCGGCCTGAGCGTGGACCAGGTGATCGGCCAGCCTTTCAAGAAATTCATCACCGAGGCCGGGCAGATGCAGTTTGACCGGATGTTCCCGAAGTTCCTGGCTGACGGGCATATCGAGGGCGCGGAGTTCATCCTGCTCTGTGCCGACGGATCCACCCGGCCAGTGGTCGTGAATGCCACGCTGATCTGTGACGAAGACGGCGTACCGCTGATGAGCCGCAGCGTGGTCTTCGACATCACGGAACGCAAGAAGCTGGAGAAGCGGCTGGAAGAGCTCTCCAACGTCGACTCGATGACCGGCTTGAGCAATCGCCGTCATTTCTACGAACTGGCCGGCCGCGAAATCGAGCGCGCGCTGCGCATGCAAACGCTGTTTGCACTTGCCATCCTCGATGTCGATCATTTCAAGCGAGTCAACGACGAGTTCGGCCATGCAGTGGGCGACCGCCTGCTGACAGAGCTCGGCAAGATCCTCAAGTTGAACATGCGCTCGATCGATATTCCGGCCCGTATCGGCGGCGAGGAATTCGCGCTGCTGATGCCGCATACGGACATGGACAACGCGTTGCGGGTACTGGAACGCCTGCGCGAGGCCATGGCCGAAGCGCGAGTCTCGTCGAATGACGGCCGTATCGTCACATTCACTGTATCGATCGGCGTCACCGCCCAGCAGGCCGGTGAAAACGATCTCGATGCCATGCTGTCACGCGCCGACAAGGCCCTGTACCAGGCCAAAGGCCAGGGACGCAACCGGGTCTGTTCAGGCTGAGCAGACGGCGGCACTGAACCGGCCCAAGCGGACGGCCGTGCCGCCTCGCATGGCCCGGCGGAAAGTGGCAAACTCTGCCAGCGGCTACGCAGACAGCGGCCGCCAAAGCCAACCATAATAAACGCGAGGACCCACCATGAAGCCTACCCTGCTGCCCGCGCTGCTGGCACTCCTGATCTCATTCAACGCCTTTGCCAAGGACGACCCCTGCGGCGAATACACCAGCGTCGACATCGGCGAGTCCACGGTCGACATGGGCAACAAGACCACCTTCGTCCATTTCCGCTCGTCGACCCAGATGAACGCTGCCGACGGTTCGAAATTCAATAATCTGTCAGGGCAATGTACCGGCGGTGCCGTGGTCTACCCGGACAAGACAATCGAGGCCGATGGCCTGTGCGCCGTCGAGGATATCGATGGCGACGTACTGACCTATGCGTTCAGCCAGTCACGCGGCCAGATGGAAGGCCGTTATGCGCGCAAGGGTGGCACCGGCAAGTTTGCCAGCGCGCGCGAGACGGGCTGGTTCCGTCCGCTGAAACTGGATGGTGAAGTCACCCGCGGTAGCTGGGGTGGGAAAAACGCCTGCCAGTAAGGCAGTCATGCGCTCCTGAAAGCGGTCGCTCGGGTTGCTTGTGCGAGCCCGTGCGGCGGTGTCAATGCCGGGGTAAGAATCGACAGATTCCTCCCCGCCTCACCGCCCTCTTGCCGGTTCGGCAATACAGCGTTTTGTACCTGCCCTGCACGCCGGAAAAATTCACGGCAAAATTTCTACCAATCCATACATCGACTGGGGTGGCAGATGACGTCCTTCTTCACCTTTTCCCGCGCATGCGCGGCGCACACCTCGCTGCGCTGGCTGCTGCTGGCGCTCGCCGTCGCCGTGTTTCACCCTGCGCGCGCTTTCGAGCGCAGCGACGGCCTGACCGTGCAGTGCGAAATCGAACGTAACGGCGAACGCCGGGTCGTGTCCGAGCAATGGCTGGGGCATGGCGAATCGGGTGACCGCCATCCGGCGCTCGGCGGTGCGGCGGCCGTCGTGCGCCCGGACGCGGAAGGCTGGCCGGTGATCTATTTCGATCATGTCACCGTCAAGGGCATACGCGCGAAAGACCCGCACATGCTCGATTTCATTTTTTATCACGAGTGCGCACACGCGACCGACCCGGCCCTGAGCGAGATCGACGCGAACTGTGAGGCCTATCTCCATCTCGACCGTCTCGGCCTGATGAACGAAGCGCTCGAGCGCGCGCTCGCGCATACGCACCGCAAGATGATGCGGCTGCCGTCACGCTACGGCGGCAGCGGCGCGGCATTCTGGGACAAGACCATGGCCTGCGTCAGCGAACGACGGGCCGCTGTCCTCGCGCCAGCAGGTGGCTGACCGTCGCGTCATCGACCTGGGTGAAATCGCGGTAAAACTGCCCCACCCCCTGAAAATCCCGCGGTACCTGCAGGCAGGCGAACTCATCCACCAGCGGCGCGATCGCCTGCGCCGCCTCTTCAGCCGCGACCGGCACGGCGCAGATGATCCGCGCCGGCTGCTGCTCGCGGATCTCGCGGATCGCGGCACGCGCGGTCGCGCCGGTAGCGAGGCCGTCATCCACCAGAACGACCGTGCGCCCCGCCACCGGGATCGCCGGCCGCACGGCCGAGTACTGTGCGCGGCGATGGCGGATCAGCGCCAGCTGCCGCGCTGCCTCGGTCTTGAGGTAGGCATCGTCCGCACCGGCATGTGCGGCATAGTCGGCGGTCAGCAGCGCGCCCGACTCGCCGACCGAGCCGACCGCAAATTCCGGATTGAAAGGCGCGCCGATTTTCCGCACGAGCACGACATCGAGTTCGGCATGCAGCGCATCGGCGATCACCCGTCCCAGCGGCACGCCGCCGCGCGGAATCGCCAGCACCAGCGGATGCGCGGGCGCATGGCGTTTCAGCAGCACCGACAGCCGACGGGCCGCGTCCGCGCGATCGTCAAAGCGCATGGCGCTGCGTCGGCCAGTCGGGACGGCATTGCCGTCCATCAGCGAAAAAAGCGGCATAACAGCTGCACGCGCAGCGATCTGCCGGGGCAAGGGTATTCATCATGGCGGACCTTCCGGCAGAAGCCGATGCCTCGGCTTCTGCGCCGGGCCAGACGCGCTCAGCCGGGCTCGCCGAAGAACACCTCGCCATCGCGCATGAAACTCGGCACCGGCACCAGACCGTCACCAACGCAGGGACCATCGACGCAACGCCCATCGGAAAAATCGAAAAAGGCGGTGTGATGCGCGCACATCACCAGTCCGTCCAGTGTGACAAAGGTCTGCGGCTCGTAGTTCAGCGGCAGCGAAAAATGCGGGCAGAAATTCAGGTAGGACCAGACATGTTCGCCGCGACGCAGCAGCAGCACCTTGAAATTTTCCCGGCCGTCGCCGAATGCGACATCACGACCGCCGCCGTCCGGAATCTCGGCCAGCCCGCACAGCCGGGTGCCATTGGCCGGCCGGTCCGGATGATCCTGCCAGTTCAATTCATCGCCTCCCCGGAAAACTCCTTCACCGGCGCGCCCAGCGTCCAGTCCCAAGGACGGATCTCGACCGACTGGAACACCCCGGCCTGCGAATACGGATCATCGGCGACAAACTCCGACACGGCCGCAATATCCTCGGCCTCCACCACCAGCAGGGTGCCATTCATGCTGTCGCCGCGCGTGGTCAGCGTCGGCCCGCCCAGATGCACTTTCACCTGATGATGTGGATTGCGCAGGTAAGCGCGATGAATCGGCCGGACTTCGCTGCGCACCTGCAGCATGCCGGGCTTGTCGGTGGCGAGTACCAGGAAGAACATGGCCGCCTCCTCAGCCTGCGGGCTCAAGCACGAAATCGTAGCGCACCCGCCATTCGTCGCCGGCGCGCTCATAGTCCACCACCAGCGAGTTCTTCACGCCGAATACAGCATCCGACTCGAGGTAGGGATCGCCTTCGCTGAACAGCTGGGTCACCACCGGCTTGTAGCCCGGCGCGGAAACAATGAAATGAATATGCGCCGGACGGAACAGATGGCGCCCGAGCTTGTCGAGCAACTGGCCGACCGGCCCGTCACCCGGTATCGAATACGACACCGGCTTGAGCGTGCGGAAGCGATAGCTGCCGTCGGCGTCGGTCGCCACCTTGCCGCACAGGTGGTAGCCGGCGGCCGCCGCGTCCTGCACATGGTAGAGGCCGTTCGGTGCGGTCTGCCAGATATCCAGCACCGCATCGCGCAGCGGCTCGCCATCGATGCCACGCACCGAGCCGCTCACCTCCACGCCAGGCCCTTCACCGGGCGCGAGGTCGGCACCGCTGTGCCGCTCCGGCGCGCCCGCCACATAGAACGGCCCGAGCACGCTCGATTCGGTGGCGCCGGCCGGCTTGCGGTTGTTGATCGCATCCACCAGCATCGACACGCCCAGCGTGTCGGACAACAGGATGTACTCCTGCCGCTCGCCATCGCAGATCTGCCCGGTCTGCGTCAGGAACTGTATGCCGGCGAACCACTCTGCTGGCGTCGGCTCCACCTCGCGCACGAAGGCGTGCAGGTGCCGGATCATCGCCGCCATCACCTGCTGCAGCCGCGGGTCAGTGCATGCTCCCAGCCGCGCCAGCACGGCATCGGTCAGGTTGTCTTCGGTCAGGTTACGCATCGCGGGTTCTCACTTTCAGGTGGCGGTGGGTCGGGAATAGCGACCAGCCGAAGCGCCGGTGCAGCGCGCCCCACAGGCCGTCGCGGAAGAACAGCGTGACCACGATGGCAAGCGCGCCCAGTCCCACCAGATACCAGGTGCCGTAATCGCTGAAGAATTTGTTCAGGAACCAGAACAGCAAGGCACCGACGATCGGGCCCTCGATGCGGCCGATACCGCCAATCACGACCATGAAAATCGCGAACGCGGTCCAGTTGACCGAAAACGCCGCATCCGGCGAGATGCGCAGAGTGCTGACGAAATACAGCGCGCCGGCCATGCCCGCGCCGCCGGCGGCGATCAGGTACACCGCCAGTTTCTTGCGCCGCACATCGATACCCTGCGACGATGCGGCGACTTCATTGTCGCGAATGGCCAGCAGCGCGAGGCCGCGCTTGGAGCGCAGGAACAGATAGACACCGGCAATCACCGCGAGCACGCAGGCCAGTGCAATCCAGTAAGCCGTGGATTCGCGCACCGCCTTCTCGATCTCGCGCAGCGCAATCAGAGAGGTGCCGGAGCCGCCGCCCACCCAGTGCAGGTTGGCAAACGACAGGCGGAATACTTCCG
>JACCDS010058833.1_pt1 | contig 11857 bp, 10 predicted proteins | sample 7446441 | NCBI WGS metagenome assembly JACCDS01 (sample SAMN15323445, study PRJNA562643) | freshwater metagenome | isolation source: river surface water | place: USA:Blue River Watershed | collected 2017-08-17 | reverse complement strand
CTTTTTTTTATGCACTTTAAAATCTCCAATAAGTTTATCTTTGCTTTATGAATTTTCCGAAAGAGCGATTATTAGATTTTTGTTATCATATTTTTCTTCGCATGGGTGTATCCGAACAAGATGCACAACTCGCAAGCAAGGTTTTATTAGAAGCCGATTTAAGAGGCATAGATTCACATGGATTAGCTCGATTGAGTGGTTATATTCGTTTATGGGAGAAAGGCCGTATAAACGCTTGCGCGAAGCCTAAAATAGTAAGAGAAACATTGAGTACTGCAACCGTTGATGCAGAGGCTGGCTTAGGATTAGTTGCAGGACCCTTCGCCATGCAAGTTGCTATCGACAAAGCAAAAACCGCAGGCTCTGGATGGGTGAGTGTAAAAAATTCTAACCATTTTGGTATTGGAGCATACCATGCCATGATGGCTTTGGAACATGATATGATTGGTATATCGATGACCAACGCTAGCCCATTGGTAGCGCCTACTCATTCTAAAGAACGAATGTTAGGAACTAACCCTATGTGTTTCGTTTTTCCGAGTAAAAAACATCAACCCATTGTTATTGATATGGCAACCTCTACCGCTGCCAATGGTAAATTAGAAATTGCACAACGTTTAGGAAAAGATTTACCAAGTGGTTGGGTACAAACCAAAGAGGGAGAACCCACCATAGATGCGAATGCTTTAAAACATGGAGGTTCGCTCCTACCCTTAGGAAGTGATAAAGACCACGGAAGCCATAAGGGATATGGACTTGGTGCGGCAGTTGATATTTTATCGGCTGTATTGTCGGGTGCAAACTTCGGACCTTGGGTTCCTCCTTTTGTTGCATTTTTAGAACCCGATCCTAATCCGGTTGGCGAAGGCATTGGTCACTTTTTTGGCGCCATGCGAGTAGATGCTTTCCGCGAAAAAGAAGATTACTTTCATTCTATTGATACTTGGATTGAACGTTTCAAAAACGCTAAAGCCATAAAGCCCGATCAGCCTGTAATTATCCCCGGCGAACCAGAGTTTGAATCATATCAAGAACGAATTGCCAATGGAATTCCCTTGAATGATCTAGTGGTGGAAGACTTGAAGGAACTAGCACTAAAGTTCAATTACGAATTATAAATTACGAATTACGAATTACGCAATAGGAAACATCTGTGCTTCATTCGTAATTCGTAATTCGAAATTCGAAATTATTTTATCCCCTGAAACAACCTACTCCATCTAATTTTATTGAAGAAGTTTGCGTTGCTATCCCAGCTCATCCATATAAATAAAGCTTTTCCAACGATATGATCTTCTGGAACAAATCCCCAAAAACGTGAGTCGAGAGAGTTATGTCTGTTATCTCCCATCATGAAGTAATAATTCATTTTAAAGGTATATGAATCAGTTTTTACTCCATTGATGTAAATACCATCTTCTTTGGTTTCTAAAGTATTTCCTTCGTAGACTTGAATCGCTCTGCGATAAATTTCAATATTCGATGCATTTAAATTCAATTTCATTCCTCTCGCTGGAATAATTACCGGACCAAAATTATCTTCGTTCCAACTTAATTTAGGGTCGTGTGGAAATACATAATCAACGTATTGTCCACGTGTACGAATAGCTTCTTGTACCGATTGAACGTTTGAGAACTTCGCTAATTTTTCTTTTTGATCTTTAGTTAATGTGAAAATGAAATTTCCTTCTTCTGCATATTGTCCGTATTCGGTAATGTATAACGACTCTAATGTTTTGGTATTAAAAGCAGAGCCATCTGTTTTCACCATGTATGAACCTTGCGATTCTTTTGGCATCTCCTCACCTACTCCATTAATAAATACTCGTGCATCGCGTACTTCTAAGGTATCGCCTGCAATACCAACACATCGTTTAATATAGTTTTCTTGTTTATCAACCGGCCGGAAATCTTCCATGGGGTAATTAAATACAACCACATCATTGCGTTCAACATCACCTAATCCTGGTAAACGGTAGAATGGTAATTTAACCCACTCTAAGTATGATTTAGTTCCAACGATTGGAAGTGTATGGTGTGCAAATGGAAACGACAAGGGAGTCATCGGTGTTCTAGCACCGTAATTTACTTTACTTACAAATAGGAAATCGCCAACTAATAACGAACGTTCCATTGATGGTGTTGGAATTGTAAAGGCTTCAATAAATAAACCTCTGATGATGGTGGCTGCAATAACTGCAAAAATCAAAGCATCGACCCACTCACGTGTTGCCGACTTTTTCTTTTTAGGTGTATTACTTTTTTTCCAAAATTTCCAATTCATATTCTTTATCATTTTTTGAATGATAATAAATCATCCATGTTATAAATTCCTTTTTTACCTATTAACCATTCGGCAGCACTTACCGCGCCTTTTGCAAATCCCTTACGGCTATGTGCAATATGCGAAATTTCAATGGTATCTACATCAGAGTCGTAATAAACCGTATGTGTACCCGGAACTTCGTCTTTGCGAATCGAGCGTATTAATAACTCCTGCGTGTTTTTTTTGGTATCACGCACTTCGTTTTCATCTGTAACAATTTTGTTTTCCCACGATTTCTTTGCCGCATAATGCTGCATTATTTTCTCGGCAGTAGTAATAGCCGTTCCACTTGGAGCATCTAATTTATGGGTATGGTGGATTTCATCCATGCTTAACGCAAAGTCGAAATCTTTCATTAACTCGGCAGCTAATTCATTTATTTTGAAAAATAAATTTACACCAATACTAAAATTTGTTGCATAGAATAATGTTGCATTGTTTTCTGCAATAATATTTTTCACTTGATCAAACTCGCTATACCATGCTGTTGTTCCTACTACTATCGGCAAGTTAATTTCTGCACATAGTTTAATATTCTCAACCACCGTATGAGGCGTTGAAAATTCTATAGCAACATCTGCTTTCGACAAATTCTCTTTTGTTAAATCAGATAAATTATCAGCACTAATTTTTAATACAATTTCATGCCCTTTTTCTATCGCAATTTTTTCAATTTCGCGACCCATTTTTCCGTATCCAATTAATGCTATTTTCATTTTATCTAAATTTAAATTGAAGACTCAATCCGGTAGTGGTTGTCCATGCTCCTGTATTTACATTTTGAATTTGAGGAACTACATAGGGTTGAATATGTAAACTCAAATCGTCGCTCACATCAAAATTAAAAAACTGACCGTATACATAAGCATCTACGATGTTTGCTGCATATACTAATACTAAACCAATAGCCGATAAATCGCGGTTTCGACGATAGAAATCTTTTAACACGATTAAGTTATCGACACTGTACAATCCAGCGAATTCAGAATTTGTACTCAAAGAGGTATCGGAGTCGAGTTTATATGCCGATAAATATTTTTGGTAATTTTTATTATTCCAAGCAATTGAATAAATGAGTGCACCTGCACCTGCATAAATTACAGGAACTTTCCAAGCTTGTTTATTATACACTTGTCCTAGTCCGGGAACTATTGCCGACATTTTTGCTGCTCTACTTGCAGAATGTGGAGGAACAGGAATTTTTACCAGCGAAGTACTATCGGAGTTTTGTGCATAGCCAAAACTCACAAGCATTGCTAATAAAATGGTCATTAAAAATTTCATGGTGTACTACCAATCCAACATTTCTAAAATACGATTCAAATCGTCGGTAGAAAGGAAAGGAATATTAATAGAGCCACGACCTTTTTCATCAGCTTTAATTAATACTTTGTTTCCAAACTTCGAACTCAAATCGTCTTGTATCTTTTGGTATTCAAAATTATTGGTTAAGTATTTACTACCTGCTGCAGCTTTTTCTTTGCCTTCTTTTTTAGGAGCATGCATGCTTCTTACCAATTCTTCCACTTTACGAACTGATAAGTCTTTGGTAAGAATTTCTTTAAACACATACAGCTGTTGATCCACGTTTTCAATACTCACCATGGCTCTTGCATGACCCATCGATAATTGTTGATCGCGAATTGCTGCTTGAATAATTGGAGGTAATTTTAATAATCGGAGGTAGTTTGTAACGGTTGTTCTGTTTTTACCAACTCTCCCACTTAGTTCATCTTGTTTTAAATTACATTCATCAATCATACGTTGAAAACTGATGGCAACTTCCATCGCATTTAAGTTTTCACGCTGTATGTTTTCGATCAATGCCATTTCGATCATTTCTTGATCGTTGGCAGTACGAATGTAAGCAGGTACTTCTGTTAAACCGGCTAATTTGCTGGCACGTAAACGGCGTTCACCTGAAATTAATTGATATTGTTTTGCAGATAATCTTCTAACTGTTAAAGGTTGTATAATTCCTTGAACTTTAATAGACTCTGCTAATTCGTTTAAAGCTTCTTCTTCGAACTGATCGCGCGGTTGAAATGGATTTGCTTCAATTTGATCAACAGGTATTGCTGCAATCGTATTTACTGCAGGTGAAGCTGCTGTAGCTTTTACTGCTGCACTTTCTGTTTGCGCATTTGTTTGGTCTTTGTCGCTTAATAATGCGCCTAAACCTTTACCTAGGGCATTTCTTTTTACTGCACTACTCATTGTTCGATTCTGTATTTATTTCTTCTTCTTTTCCTAATCCGTTTTTCACTAAAATTTCTTTAGCTAAGTTTAAGTAATTGATAGCACCTTTGCTGGTTGCATCGTGCATAATTACCGAAACACCAAAGCTTGGAGCTTCACTTAAACGGGTATTACGTTGTATAATCGTTTCAAAAACTAAATCTTGGAAATGTGTTTTAACCTCTTCAACCACTTGGTTTGAAAGACGTAAACGCACATCGTACATCGTTAATAAAATCCCTTCAATTTGTAATTCTGGATTTAAACGTGTTTGTACAATTTTAATGGTGTTAAGCAATTTGCCCAATCCTTCTAACGCGAAATACTCACACTGAACTGGTATAACTACTGAGTCGGCAGCTGTTAAAGCATTAATGGTAATTAAACCCAACGAAGGTGAGCAATCGATAATGATAAAATCATATTGATCTTTAATCTTCGCAAATACTTCCTTCATCTTATGCTCGCGCTCTGCAAGATTGATCATCTCAATTTCGGCACCAACTAAATCAATATGAGCTGGTAATAAATCGAGGTTCGGAGTGCTCGTTTCTAAAATTGCTTCCTTGGCATCAATTCCATTAATGATGCACTCATATATACTTGCTTTTATTTCACGTGGATCATAACCGATACCCGATGTAGCATTCGCTTGTGGGTCGGCATCTACCAATAATGTTTTGTATTCTAATACAGCTAAACTAGCGGCTAAATTGATGGATGAAGTGGTTTTACCTACTCCCCCTTTTTGATTCGCTAATGCAATAATTTTTCCCATAATAAAAAATCAGTCTTTTTCTCTAAAATACTCATAAAAGGCTCTAATTGGGCTTTTTTTACATTTTTAGAGAATTGCTAAAATACGAATCTTTTTGGCATCTAAGTGCTAAAAATTAAAATGCTTTTTGCTTGTAAATTAGACGATTACGACTTAGTATTTATTTGTTCCCAACAAAAACCCTCCATACCGTAATAGAATTGGTTTACTTGTAAAATTTCGGCCAGAATTTCAGCCGTATCAATCAAGCGTGGACCCGGTCTATTAAAGAAGGCATTTCCATCGGCTATAAACACATGTCCTTTTTCAACTGCCCTTAATTTTTTCCACGACTCTTGATTTAGCAAAAGATCTAATTCTTGTTTTGTTCTCTCTAAATCGAATCCACAGGGTGCTATTATAATTCCATCGGGGTCGGCTTCTGCTAATTGTTCGAAACTGATGTACTTAGAATCGTTGAATTTGTCGGATAAAACCGTTTCCCCACCTGCAAATTCTAAGAGTTCGGGTGTCCAATGTCCGGCTACCATTAATGGTTCCATCCATTCTATGCATGCAATACGTGGACGGTGTTTTACAAATTTCACCTTATGCTTAATAATTTCTATTCGATCGTTCCAATCTTCGAGCATAATGTCGGCTTCTTTTTCTTTGTTTAATGCTGATGCCAACTCTTGGAAATTGCCGAAGAAATCGGAAAGGCTGTGCGGGTGAAAACTGATGATTTTGGGGCTGTAACCTAGCTCATCCATCAGCATACTTTCTAAATCCGATAAGTGAACAGCACAAACCTTGCATTGATCTTGTGTTATTATTAAATCGGGTTGTAATTGTTTTATTAGGTCTATATTGATGTGGTATAACGACAATGCGTTCCAAACTTTTGCTTTTACTGCTTCATCGATGGCTTTGCTCGAAAGTTCGTTGTTTATGCTTGAAGAAGTACAAACTGGAATGCTTGCACTTTCTGCAGGGAAATCACATTCGTGCGAACGACCCACCAAAAATTCTTCTGCGCCAAGGGCGAAAATCATTTCGGTTGCGGATGGAATTAAAGAGATTATTTTTTTATAACTCATGATAAACTTTTACATTGCGAAAGTAAGAAATTATGAGAAGCCTAGAGAAAGTAAGTTATATACTTTTATTATTTATACTGAGTGCCTGCTCTAAACAAAAGGAAGATCCCCGAACTGTGTTTAGAATTAACATGGATGTGGGTGTTACCTCCTTAGACCCAGCATTTGCCCGCAACCAAATGAATGTTTGGTGTGTTAATCAACTGTTTAATGGATTAACACAACTTGATAGCAATTTAAATGTAGTACCATCAATTGCTAAACGCTGGACACATTCTGCCGACGGAAAAGAATATCGTTTTGAGTTAAGAACAGATGTACATTTTCATGACCACCCTTTGTTTGCCAATGGTAAAGGCCGAAAGGTTGTTGCTTCTGATGTTGTTTATTCATTTCGAAGAATTATTGACCCAAAGGTTGCCTCTTCAGGCGCATGGATTTTTAACGATAAAATTAGCGGGCCAGATGCCTTTGAAGCAATAAATGATAGCACGCTTGTTATCCATTTAAGCAAACCTTTCCCCGCATTTCCTGCCCTTTTAAGTATTCAATATTGTTCTATAGTTCCAAAAGAAATTACCGAACACTATGGAAAAGATTTCCGTAGTCACCCCGTTGGAACTGGGCCATTTCAATTTAAATATTGGAAAGAATCGGAAGTAATGGTGTTCTTAAAAAATGAGCATTATTTTGAAAAAGAAAATGACCAAAAACTTCCCTATTTGGATGCTGTTAAAATCAGTTTTATCAGCGATAAACAAACTGCATTTTTAGCATTCTTAAAAAAAGATTTAGATTTCTTTTCGGGTATTGATGGAAGTTATAGAAACGATGTACTTACAAAACAAGGTGAGCTTAAAGAAAAATATAAAAGTAGATTTAGACTGATAAAGGCACCCTATTTGAATACAGAATATTTAGGAATGTTAGTAGACCCAGCGCTAGACATTGTTAAGAATTCACCCTTAAAAGATAAACGCATACGACAAGCCATTAACTATGCCATCAACCGAAAAAAAATGATTCAATATTTACAGAATAATATTGGAATTCCAGGGCATGAAGGTTTTTTACCAAAAGGCATGCCAGGGTATGATGAACAGAAAATAAATGGCTATTCATACGATGTTGTAAAGGCTAAAAAACTACTAGCAGAAGCTGGCTACCCGGATGGAAAAAATATGCCAGAGATAACATTAAATACTACTTCAACTTATAGAGATTTAATAGAATTTGTTCAGAGTGAATTACAAAGTATTGGCATTAAAGCAAAAGTTGAAATCCACCAAGGTTCTAGTTTGAGAGAACTTATCGCAAAAAATAATGTAAACTTTTTTAGAGGATCATGGATTGCCGATTATCCGGATGCAGAAAATTATTTAGCCGTTTTTTATTCGAAAAATTTTGTGCCGAACGGTCCCAATTACACTCATTTTCACAATAAAAAATTCGACGAATTGTTTGAACAATCGTTTTATGAAACCAATGATAGCTTACGTTACAAGCTATACCAAGAGATGGAGAACATTGTTCTTGAAGAAGCTCCTATGGTAATTTTGTATTATGATGAATCGGTTCGTTTACTTCCAAACAATATCACTGGAATACCAAAAAACGCATTAAATATTTTGGATTTAAAGAGAGCTAAAAAAATTAATTAAAACGAGCTTGTAAGAATTCGTAAAATTTAGTTTTCGGTGTTTCTTTTTCATCCCATGCATAAGGAAGTACACAAGTAGCATTCAAATAAAATTCTACTTCTTCCCAAGAATCAAGTGTTGCAAGGTGCGATAACACTTTCTCAAAATCTTTTTGGTCGGCATTAAACAATTCATTTATAAAATAGAATCTATCGTTTAATGAAAGACTAAGGTCTTTGTGGAAATAGGCATTTTTTAAGGAATCGGCAATAGAACTTTCTTTCATTTGTTCCGAAAGTTTTTCGTGCAAACTTAATTCCGCTTCAAATTCATTCAATGCTTTCTCTTCATTTTGAACTGGAGCAGGAGGAATAATTTTCTCTTCATGTTTAGGCGTAGCCGGGTGGCTTGAGATATGAACATGCGGAGATTCTAATGGAGTATTTTCTTCATTTAAGAGGAGGCGTAAAATTTGCGCTTGCTCCGATAAATATCGAATATTTGACAAATAAGTTTCTACTTCTAGCGCTGAAATATTATAATCGTTACGAATCCAATTACTGGATAAAACCTGTAATTCGTCGCTTAATAAGGCAATTTTATCAATAAAAACTTGTTTGTCCATAAGAAAATTCAATGTGGTAAATATACATTTTCAGTTCGATAATTTTATGTAATTTAAGCCTCAGAAATAAAATATGAGTCTATTTAACGAACCCTTTCATCGTAAACAACTTACACGAGGCAGTATAGAAGTTATCTGCGGTTCTATGTTTTCTGGTAAAACCGAAGAGCTCATTCGTCGTTTACGCAGAGCCGAATATGCAAAATTAACTTGTGAAATATTTAAGCCTGCTGTCGACACACGATACGACGATAAAGCCATCGTTTCGCACGATTTAAATTCCATACAATCTACTCCTGTAACGAGTTCAGAGTCGATCTTATTATTATCAAACAATGTTCAAGTGGTTGGTATAGACGAGGCACAGTTCTTCGATGATGAACTTCCATCAGTTTGTGTAAAGCTTGCATCCAAAGGCATACGTGTAATTGCGGCTGGTTTAGATATGGATTATTTAGGTCAACCGTTTGGACCAATGCCCTACCTCATGGCAATTGCCGAATATGTTACTAAAGTACAAGCGGTTTGTGTACAATGCGGAAGTCCTGCAAGTCATTCTTACAGAAAAGTGGAAAGTACAAGTCAAGTATTATTAGGAGAAAAAGAAAGCTACGAACCTAGGTGTAGGGTTTGTTTTAATCTATAAAAAAGTCTTTAGTCGTTAGTAGTTAGTCTTTAGAAAAAGACCCACTACTAAAAACTAAAGACTAAAGACTAGAGACTAGAGACTAGAGACTAGTATCTACTTACTCATCACCACCTTACTCACATAAACAGCTTCGTCAGTTTTAACTGCAACTGAGTACATACCATTTACAAGTTTAAGGTTTGATATATTAAATGTGTCTGTTAGGATGTCGCTTGTGTTAGAATATACTACTCTTCCAAGAGCATCTGTAATTTCAATAATAGCTTTGTTTACTTCTGATGGAATAACTATAGTTACATCACCATTCGAAGGGTTAGGATATACAAAAGCATTTAAATTTCCTTTGTTATTGTTTAATCCTAATGTAGTAACGAACTGATCGTATTTTGTTTGAGCAGCTGCTGCGCTTGCTTGTAAGTCGGCAAGATTATCGCCAGCAATTACTGCAAGAGCTAAGGTTACTTCATCGTTTGCATTAATGCTGTACGGACCTGCACCAATAGTATACATTGCATCGATACCTGTACCTGTTGTTCCATAACTAGGGTTAACGATACCACTCGAAAGTGTTAAGTATTTTTCTGCAATTGAGTAACCACCTTCTTGAGGGTCGCCTGGTACTGAGTGCGATTGACCATAATACACAGGATTAACATTACTTGTTAAAATTTTTACTGCCGCCATTGGATCAGTGCTTACAAAAGAAGAAGCATAACCCATGCGTAAGTTTGCATCGTATTCAATTTTATTACTTGCAGCAGAAGCAATATCCCAATCGTAGAACATACCTGCGAATAAACTAGGGATGTTTACACCTGAGTTGTTTTTGATTTTGTATTCAACAATAAAATATTTATCGTCGGGAGCTGAGGCCCAAGCTAATTGACGGTGTTTAACGCTAACGTTAATTGGACTTGGACTGCTAGCGTCGTTAAACGCTCCAGAAGAGAAGTGATCTACACCAGCTGCTGAATTTAATTTAATTCTAGAAGTTGAAACGAAGTGTTCATCGGGTGTAGCAGTTTCTGTACGAGCGTTGTTTGAAACTTGTGTAGAAGAAACACCTATTAACAACGAAGCTTCATACAACATATTTACACCTTTATAAGATACACCTAAACCACCAGTTGCATCACCATTTCTATAACCAACTCTACCATTACCTGTTGCAGTACTTGATATTTGATTAACAGTAATGTTTAATGATGAAATATTTACCGTTACGTTTACATATTCAACGTCGGTGTAGTTAGCACCATCAGTATACGTAAATTTTAAAGTAACAATTTCATTTTCGGAAGCTGTTGGTTTGATATAAAATTTGAACCCCGTTAAGTTTGTTTTTTGACTTGTACCCAAAACACCAACAGTTGCAGCTGTACCAATTGCTGTAATATTAGTGGATGTAGTGCTGTAAGCAACATTTAAATTAGTAGTTGCTGCAAGATAGTTTATCAATTCTAAGTTTAAAGTTACGGTATCGCCAGGTAAAAACGCTGCGTTTCCGAACGATAAATTAGTCATACGAATTGAAGGTGAAGAAACAGTTAATGCCTTAAAAACATTAATTCTTCCTTTACCTAATTTATCTTTATACGTACCACTGTTTTTTGAAGTAATATCATCGCAAGTAACGCGTAATTGTTCACCCACTTGTATTGCATTATAATTTGGGAAATGAGCTTTTACCAATGCTGCAGCACCTGCTGCCACTGGCGAAGCCATGGATGTACCATCGTATGATGCATAACTATCGTTAAACACGGTACTATAAATTCCAGAACCTGGAGCTGAAACATCAACACTATAACCGAAGTTAGAAAAACTAGAACGACGATCAGAACTTTGAGTAGATGCAACTGAAAGTACACCTTTATATGAAGTAGGGAAATAATCGTAACTATCGGCAGCATTATTACCTGCAGCTGCAACTACTAATGCATTTTTAGAAATAGCATAGTTAATTACCTCTTGTCCTAATGAACCACCACCTTGTCCGCCCCATGAACAGTTAATAACAGAAGCGCCATGGTCAGCTGCATAAGCAATACCTTCGTATCCTGTGTAGATAGCATTTTCAAAAGCATCAGGAGTACATTTAACAAATAATAATTTCGATTTAAAACCAACACCAGCAATACCAACGTTATTGTCGGCAACTGCAGATGCATCTCCACCTACGTGTACACCGTGATCGTTACCACCCGACATCACACTTGGGTTTCCATCAGGACTGAACGTTGATGAAACTGGACCAACGAAATCCCAACCCCAATAATTATCAACATAACCATCAGCATCATCATCTAAACCATTTATTGGATCGGCGAAATTACGCTTTACGTTAGCTGCTAAATCTGGATGGTCTAAATCGCCACCTGTATCAATAATACCAATAACAACATTTGTATCACCCTTAGAAACATCCCAAGCTTCGTACGCTTTAATTATCTTTTGATAATAGTTACGAGGATTAACCGTATCAGGGTCATTCGGACGATAATCTAAATAATAAATATATG
>JACCDS010800640.1_pt1 | contig 11858 bp, 15 predicted proteins | sample 7446441 | NCBI WGS metagenome assembly JACCDS01 (sample SAMN15323445, study PRJNA562643) | freshwater metagenome | isolation source: river surface water | place: USA:Blue River Watershed | collected 2017-08-17 | reverse complement strand
GATCTTGTACATGAAGGAGTCCTGCGGGAATGAAGTTGACAGATTCGCGAGCCGGCGTGCTTCCTCGCACCGCCGGGACAAGCCCGATATTCTATAATGCAGCGCTTGCCCGAAACGAATGGAATGTCCGTGGAATTCTTGATTGACAATATCTGGCTGGTCCTGATCGCCGTGGCGTCCGGCGGCGCCCTGCTGTTCCCTGTACTGACACGCGGCAAAGGCGCGCTGTCGACGCTACAGGCGACGCAGTTGCTCAATCAGGGCAAGGTAACGATCGTCGACGTGCGCACCCCCGAGGAATTCGGCGGCGGCCACTTGCGGCAGTCGAAGAACATACCGCTGGCTGCGCTGGGCACCCGCCTCGGCGAGCTCGACAAGGCACTGCCGGTACTGGTCGTCTGTGCGTCCGGCACGCGCGCCGCGCGCGCCGCATCGACGCTCAGGCGCGCCGGCTTCGGTCAGGTGCATGTACTGGCCGGCGGGTTCGGCGAATGGCAGTCGCAGGGCCTGCCGACGGCCAAAGGCTAAACTTCAGGGAGCATACACAAATGGGTGCGAAGGTCAGGATGTACAGCACAGCGGTCTGCCCGTACTGCAATATGGCGGAGCGGCTGCTGAAATCCAAGGGTGTCGAGGAGATCGAGAAGATCCGCGTCGATCTCGAGCCTGCGCAACGCGCGCTGATGATGGAAAAGACCGGCCGGCGCACCGTGCCGCAAATCTACATCGGCGACGTGCATGTCGGCGGCTTCGACGATCTGTCGGCCCTCGACCGCGAAGGCAAGCTCGACCCGCTGCTGCAGGACGCCTGAGCGCCCGCCCACCCGTTCGCGGGTGGACGCGCCCACGCGCGCGGCCTGCCCCGCAGGACGGCTTGTCATGTACGATGACACCTGCCTGCGGCGGATCTGGCCGCGCCGCTACACCGATTGATTCACCATCGATTGACCCACCATTTAACACTGAAAGCGATTCATGTCCGACCCGATCCAGTCCGAGCAGCAGCCCGTCTTCAACATCCAGCGCCTGTACCTGAAGGACGTGTCGCTGGAGCAGCCGAATTCGCCGGCCATCTTCCTCGAGCAGGAAGCGCCCGGCATCGAGGTGCAGCTCGACATCGGCAGCGAGCAGCTGGCTGACGGTATCTACGAGGCGACCATCACTATCACCGTGACCGCCAAGATTCGCGACAAGGTCGCTTTCCTGGTCGAGTGCAAGCAGGCCGGCATCTTCGAGGCGCGCAACATCCCCGAAGGCCAGATGGAGCCGCTGCTCGGCATCGCCTGCCCGAACATCATCTACCCGTACCTGCGTGCCAATATCGCGGACACCGTCACCCGTGCCGGCTTCCCGCCGATCCACCTGACCGAGATCAACTTCGAGGTCTTCTACCACCAGCGTCGCGAGGCCATGGCGCAGGCGGCGACCCAGCAGGTGCAATAAGGCCATGCGTACGCGGCGCCCTCTCGCACCGGTCGTGCTGCTGGCGCTGGCAGGCGCTGCGAATGCGGTTGACTTTCGCTCGGTCGGGCCCGGCCCGGCCGTGATGTACGACGCGCCCGCAGCCAAAGCGCGCAAGCTGTACGTGGCGCCGTCGGGTATGCCGGTCGAGATCGTCGTCGGTAGCGGCGACTGGAGCCGCGTGCGCGACGCCGCCGGCGAACTGGCGTGGATAGAGAACAAGTCACTGTCCGAGAAGCGCACGCTGGTGGTCGATGTGGCGCAGGCCCATGCGCGCCGCAGCGCCGCCGATGCCGCGCCGGTCGCGTTCACGGTTACCCGGGGCGTACTGCTTGAACTGGCCGGCCCGATCGCGTCGGGCTGGATCAAGGTGCGCCATCGCGACGGCGAGATCGGTTTCCTGAAGGCCGAAGAAGTCTGGGGCGAATGAACATTTCCCTGCTCGGCGCTGGTGCCTGGGGCACGGCGCTTGCCATCGCGCTGGCGCCGCGCCAGCCGGTGCTGCTGTGGGGGCGCGACCCGGACGCGATGGCGGCCATGGACGCGGCGCGCGAGAACCGGCGCTACCTGCCCGGCCTCCGCTTTCCCGACTCCCTGCAATTGTCATCCGATCTGGCCGCAGCCGTCACGCATGCGCACGACGGCGTGCTGATCGTCGCGACCTCGGTCGCTGGCCTGCGGCCGATGCTGCATGCGTTGCGTGGGATGGATGTGCCCAACGTCGTCTGGCTGTGCAAGGGCTTCGAGCAGGGGAGCGCGCTGCTGCCGCACCAGCTTGCGCAACAGGAGCTCGGTGACGCGGTGCCGGTGGGCGCGTTGTCCGGGCCGTCGTTCGCGCAGGAGGTCGCGCGCGGTCTGCCGTGTGCGCTGACCATCGGCTCGCGCAGTGCCGCACTGCGCCGCGCCGTGGTGGCTGCGGTGCACGGTGCGAACATTCGTATCTACTCGACCGACGACCTGATCGGCGTCGAAGTCGGTGGCGCGGTAAAGAACGTGCTGGCGATCGCCACCGGCATCGCCGATGGCCTGGGCCTTGGCATGAATGCGCGGGCGGCGCTGATTACGCGCGGGCTGGCCGAAATCACGCGGCTCGGTGTTGCGCTCGGCGGCCGCAGCGAGACGTTCATGGGGCTGACCGGCATGGGCGACCTGATCCTCACCTGCACCGGCGACCTGTCACGCAACCGGCAGGTCGGCCTCGGGCTGGCCGCCGGCAAGTCGCTCGACGCCATCGTCGCCGAACTCGGGCATGTGGCCGAGGGTGTGCGCTGCGTACAGGCGGTGCGCGCGCTGGCGCAACGGCACGGACTGGCGATGCCTGTCGTCGAGGCGGTCGCGCGCGTGCTGTTCGACGCTGAATCGCCGCAGCGCGCACTGCAGCAGCTGCTTGCGCGCGAGGCGCGCGACGAGTCGCTGTAACCCGCACCGCAAGCCCTTTCCTTCCGCGTTGTCTTTCAGCTTGCCGGCACCCTGACCAGCGTCAGCAGCGCGGAGCTGTCTTCTTCTGCGTGAACCGCATGCGCAACGCCGCCGGCCAGGAACAGCAGGTCGCCGGGTGCCAGCGCAATCGTGCGTCCGTGTGCCTGCACGCTCAGCCGGCCTTCGATGCACTGTATCGTCAGTTCGCCGTCGACCTTGTGCTCCGGCACGGAGCGGCCGCGATGCAGCACGCTGCGGATCAGCTCCAGATGCGCAGTGCGCACGATCGCCGTCGATATCGCCGCCGGCAGGCGCTCGCCCAAGGGCTTCAGGTCGACCACGTCGCCGGAATTTGCGTGCGGCAGTGACATGCGTTTCCCCTTTCCTTCTCTGCACTTGACCCAGGTCGATCATGAAAATTCCCGGTGTCGAATAATCGCTCAATCCGGCGCAAGCACTTCTGGCAACCCAAGGTTGACGGCACTTTCCGGCGATGCGCCAGTCAGAAACCTGTTGTCCGGCGGTTTCATTCCGATGGTTCAGGAAAGGGTCTATGCGGTACGTGTTCCCTGGTTCGGCACAGCACAGGCGCGGCTTCACTCTGATCGAGATCATGGTGGTGGTCGTGATCATGGGCATGCTCGCTGCGCTCGTGGTGCCGCGGTTGATGGGCCGCACCGATGATGCACGCATCATTGCCGCGCGGCAGGACATCGCAACGCTGATGCAGGCGCTCAAGCTGTACCGGCTCGACAACCAGCGCTATCCGAGCACCGAGCAGGGCCTGCAGGCGCTCGTCACACGGCCGACGCTGGCGCCGCTGCCGCCCAACTGGAAGACCGGCGGCTACCTTGATCGGCTCAATCGCGACCCCTGGGGCAACCCTTACCAGTACCTGTCGCCGGGTACGCGCGGTGAGGTGGATATCTTCTCGTATGGCGCCGACGGCAAGCCGGGCGGCACAGGCAATGATGCGGACATCGGTTCATGGATGGAATGAGCGCCGGCACGGCTTCACGCTGCTTGAATTGCTGGTGGTGCTGGTGATCGTCGGCATCATGCTGGGCGCGGTCGCGCTGAACGCGAATCCGGGGGAGCAGCAGCTGTTGCAGAACGAGGCGCAGCGGATCGCGTTGCTGCTACAGCTCGCGCGCGACGAGGCGATCGTGCGCAACCAGCCGGTCGCATTCGAGGCGGATGAATACCGCTATCGCTTCCTGGTGCGCCGCGATGGCCAATGGGCTGCACTGACCGGCGATGACCAGTTGCGCGAGCGCGAATACCGGCGCGCGCCGCTGAGCCTGCTGTTGCGGCCGTCCGCCGGCAGCCCGCTGCCGCTGCGCATCGTGTTCGGGCGCGAGCCGGTCGACAAGGCCTTCGCGCTCACCCTCGCGTCGGGCGGGCACAGCGCGACGATACGCGCCGACGGTATCGGCAATTTTCAGGTGGATTGAGATGACAACGCCTGCGTCCTCCGCTGTACGGCAGGCAGGCTTCACCCTGCTCGAGGTGCTGGTCGCCCTGGTGATTGTCGGCACCGCGCTGGCGGCCAGCTTGCGCGCGATCGGCAGCCTGACGCAGAACAGCGGGGACTTGCGCTCGGCAATGATGGCGACCTGGTCAGCCGAAAACCGGCTTACGCAGATCCGCCTCGCGCATGAATGGCCGCCGCTGGGCAGCCGCTCGTTCGCCTGTCCGCAGGGTGACTTGCCATTGCGCTGCGACGAACAGATCGTCGCCACGCCGAACCCTGCCTTCCGTCGCGTCGAACTGTCGGTGCTCGACGGCAGTGGTCGCCGGATTCTCATGCTGTCGCAGGTGGTGCCGAATGCACTGTGAGTGCCGGCCGCCCTTGCGCCGCGCGCGCGGACTGACGCTGGTCGAGTTGCTGATCGCCGTCAGCGTGCTGGCCTTCGTTGCCGTGCTGGGCTGGCGCGGGCTGGATGCGATCACGCGTGCGCGGACTGCGCTCGGCGCCGACCTCGCGCAGACCCGCAGCCTGCAGCTGGCGTTCGCCCAGTGGCAGGCCGACTGCGCGAATGCGGTCGATGTCGGCATGCTCGACGGGCGCGCGCCGCTGCTGGTCGATGCGACGCGCGTGACGATCGCGCGGCGCGTGCAGCCGGAGGGGCAGGCCAGCGCATTGCAGCTCGTTACCTGGCGCCTGCGCGACGGCGTACTCACGCGCGAAGAGTCGCCACCGACGCGCGACCTGACCCGGCTCGACCAGGCATGGCAGTTCGCACAGGCCGGCGGCGCGCAGGCGCTGCCACTGCAGGACGGTGTGCAGTCGATGCAGCTGCGTGTCTGGACCGATGACGGCCGTGGCTGGCGCAGCCGGGAGCAGATGGGTGCTGATATCGTCTCGCGCGGCGCACTGATGAACCCGCGCGCCGGCACCACCGCAATGCAGGCTGAGTGGCGCGGGCTCGAAGTGTCGCTGCAGCTGGCTGCCGGCACGGCGCCGCTGACCAAGGTCTTCATGCTGGGGGCCACATGACGGCGATGCCATGAGGCGCGTGCGCAGCCGCGGTGTCGCGGTCGTCACGGCGCTGCTGCTGACTACGCTGGCCATCACCATCGTCGCCAGCTTGTTCTGGCAGCAGCAGGTACAGGTGCGCTCGATCGAAAACCAGCGGCTGCAGCTGCAGAAGCAATGGGTGTTGCGCGGCGCGCTCGACTGGGCGCGGCTGATCCTGCGCGAGGATGCGAAGTACTCCGCGATCGATGATCTGAATGAACCGTGGGCGGTGCCGCTGTCGGATACGCGGCTGGATCGCTATGTCGAATCGGCCGCGCTGCGCGGCGAGGCCGGCAGCGCGGTGCTGTCCGGCGCGATTCAGGATGCGCAGGCGCGGCTGAACCTGTCGGGGTTGGCAACACAGGGGCGCGTTAATCCGGCCGCAGTCGAGGCGTTCGAGCGGCTGCTGGGCTCGTTGGGGCAAGACGTGGGACTGGCACGTGCGGCTGCGCAGCAGCTGGCCGACAGCGAACGCGCCGCGCTTGCCGGCGCCACCGGCGAGCCGCGTCCGATCGGGTTCGTGCAGCTCGATGACCTGCTGGCCGTGCGCGGCTGCACGCCGGCGGTGGTCAATGCGATCCGCGAGTATGCCGTGTTCCTGCCGGTGGCCACGCCGGTCAATGCGAATACGGCACCGGCTGAAGTGCTGGCCGCGCAATTGCCCCGCCTGACGCTGGCGGATGCGACCGCGCTGGTGAACGCGCGCCGCAGCGCGAGCTTCCGCGATCTCGCCGACCTGGCGGCCCGGCTGCCCGGCCGGCCGGCCTCGGTCGACCCGGCGCTGTTGTCGGTGGCCAGCGGCTACTTCCTAGTGACCGGGCAGGTGACGATACGCCAGGCGACGCTGCGGGTGCAGGCGCTGGTCGAGCGCCAGGGCGCGGCGACCCACCTGCTATGGATGCGTGAGACCTGAGATGGCACGTACGACGCCGGCCGCCACGCTCTACCTGCGACTACCGCCGCGCGCGGCCGTGCAGCCGGGGGCGCCGGCGCTGACAGCGGCGGAGTTGTCGCTGCTGCCGCTGGCCTTTGCGTGGGCGCTGCGCATCCGGCTGCAGCGCGCCGACACAGCGGCGCTGGCGGCGCTGGCGCCATTGCTGGCGCAGTCGCCGCGCGTGGTCCTGCTGCTGGCGGCCAGCGATGTGACCCTGTTGCGCATGGCGGTGCCGCCGCTGCCGGCGGCACGGCTGCAGGCGGCGCTGCCGGCGCTGGTCGAGGATCGCGTGATCGGCGACCCGCAAGAGTGCGCGATCGCCGCCGGTCCCGATATCGATGGCCAGCGCACGATTGCCGTGACTGACCGTGCATGGCTGCAGCGATGGCTCACGATGCTGCGCCAGCTCGGCGCGCGCCGCATCGTCGCAGTGCCGATGCAGCTGTGCCTGCCGCTGCCGGCCGCAGGTGCATCGGCGGCGCTGCTCGACAGCTCTGGCCAGCTGGAACTGGCGCTGCGCACCTCTGCCGACGAGGGGCTCGGCCTGCCAGTGGCGGCCGACAGCGCGGGCGGCCTGGTCGATGCGGTGCTGGCTCCGCTGGCCACGTTTGCCGGCGGGCGTGCAGTGCAGTTGTCGGTGACGCCGGCGTACGCGGCACAGTTTCACGCCTGGTCGGCCGGACATCCGGACAGCGGGATCGAACTGGTCAACGAAAGCTGGGACGCGTGGATTGAGGGCGCCCGCCAGGTTGGTGTCGATCTGGCCGGCGCCATCGCCATGCGCGCCGACCAGCGGACTGACTGGCATCGCTGGCGCTGGCCGCTGCGGCTGGCACTGGCTTGCGTGCTGCTGAACCTGGTTGCACTGAACGCGGACTGGTGGCGCTTGCGTCGCCAGGGCCAGTCGGTGGAACAGGAGATGGCGGCGATCTACCGGCAGGCCTTTGCCGGCGAAGCGCCGCCGTTGCAGCCGCTGGCGCAGATGCGGCAGAAGGTCGCGGCGGTACGGCAGGCGGCCGGCGAATTCGCTGCCGGCGATTTCCTCACCTTGTCGGCCGCGCTCGGGGAGGCCTGGGCCGAGGCCGGTAACGATCGCCGCGCAATCGCCGCACTCGACTATCGCGACGCGACGCTGACCGTGCGGCTGCGGCCCGGCGCACAGGTCTCGCTTGAGGCGATGGGCGCCGTGCTGGCGGCGCGCAGGCTGGCCGTCACGCCGTCGCCAGCCGACCCGTCGGTGTGGCAGGTCAGGAACGCGCCATGAACGCCGCTGGTCGCTTCTGGGGCGCGCGCAGCGAGCGTGAGCGGCGCATTCTGCTGGCCGGTGGCGCGCTGCTGCTGTTGCTGCTGTGCTGGCTGCTGCTGGTCGAGCCGGCCGCCGCGGGCCGCACGTACTGGCGGCAACGGCTGCCGGCGCTGCACGCGGAACGGGCCCAGATGCAGGCGCTGGCGCGACAGACCGGCAGCACGCCGCCGGCGCACGGCGCGCTGCCGCCGGATCGGCCGGCACTTGAGCGCAGCCTGGCCGACGCAGGACTCAAGCCACACAGCCTGACGGTCACTGACGCACTGGTGCGCGCACGTTTCAGCGATGTGTCGTTCGCCGCGCTGGCCGGCTGGCTGCAGCAGTCGCAGCGCACTGCGCAGCTGGCGGTAACGGAGGCGAACATCAGCGCGCGCGAGCGCATCGATCGTGTCGACGCGACACTGGCGCTGCGTCGCTTGCGATGAGCTGGCCGGCATGAAGCGCGAACGATGAAATCTGCGCTGCTGTGGGTGGCGGGCGGGCTGCTGGCGGTACTGGCGACCGTGCTGGCAAGCCTGCCGGCGGTATGGCTCGCCCCGGTGCTGGAGAACCGGACCGGTGGCCGGCTGGCGCTGGGCGACCCGCAAGGCAGTGTATGGCGCGGCTCGGCCTTCCTTGGTGTTGCCGGGGGCGCTGACGAGCCGTTGGCGCCGCTGCTGCCGGGACGCTTTCAATGGCGCCTGTCGCCACTGGCGTTGGTCGGCATCGTCGAGGCGAATGTGCAAAATCCGCGCGCGCTCACGGCGCCGGTGCCGGTGCGCGGCAGCTGGCGTCACTGGGTCATCGGCGACGGCAGCATCACACTGCCGGCCGAGCGGCTGGCCGCGCTGGGCGCGCCGTTGAACACGGTGAGGCCGTCCGGTCAGATGCGCTTGTCATGGACCCACCTCGAGCTCACGCGCGCGGGCGCCGGGCTGCAGGCCGACGGCCAGATGCAGCTGGATCTCACGCAGGTGGCATCGGCCTTGTCTCCGGTCAAGCCACTCGGTGCCTATCGCATGCGGTTTGACTGGCAAGGGGGCGCGGCACGCGTCGATCTGAAAAGCTTGTCGGGGCCGCTGCTGCTGGCGGGTCAGGGCACGCTGGCCCACGGCCGGCTGCAGTTTGCCGGGCAGGCCTGGGCGGCAGAAGGCGAAGAACAGAAGCTGGCGATCCTGCTGAATTTGCTGGGGCAGCGGCGCCAGGTGGGCAACCGGACCGTGATCGCGCTCGAATTCCGATGAAAACAATCTCGCACATCTGGCACCTCTCGTACCTCACGCGTCTTTTCTTCCTGTTGCTGGTGGCCGGCTTGCCGGCCGCCGCGCAGGAGCCGAGCGAAAATCGTGCGTCGCTGAATTTCGTAGGCGCCGACATCGAGTCGGTGGTGCGCGCGATCGGTCATTTCACCGGCAATACCTTTGTGATCGATCCGCGCGTGAAGGGTACGGTCAATCTGGTGTCGGAGAAGCCGGTGTCGAAGCCGCAGGCCTTCGAGATGCTCGGCACGGTGTTGCGGCTGCAGGGCTATGCGCTGGTACGCACGCGCGATTTCGTGAAGATTGTGCCCGAGGCCGAAGCGAAACTGCAGGCATCGCCGGTACAGGTTGGCAAGCTGCGCGGCGACCAGATAGCGACGCAGATTTTCCGCCTGAACCACGAGAGCGCAGCCGCGCTGGTCGCGGTGCTGCGGCCGCTGATCTCGCCGAACAACACGATCGCAGCCGACCCGACCAACAACACGCTTATCGTCACCGACTATGCAGACAATCTGACACGGCTGGCGCGCATCATCGCGTCGCTTGACACGCCGGCCATCGGCGACCTCGACGTGGTGCGCGTCGAACATGGCATCGCAGCCGACCTGGCCGTGACGATCAACCGCCTGCTCGATAGCGGCGCTGCGCCCGCCCAGGGGCAGGCCGACCCCGGCCGCATGCTGGTGCTGGCGGACACCCGCACCAATTCACTGATCATCCGCGCGCCTACCGTCGCGCGCGCAAACCTGGCACGCACGCTGATTGCGAAGCTCGACCGGCCGACCACGCTGCCCGGCAATGTGCATGTGGTCTACCTGCGTAATGCAGAAGCGACACGGCTGGCGCAGGTCTTGCGCGCGGTGATTGCCGGCGAATCCGGCGCGCCGACGCCGACCGGCACACCGCAGCAGCCGGCCACGCCGCAGGGCGGCGCGCAGCAGGGTGCGGGATTGCAGCCGCCGCCGTCGTCACCGGCGCCGCAGCAGGGGCCGCTGCCAGCCGGTGGTGCGGCCGGCTTCATCCAGGCCGACCCGGCCACTAATACGCTGATCATTACCGCCAATGAGCGCGTGTACCGCAACCTGCGCGCCATCATCGACCAGCTCGATGCGCGTCGCGCGCAGGTGTATGTCGAGTCGCTGATCGTCGAGATCAGCGCCGACCGCGCGGCCGAGCTCGGCGTGCAGTGGGCCGGACTAACCGGCAACGGCGGCACCAGCTATCGCGTCGGCCTGCTGACCGGCTTCTCAACGCAGGGCAACAACCTGGTGCAGCAGGCGGCCTCCGTGCTGGGCCCGAACGGCGTGCCGCTGCCGCCTGGGAACGGCCTCACCGCCGGCATTTTCCGGCAGAACAGCGCAGGCCAGCTGGGGCTCGGCGCGCTGGCGCGTGCGCTGGAGACGGATGCGAAGGCGAACATCCTGTCGATGCCGAACCTGATTACGCTCGACAACGAGGAGGCGCGCATCATCGTCGGCCAGAACGTGCCCTTCATTACCGGACAGTTCACCACGCCAGCGTCCGGCGGCAGCGCCGGCGTGAACCCGTTCCAGACCATTGAGCGGCGCGACATCGGCCTGTCGCTGCGCGTGCGTCCGACCATCTCCGAGGGCGGCACGGTGAAGATGGCGATCTATCAGGAGACGTCGAACATCCAGCAGTCGACCGCCTCCGGCCTGATCACCAGCAAGCGCTCGATCGATACCAATGTGCTGGTCGATGACGGCCAGATCATCGTGCTCGGCGGGCTGATCGAGGATACGCTGTCCGACTCGGTCGAGAAAGTGCCCGGCCTGGGAGACGTGCCTATCCTCGGCTACCTGTTTCGCTACCAGTCCAAGCGCCGCACCAAGACCAACCTGATGGTGTTCCTGCGTCCGACCGTCATCCGCAGCGACGAGCAGAGTATTGCGGTCGCGTCTGACCGCTATGACTACATCCGCGGCGCGCAGCAGGCAGTGCAGCCCTATCCAAATGCCCTGTTGCCGACCGACGAGGTGCCACGGCTGCCGCCGCTCGACGACGGCCGCCCGCTCGGCGGCGCGCTGCTGAATCGCGAGCCCGGGCCGGCGCTGCCGCCGGCGTCGGTGCCATCGCCATCCTCATCGTCCGGTGCGACCGGCATGCAACCTTCGGTGCCGGCCGAGGTCTTTCCGCTGGAGCCGCCGGTGATTCACCAGCGCTGAGCGGCCGTTATGCCTATTTTCAAGCGGGAACGGAAGAAACGATGAGCGCAGTGATGCTGGATCCGCGGCTGTTGCCGTTTTCGTTTGCGCGCGATTTCGGCGTACTCGCGCAGGCCGGCGCCGCGGATGGTGCGGTCGATGTCTGGGTGTCCGATGCGACCGTGCCGGCGGCAGTGGCCGAGATCGGCCGCCGCTTCGGTCGCATGCGCGTGAACCCGCTGTCGCGCGAACAGCTTGAGAGCGCGATCGCGAAGGCCTATGCCGGCTCGGGCGGCGATGCGGCGCAGGTGGTCGACGAGGTCGAGTCGGACCTCGACCTTGCGCGGCTGATGCAGGATATGCCGGCGATCGAGGATCTGCTGGAATCGGCCGACGACGCGCCGGTGATCCGCATGATCAATGCGTTGCTGACGCAGGCGCTGCGCGAGGGGGCGTCCGACATTCACATCGAGCCCTTCGAGCAGGTGTCGGTGGTGCGCTTTCGCATCGACGGCAGGTTGCGCGACGTCGTGCGGCCGAAGAAGGCGATCCATGCCGCTCTGATATCGCGCATCAAGATCATGTCGCAGCTCGACATTGCAGAAAAGCGGCTGCCGCAGGATGGCCGGATCACCTTGCGCGTTGGTGGCAAACCGGTGGACGTGCGCGTGTCAACGCTGCCCACCGGCCACGGCGAGCGCGCCGTGCTGCGGCTGCTGGACAAGGAAGGCGGTCGCATGGACTTGCAACACCTTGGCATGAGCGCATCGACCCGGCAGCAGTTTGACCGCCTGATCGCGCAGCCGCACGGCAT
>JACCDS012060176.1_pt1 | contig 11865 bp, 12 predicted proteins | sample 7446441 | NCBI WGS metagenome assembly JACCDS01 (sample SAMN15323445, study PRJNA562643) | freshwater metagenome | isolation source: river surface water | place: USA:Blue River Watershed | collected 2017-08-17 | reverse complement strand
CCGTCCACGGCCTTGGCTGGCGAAAAAAATGGCAATGTGTCACACGCGAGCCGCAACGAGTGGTGCTGGTTTATTCACACTTATCGGATGACCACTGGCCCTTTGCCCACAATTGCGAACAAACGGTAACGCTGAATCAAGGTCAAGTTGAGTTTCACCTCAAAGTAAAAAATAACGGTGAACAACCGATGCCAGCGGGATTGGGATTTCATCCCTGGTTTGCCCTAGACCATGCGAGCCAAGTGCGCTTTGGCCCCACGTCCGTTTGGCTTCAAGACGAGCGCGGAAGGCCGACAGTGAAAACGTTCTCATCTGGCCTTGAAAATTTCGACTTCACTGAATGGCGCTCGGCACAGACGGTCATTCAAAACCACTGTCACAGCGACTGGTCAGGACGGGCCGATCTGCATCTGCATGAAAAAAAGTTATCGATCCAATTGACCGCCAGTTCAAATCTGAACCATTTGATTGTTTACAGAAAACCCGGGCAAGACTGGCTCTGCTTGGAGCCTGCGTCACATGCAACTGGCGCATTCAGCCTGGCACATGTAAAAATGAGTCAGGCTGGAGATCACTTATTGGCTCCAGGAGACTCCATGGAAGCTTGGATGCGCATCAGCGTTAAACCTTTGACGCATTAACATCGCCATGTGTTTGTTAACCTGCCGCGATTTTTCCTGTCTTCTCCGATCGGCTGGCGGGCTGGCCACTTCCAAATAAATGCTTTCAACCTCTCAACACATTGATGGCACCTCAATGACACCGACTAAAAATTCTGAGCAAACTCTGCGCCAAGCCTTGTCCCAGTTGCCCCTGATCGCCATCTTGCGCGGCCTGACGCCAGATGAAGCGCCGGCCATTGGCCAAGCGCTGGTGGACCATGGGTTTTCGATCATCGAGGTACCGCTCAATTCGCCCCAACCCTTGCAGAGCATTGCGGCATTGGCCCACCAATTTCCCGACACCTTGATCGGTGCGGGCACCGTGTTGACCTCTCAACAAGTGCGTGATGTGCACGCCGCAGGTGGGCGTTTGGTGATCGCCCCCAACTTTAATCCGACCGTGGCGGCCGAGGCCTTGGCCTTGGGCATGGTGGTGCTGCCCGGTGTGGCCACCGCCACCGAAGCTTTTGCGGCATTGGAGGCCGGTGCCCATGGCCTCAAATTGTTTCCGGCTGAAATGATTTCTCCCGCCGCCGTGAAGGCGCTGCGCGCCGTGCTGCCTAGCGACACTGCTTTGCTGCCGGTGGGCGGCATCACGCCAGAGACGTTGCCGGCTTACCGCCAGGCGGGGGCTACGGGGTTCGGCTTGGGTTCGGCGTTGTACGCGCGGGGGTTCACCGCTTCGCAAGTCAGCGACAACGCCCGCGCCTTTGTCAAAGCGATCCGCGGCTGAGGTTTCAGCCCGAGGTCGTCAGGCGGTTTCGCCCAAGCGACCTTCGCGAAAGTCGGTCATGGCTTGGTAAATTTCTTCTTTGGTGTTCATGACAAAGGGCCCATATTGAACGATGGGTTCTTTCAGTGGTTGGCCCGCCACCAAAATGAATTGCGCCTTCGCGCTGGCCTCGACCACCACACCATCGGATGACGCTGTGTTGGCCAAAATGGCCATGCGTTGCACAGGCACCGCTTGCCCAGCCACTGTCACCTCGCCCCGGTAAACGTAGATGAAGGCGTTGTGCCCCTCGGGCAAGTTTTGACTGAAGCGCGAGCCCGTAGGCATGCGCACATCCAAATAAACAGGCTGGGTGATGGGACGGCTGACAGCGCCGGACACGCCGTGACTGGCACCCGCAATGACTGTGACTGCCACACCTTCTGGGGTGGTGAATTGAGGCAGTTGGTCGTTTTGAAAATCTCGGTACCACGGCGCATTCATCTTCTCGGAACTGTGCAGGTTCAACCAAAGCTGAAACCCTTCCATCACCCCTTGGTCTTGCTGTGGAATTTCGGAATGAATGACGCCCCGACCCGCGGTCATCCATTGCACGCCGCCGTTTTGTAGCAGGCCTTCGTTGCCAGCGCTGTCGCGGTGCAACATGCGACCCGCCAGCATGTAAGTCACAGTTTCAAAGCCCCGGTGGGGATGGTCCGGAAAACCTGCAATGTAGTCATCGGGGTGGTCACTGCCAAAGGCATCGAGCATCAAAAAGGGGTCGAGCCGGCGTTGCAGGTCTTGCGTCAAGACACGGGTGAGTTTGACACCCGCCCCATCCGACGTGGCTTGGCCTTTGACCAGCCGTTCAACCGAGCGCGGCCGGAAAACAGCTTCAGGGCGTTGTGCTTGAGCTGGGGCTGAACTGATGGCCGAGGTGGAAGTGGAAGTGGAAGTGGAAGTGGAAGTGGAGGTGGAGGTGGACATCGAAACTCCTGAATAAAAACAATCGAATTCAAGCCTGCTGCAATGCCTGCACCGCGCTCAAAGACTGCAGTGTTGAATGCGCAGCGCCTTGCCAATCGGCGGGCAATTGGTGTTTGGCTTGCAGATAGTGGTGGGTATACACCGCCAGATAGGCCTGCAAAGTCTGCGCCGCATGGGTTTCGCCCGCCAAGGCCAAACACAGTGCAGCAACTTCGCTGGTACAAAAATGGTCATCGCGCCGTGAGCGACGCAATTGGTAGCGCGACACCTGTTCGGGGTTCAGACTGAGCACAGGCAAGGCATTCAGATAAGGACTTTTGCGGAACATTTTGCGTGCTTCCGGCCACGTGGCATCCAGCAATATGAACAAGGGCTTTCGCCCAACACTTGGTGTTTGCACGTCTTGCACAACCCGCTCTGTCTCGACAAATTCGCCCGGAAAAACCAGATAGGGCTGCCACTGCGGATCGGCCAAGAGGCTCAACAACGCCGGATCGACCTCCGTTCGGGTCCACCCAAAAGCGAATGTGTCGGTCACCACATCGGCAATCAACCAGCCGGTGTTGCTGGGCTTCAGGGGCTCGATATCGGCCATCAGCAAGCACACGCCTGCCACGGTGGGCACATCGGGCCGAGCTGCGCACAGGCAGTGGCTGGGGACCATGCGACAACCGGGGCATCGCTCACCCTTGATGCCCCCGCGCGCCAAAAAGGGTTTGGCACTGCGGGCCAAACGCTCGGTGCGCAAGCGCGACACCGCATGGGGCGGGCGCCGGGTGGTGGTGCTCATCCGGCCGCCTTCGGACTGCCTGTGTATCTGCATGGGCCTGTGCCTGTCACAGTCACCTTGCAGGCCTTGCGGGCTCTGGAGGCTTTTGGGGCAAGCCACAGCGGCGTCTCAATGCCCATGTTGATCTCCTCAATGGTCCGTGATGGGGTGTTCATGTGGCTTGAATGTTAAGGGATGCGCGTCACCAATTTGACCGCCACGGCTTTTGATTTGATTGCACAATCGGCGACATGCGACTTCTACACACCATGCTGCGCGTTGGCAATCTTCAACGCTCGATTGATTTTTATACCCAGGTGCTGGGCATGAAAGTGCTGCGTACCTCTGAAAACCCCGAATACAAATATTCCTTGGCATTTGTGGGGTACGGCCACAACCCCGATCACGCCGAACTGGAACTCACTTGGAACTGGGGCGTCGAGCAGTACGAGATGGGCACCGCTTACGGTCACATTGCTTTGGGTGTGGCCAACGTGGCTGCGGCTTGCGAGAAGATCAAAGCCAATGGCGGCAACGTGACCCGTGAGCCTGGGCCCGTCAAAGGCGGCACCACCGTGATCGCTTTCGTGACCGACCCCGATGGCTACAAAGTCGAGTTGATCCAACGGGCGGAATACGCCCAACTTTAAAACCCGCCATCTGAGTGCAGCCCACGATTTCAATCGATGGGCAACGCAATGGGGTGATTCAGGCCCGTGACTTCATGGGGCTAGCCATTGAGCTAACCATGGGGCTAGCCATGAATCTGAGTCATGCGCCTCGGACTGCATGCCCGAGGTGCCGATGTGGTTGAAGAAAGTGCTGACAGGCTTTCAGCGTGGCAATTGACTGGCTTCGCGCGCCAAGGCCTCGATGCGCGCCCAATCGCCTTTGGCTAAAGCATCTGCAGGCACCAGCCAAGAACCACCCACACAGGCCACATTGGGCAAGCTCAACAAGTCGTTGGCGTTTTGCTGGGTGACCCCACCCGTGGGGCAAAACTTCACATCAAAAAACGGACCGCTCCAAGCCTTCAGCATGTTGGGGCCACCCGCTTGCATGGCTGGGAAAAACTTGAGCTCGGTGTAGCCGTCTTCTTGCGCCATCATGATTTCACTGCCCGTGGCCACGCCGGGCAACAGCGACAAACCGTGATCGCGGCAGGCTTGGCCCACTGCACGTGTGTAACCGGGGCTCACCGCAAAGCGGGCGCCCGCTTTGGCCGCAGCAGCGGCGTCGGCCGGGCTGCGCACAGTGCCAGCACCAACCACGGCGCCGGGCACCTCTTTGGCAATGGCTTCCATACAGGCCAGCGCTTGTGGTGTGCGCAAAGTGACTTCGAGCATGCGAATGCCGCCTGCCACCAAGGCGCGCGCCATCGGAACAGCGTGAGCGACATCGTTCAAAACGATCACAGGAATCACCGGTGCGTCTTGCATGACTTGCAAGGCGGTCATTGCACCATTCATATTCACAGCCATGTACAGGCTCCTTCTTCGGCTTTGAGCGCATTGCGGCGCAGGTTGGCAAACAATTCACGACCCATGCCCACCCCGTTGGCGGCCATCAGTTCAGCGGGCATGGTGTCGACGCTGCGCGCGGCCCATTCGGCCTCGCTGACCAAGGCTTGCAAAGTGCCGGCAACGCCGTCCAAGCGAATCACATCGCCATCGCGCACTTTGGCCAAAGGGCCTCCTGAAGCCGCCTCGGGCGACACATGAATGGCGGCAGGCACTTTGCCTGAAGCCCCGCTCATGCGGCCATCGGTGACCAACGCCACTTTGAATCCCTTGCCTTGCAGCACCGCCATGGGTGGCGTGAGTTTGTGCAACTCGGGCATGCCATTGGCTTGCGGGCCTTGCCAGCGCACCACGCAGACCACATCGCGGTCCAACTCGCCGGCTTTGAAAGCGGCGTGCAATTCGTCTTGCGAGCCAAACACCCGGGCCGGGGCTTCGATGACATGCGATGCCTCTGGCACGGCAGAAATTTTGATCACGCTGCGTCCCAAGTTGCCTTGCAGCAACTTCAAGCCACCTGTAGCACTGAAGGGTTGGTTGGCCGGGCGCACCACGCTTTCGTCTTTGCTGGCGCCCACATCTTGCCAAACCAATTGGCCATTTTGCGAGGACGGAATGCGTGTGAATTCACGCAATCCACCGGGGCGCACCGTGTGCACATCGGGATGCATCAAGCCTGCATCCAGCAGCTCTCGAATCACATGGCCAGGGCCACCGGCGGCTTGGAATTGGTTCACATCGGCACTGCCGTTGGGATACACGCGGGTGAGCAAAGGCACCACATCCGACAAGGCTGAGAAATCGTCCCAGTCAATCACGATGCCGGCCGCTTTAGCCACTGCCACCCAATGAATCAGATGGTTGGTAGAGCCGCCAGTGGCCAGCAAAGCCACCATGGCATTGACGATGCAACGCTCGTCAACCACATGGCCAATGGGCGTGAAATTTTTGTCTTTGACCAACGCAAGCACTGTGCGAGCAGCTTCACGCGTGAGGTCTTGCCGAACCCCTTCGGCAGGGTTGATGAAGGCGGTGCCTGGCACATGCAAGCCCATCGCCTCGAGCAGCATTTGGTTGCTGTTGGCCGTGCCATAAAACGTGCAAGTGCCTTCGCCGTGGTAGGCCTTGGATTCGGCTTCGAGCAACTCAGGGCGGCCCACTTGGCCCAATGCGGCTTGTTCGCGCACCTTGGACTTTTCGTTGTTGGACAAGCCACTGGTCATGGGCCCGGCCGGTACGAAGACCGTCGGTAAATGGCCAAATTGCAAAGCGCCAATCAAAAGACCGGGCACAATTTTGTCGCACACCCCCAACATCAAGGCGGCGTCAAAAACATCGTGGCTCAGCGAGACGGCGGTGGCCATGGCGATCACATCGCGGCTGAACAGACTGAGCTCCATGCCGGGGGTGCCTTGCGTCACGCCATCGCACATGGCGGGCACACCTCCAGCCACTTGAGCGGTGGCCCCGCATTTGCGGGCCTCGTCCTTGATGAGGTCGGGGTAATGTTGCAGCGGAGCGTGCGCCGACAACAAGTCGTTGTAGGCATTGACGATGCCGATGTTGGCTGCGCGCGGTGCGACCACCTTGATTTTGTCCAGCGCAGTGGCGCGGTTTTTGTCAACCTCTGGCATGGCTGCAAAGGCATGGGCCACGTTGGCACAACCCAAACGCTGTGCACCAGGGGCTTGTTGCGCCGCTGCGTCCACCTGCCGCAAATAAGCTTGGCGGGTGGCCCTGCTGCGCTGGGTGATGCGAGCGGTAACGGCAACCAAAGTCGGATGAAGTGTCATGTCCTTGCGCCTCAAAAGGCGTGGTAACTAAATTACATGACCGATGGTAACCGGGATCCCCCAATTTGGGGCATTTGACGAGTTACAGAAAGGGTACAACTCGCACGATGGGTTATTGGGGCTGTAAAAAAACCCGCCCAAGCGGGTTATGTGGGCATATAAAAACCCGCCGAAGCGGGTTTTTGAGAGCCGTCAAGGGCGCTGGGCCCGTCACATTACTTGGCGGCAGAGGCTTCTGGCGCAGGGGCAGCAGGGGCAGCAGGAGCCGATGCATCGGCTGCGGGGGCCTCAACGGCTGCTGCGGGTGCAACGGGGGCCGCCTTTTTGCTTTTGGCAATGCCGAAACCAACGGCCAAGCCAACAGCCAGCACGACTACAGCGAACAGAATGGCCAAAACTACGGGTTGATTGTCATCTTGATGGGTCGACATGGGTGATTTCTCCGAAAAAGTGACCCAATTGTAATAGCCCTCCATTGCATGCGACTGACGTAACGCTTAGCCTAGCCCCGCTAATGAGGAGACAATTCGGTCCGCCCAGGGCTTGCACCATGTCAAGCCATTGGCCCTGCAAGCCCCTGATGCATTGGGCTCTGCCTATACTTGCTGCATGAACATCGCTGACCTGCGCAAGAGCTACGAAAAAGCCGAGCTCAATGAAAACGCCTCACATGCCGACCCCTTGAAGCAATTTGAGCAATGGCTTCAAGAAGCCATTGCGGCCGAAGTGCCCGAGCCTAACGCCATGACATTGGCCACCGTGGCCAGCAATTTGCGCCCCAGCACCCGGGTGGTGCTGATCAAGGGTTACGACGACAGAGGCATCGTCTGGTACACCAATTACGCCAGCCAAAAAGGCCAAGAACTGGCCGGCAACCCTTTTGCGGCCTTGCAATTTCATTGGGTCGAGCTCGAAAGGGTGGTGCGCATTGAGGGGCGCGTCGAAAAGATCAGCGACGAAGAAAGCGACGCTTACTTTCACAGTCGCCCACTCGATTCGCGCATCGGGGCTTGGGCCTCGCCACAGAGTCAAGTCATCGAAGGGCGCACCGTGCTGGTGACCAATGCGGCCAAATATGCGGCGCAATTTATGCTCAACCCGCCACGCCCACCGCATTGGGGGGGCTACCGCTTGGTGCCCGACCAGTGGCAATTTTGGCAAGGCCGAAAAAGCCGTTTGCATGACCGCCTGCGCTACAGCCTGAACGGCGATCAATGGACACGTGAGCGTCTGGCGCCTTAACTTTTGATCATTTCCTATTGCCCACTAACCCCTGCCGTGCCTTGCCCTGCACTGCCCTAACCTGACAAAAAAACACCTGAGTCTGCCGAAGACTCAGTCAGGCAGCCAAGGCAAGACCGCCATCACCGCGGTCACACTCAACACCGCCATGGCGGTGGACACCGCAACCCCTGCAGTGACGGCGTCTTCTTCTTTGCGGTAACGCTGCGAGAACAAAAACACATTGGCACCAATTGGCAAAGCTGCGGCCACGGTCATCACCGCCAAATGCAGACCGCGCAGCCCCAACAACCAACCCGCCAAAAGCATCAGCGCCGGATGCAAAACGGTTTTGACCAAAGACAACTTGAGGGCCGCTTTGAAGTGCTGGCCAATCGGGGTTTGAGACAATGTGATGCCCACCAACACCAGCGCGATGGGGCCAAAGGCACTGCCCAACAAAGCCAGCGGGCGGTCGATGATCGGGTGCAAGCCCCAGCCAGTTTGCGCATAAATCAAGCCCACCAAAATAGGCAAAGGCACAGGGTGAATGATGGCGTTGCGAATGGCCAAGCCCAAGGTGCGCCAAACCGGTCGCTGCTCGCCCAACTGCGCCGCTTGCTCATGCGCGACTTGCAACTCCAGCACCAGGGTGGCCACACTGAGCAGCACCAATGCGTGCAATGAGATCAGCGTGAACAGCAGCACCAAGCCTTCTTGCCCGTACGCCAAGCCCACCAGCGGCACGCCGATCATCAAGGTGTTGCTGAAGATACTGGCCAAGGCCAACACCGAGGCGCGGCTGTCTTTGCCATAGATCCACAACATGGCAAAAAACAAAATGCCAGCCACCCCGAAATACTGCACGACCGGCTTGAAATCCAACTGTTCAATGTGCACGCTGCTCATGGTGCGGAACAGCAGCGCTTGGGTCAAAACCAAAAACACCAAATTAGACAAATCGCGCACCGAGTCGCCCCGCACCCATTGCGCTTTGCCCGCGACAAAGCCAATAAAAATCAGCAACACCACGGGCAACAGAGACGACAGAACGGGATGGTCAAAGCTCATGAAAGAATGACCACGCGGGTCGCAAAAACATCAAATAAAGAGACTTAGGAAATTAAGGTTCAGTGCGAATGTTTCATACCGCAGCTCTTGCCCAGCGCCAAGCCTTTGCAGGCGGCCTGCAAATCTTTCTGGCACTGGTCATGCTTTTTGCCCGACTCCAAACATTTGGCCGCTGCCTCGTGCGCGGCTGCCATGGCCCGGTGGCGCGCAATGTCTTCTTGGGTTTCTTTGGTGTTGTGTTGTGCCGCTGCAGCCAATGACAAGCTGAGCGACAACGCGAAAAATACAAAGCGATTCAAATCAATTCTCCAGTGAATGGTGCGCAGTTTGGGGCTTGAATGGGCAGAAGAAACTGGGCATGGGAGAGCATTTTCACTCACGCACCAAGCGAGCAAAGGTCTTTTTGAACTTCTCCACCTTGGGTGCGGCCACGGCCATGCAATAGCCTTGGTAGGGGTTGCGCTCAAAGAAATCTTGGTGATAGTCCTCGGCGGCGCTGTAGTTGTCCAGCGCCAGCACCTCGGTCACGATGGGCCGGCCAAAGGCGTTGGCGGCCGACAACTCGCCAATCAATTCACGAGCGACTTGCGCTTGCTCGGGCTGCGTGAAATAAATGCCGCTGCGGTACTGCGTGCCGACATCGTTGCCTTGGCGGTTGAGGGTGGTGGGGTCGTGGATGAGAAAGAAAATCTCCAGCAGTTCACGGGTGCTGATGAGCGCGGGGTCATAGGTGAGTTTGACAACTTCGTTGTGGCGGGTGCGCCCTGTGCAAACCTCTTCGTAAGTAGGGGCCTGCGTCTGGCCGTTGCAGTAACCAGACTCGACATCGGTCACGCCACGCACTTTGACGAACACCGCCTCGGTGCACCAAAAACAGCCGCCGCCCAAAACCAAGTTGTGAGTCATGTTGTGTCCTGTTGTTGTGATTGAAAGTGCTGGTTAAGGCATGGTGCTTGGCACATCGCCAGCGCCACAAAAGCTCATGATTATCCTTGCCCCTCAATGCCTTGCTGCACAGCTTGAACAAAGTCCCCGAGCGCGGTCTGGTCGCGGCCACTGCGCCACAAACAGCGGGTGTCATAGCGCACATCCACCGCTTGCAATGGCACCAACACCACCCCGGCCAAGGCCGATTGCTGCAACGCCTGCGGCACCAATGCCACACCCAAACCTTGAGACACCAAGGACAGCACACTCAACCAATGGCGTAACTCATGCACCACCGTCGGCATCCAGCCTGACTGCTCGCACAACTGCAAAATGCGCTCGTGATAGTCGGGTGACACCGCACGTGATACCACCACCAAATCTTGTCCGGCCAGCGCCTCAATGCCCAAACTTTTGCTTTCTGCCAAAGGGTGGCTGGCGGGCAAACAGGCCATGAGGGGCTGGCTGGTCACCAGCACCTGGTCAAACCCCGGCGGCACGCGGGGGGTGTGCACAAAGCCCACATCGAGCCGATCGCGCAAGAGCTCAGACAACTGCTCGGAAGAACTCATTTCTTGCAATACCAACCGCAAACGGGGATGACTGGCCTGAAAACGGCGCAAAATTTGCGGTAACCCGCAATACAACATGGTGCCGGCAAAACCAATGAGCAATTGGCCCGACTGTCCCTCGGCGACTTCGCGCGCCTCGCGAGCGGCTGAATTGGCCTGCGCCAGCAAGGCTCTGGCCGCTGGCACAAAGGCCATCCCCGCCGCGGTGAGTTGCACGCCCCGGCTGTTGCGGTTGAAAAGTTGCGCGCCGATGGAGGCCTCCAGTTGCTGGATGTTCAGGCTCAGGGGCGGCTGCGAGATCGACAAGCGCTGAGCCGCACGACCAAAATGCAGCTCCTCGGCCAACATGAGGAAATAGCGCAGATGTCGAAATTCCATATATTAAAAAAATGTATCACTGGATCGATAATCAATATTAGACAACTATTCTTCTAAAGCCAACAATCACTTTGAAATCAACACCCCGCTCCTGCGGGTATGCCAAACTCAGAATTATTTGCGCCCCAGTTTTGGAGAACCACCATGAAGCCCACTTTCCAATGGAACGACCCTTTCCTTCTGAATGAGCAGCTCACCGACGACGAGCGCGCCATCGTGGAGGCAGCGCACACTTTTTGCCAAGAACGTCTGCAAACACGGGTGCTGCAAGCGGCCCGTCACGAAAAGTTTGACCGCGACATCATGAACGAGGCCGGCGCCATGGGCTTTTTGGGCTCCACCATCGAAGGCTATGGCTGCTCGGGCTTGAGCTATGTGGCTTATGGCCTGATCGCCCGCGAAGTGGAGCGCGTGGACAGCGGTTACCGCAGCGCCATCAGCGTGCAAAGCTCGCTGGTGATGCACCCCATCAACGAATATGGCTCAGAGACACAGCGCCAAAAATACCTGCCCAAACTGGCCACAGGCGAGTGGGTGGGCTGCTTTGGCTTGACCGAGCCCAACCACGGCTCGGACCCTGCCAGCATGCTGACTCGGGCCAAACCCGTGGACGGCGGTTTCATTCTCAAAGGCTCGAAGATGTGGATCACCAACTCTCCGATTGCGGATGTGTTTGTGGTGTGGGCCAAGCTCGAAAACGCCGATGGCAGTGTGGGGGGCCAAGAGGCGATTCATGGCTTCATTCTTGAAAAAGGCATGAAGGGCCTGAGCGCGCCCAAGATCGAAGGCAAGATGAGCTTGCGCGCCAGCATCACCGGTGAAATTGTGATGGACGAGGTGTTTGTGCCTGCCGAAAACCTGCTGCCCGTTGTGAACGGTCTGAAGGGCCCCTTTGGCTGCTTGAACAAAGCCCGCTACGGCATTGCCTGGGGCGCACTGGGCGCTGCAGAGGACTGCTGGCACCGCGCCCGCCAATACACCCTGGACCGCGTGCAGTTTGGCCGGCCATTGGCGCAAAACCAGTTGATTCAAAAGAAACTGGCCGACATGCAAACCGAAATCACGCTCGGCCTGCAAGCCTGTTTGCGCGTGGGGCGCCTGATGGACGAAGGCAAAGCCGTGCCCGAGATGATCAGCATGATCAAGCGCAACAGCTGCGGCAAAGCCTTGGACATTGCCCGTTTGGCACGTGACATGCACGGTGGCAACGGCATTCACGACGAATACCATGTGATTCGCCACATGATCAACCT
>JACCDS010213961.1_pt1 | contig 11866 bp, 10 predicted proteins | sample 7446441 | NCBI WGS metagenome assembly JACCDS01 (sample SAMN15323445, study PRJNA562643) | freshwater metagenome | isolation source: river surface water | place: USA:Blue River Watershed | collected 2017-08-17 | reverse complement strand
ACTCCCACCAGGGCAATCATCAAGGGTAATAAGGCGATTGAAATGTACATGATGCCGGCAGTGATACTGGCTTTGGCAGCTATTTTTCCAGAGGCTGCCGACATGACCCGTTGGAAAATGTCTTGTTGCGGTATGCTCCCAAATCCGATTGTGATCCATGCCGCCAAGTAGGTAAGCCAAGAAGTAGTCGTGTTTTCCTTGGGGGCAAAGCGGAAAAAATCGGTAGGCTGCTCCGCTAAAAATACCTGCCAATTCGGAATTTTGTCCCACATTAAATAGGCCAAAAACAAAAGCCCCGCGATCAAAATTAAATTATGAAGGAAGTCGGTGATCGAAATAGACCACATGCCGCCCATCAACGTATAGGTCATGACTAATATCGCGCCTATGACAATTCCCCATTCGGTCGATATTGGAAGTAATAAATGCATGGTTAAACCCAATGCCACGAGCTGCGCTGAAATCCAACCAAAATAAGAAGGAATCATCACGAGAGCTGACAGCTTTTCGGATAATCCCCCGAACCGAATTCGGAAATAATCACTGAAGGTCAGCACGGGAAGGGGATAAAGTTTTTTGGCATAAATCATCCCCACAATCAGTAGGCCTAAGGCTGCACCGAAGGGTTCTTCAATGATGGATAAAACCCCGCCATGGACAAATTCGCGCGGCGCACCGAGCAAGGTTTCGGAACCAAACCAAGTTGCAAAAGTGACCATCGTGGCCAAAGCATAAGGCAAGGAACGACCTGCCAGAACAAAGTCGCTTGCGGTATGTACTTTCCGACTGGCCCACCAGCCAACGACCAAGTTCAAAAGAAGGTAAAAAACAACAAATCCGATTAGCATCTACACAGAGCGAAAACGCGAAAATACAGAAATTTTGGTACCTTTAAAGATCAAATTTGACGCATGACTAAAATATCCTACCTCGTAGTTTTACTGGCCTTTTTAAGTTCTTGCACTCCTCTTCGCGTCAAAAAAGCTTTTCATTCCTCCGCACTTACCAAGCAATTCAGTGGTGTATTCATCGAAGAAGTAGCCACAGGAAAAGCCATATTTACCCATAACGCTGATCAATATTTTATGCCCGCTTCCAATATGAAGTTGGCCACCATGCTCCTCGCCAAACGAAATCTACCCGATTCTATTCCCGCTTTTAAATACTTGGAAACATCCGATACATTGTATTTCTGGGGTACGGGTGATCCGAGTTTAATGCATCCCAAATTAAGGGGCAATGCCTTATTGAAAAAACTTCAAGTAAGTAATAAGGTGCTTGTTTATGCCGATGATGAAAGCTTGGTAAAAGCCATGGGTAACGGCTGGGCATGGGATGATTATCATGATGATTATTCAGCTGAAATCTCATTGATGCCACTTTATAATAATCAAATTAGCGTCCAAAAAAAGGCGGGTGTTTGGCAGATATCGCCCAAATTATTTAGCCAGGATACACGCGTGACGAAACAAAAAGAGGTGATGCGTGGGCGTAATTCCAATCATCTCGATTTACCCGATACCACGGCCTATGCGAAACAAGCTATTCCTTTCATTACCTCCGTGGACTTGACGGCACGATTATTGGCAGATACCTTGAAAAAACCGATTTTAACACAAAAACACCCGATTCCCGCTGCCGCAATCATGCATTATGATGGGCTTTTGGATAGTTTAATTAGGCCGATGATGTACACCAGTGACAATCAAATTGCGGAACAATTATTGTATTTAATTGCTGCGAAGCGAGGGTGGTCGGGGCCAACATCCCGCATCATTGAGCAATTGAAAAAGGAAAATTCTGTCGTTGTTGATTTGCGATGGGTGGATGGTTCTGGTTTATCGCGCTATAATTTGGTGCGGCCCACTGACATGATTCAGATCTTGCGTGAATTGCAAAATGAGGTAGCTATGGAGACTTTGCAAGTGTTATTGCCGCAGGCGGGGCAATCGGGTACGATGCGCAATGTTAAACTTCATCCGGGTACGGCTTGGGCGAAGTCAGGTTCATTTGGCAATACGTATGATCTTTCTGGATTTTACCAGGATGCCCAAGGTAAAATGTACCGTTTTAGCATATTCGCAAATTTGGCAAATCGATCTGTTGCTGCCATTAAAGCAGATGTGATAAGCTTGTTAAACGCGATTCGTTAATACGAATTTGTAAATCCCATAACTTCCTAACATAAATAGGCCTACGAACGGAAGGCTGCTGGTATTTTGCATCAGGGTACCCACTAGAAAAGCACTTGAAATGACTACTAATAACCAGGGGAGGAAAGGGTAAGCCCAAACGCGGTAGGGGCGATCAAGTTCAGGCTCCGTCTTGCGTAAACGAATTAATGATGCAAATCCTGCCAAATAACTGGCGACAAAAAAGAACGTGGCAATGTCGGAAAGTCGGTCACTGATTGCCTTGCTGCTAAATAAAAATAGACAGGCAGTTCCTACCGTTAGGTGTGTGGCAAAGGTTGGACTTCCCGCTGAATTCACACGGGAAGCCTGAGGGAAAAATAGTCCATCCCGACTCATGGAGAAAATCACGCGCGGAGCAAACATGACCTGCGTATTTAAAATCCCGAGGATGCTGAGCATTAAAAAGGTGGTAATCCACCAACTAGCTCCCGGTCCAAAATAGTGCCCAATAGCGTCAGAAGCCGCTAATTTGCTTTGGCTTAAATCGGCCAATGACATGGAATACAAAATGCCCACATTGATTAATACATAGATGCTTGCCACGGAAATCACGCCGATAAACATCGATTTGGGCATGGTATTCACGGGATCCTTATTTTCTTCGGTAAAATAGGCCGCCGTATGCCAGCCGTCAAACGCATAAAATATCGAAAGCAAAGCAGCTAAGATTCCCGACCAGAGGGTACGCTCACTCGGAATAGGTGCATTTTCCTTCCAAACACCCCCTTCTCCATACCAGAAACAAATGGCAATGAAAAGCAAGAGTGCAATGGCTTTAATCCCGCTTAACCATTCTTGAGACCTTCCGGCCATCACAACGCCTAATTGGTGAAAGCCCCATAAAATGACGAGGATTCCAATGGCACAATAAATTAAATAGGGCTCTAATGCGGGAATTAAAAGGGCTAAATATTCGCTAAAAGTATAGGAACCGAAACCCAGTGCACTCACCGTACCAAGCCATGAACTCAAGCCCACGATAAACCCAATGTATCTACCAAACGCGCGTTCGGCATAACCATACCAGGCACCGGCCTTTGGAATGGATAAACTTAATTCGAGGACACAGCTTACACCTAAAAGCGCATAGATGGCAACTGCCACCCATAAACTGATAATTAAAAATGGATTGTGTAATTGGTCCGCAATCGGTCCCGGTTTTCGAAGGATTCCTGTGCCTACTGTTCCGCCAATCGTTACAGCGATGCTGAAACTTGTACCAAGAACTTTCCAGAGCTGATTTGATGATTTTTTCTTCATATAGATTTGGCAAAAATAAACTAATTTTCCGTTATTCAGGGATCAATTTTCCCAAGATGAGGACATTCTTATGTTGTTGTTTCCTTTGCTTCTCTTTTGGGGCATTTAGCCAATCAAATACTTATACAGGAGAATCATTGATTGGTTTTCAATGGAAACCGGGACGTAAGTCGGTTGAGATTCCTTTCGAATTACATGCTAATCTGGTAGTTATTCCACTCCGAATTAACGATTCAGATACTTTGCGATTTTTAGTAGATACAGGTTTAGGTGCTACCTTGCTAACCGATACATCTATTGTTTCAAAATTAGGGTTAAAATCTATCCGCATAGTTGAGTTAAATGGATTGGGCATTCATAAATCCCTGAAGGCGAATGTTGTCATTGATGTCAAATTGCAAGTGGGTCCAGCTTTTGCACTTCATCAAAATTTGATTTACGTTAGTGATGATTTATTGAATATATCGAATTCGATTGGGACTAAAATTCAAGGAATTATTGGGTTCGATCTTTTCGCCAATGTGGTTGTGACAATTGATTATGCCCGTTCGAGGTTGATTCTAACCCAACCAGCTAGCTATCGATATAAAAAACGGAAAGGTCTTCGTTTGCCAATTACCATCATCGATAATAAACCCTACATCAATCAAGTTGAATTAACGGGTATGCGAGGAAAATTGGCAAATCAAATCTTGTTAGATACAGGTGCGGGGCACGTCTTATTACTGGAAGCCAATACGGCAGATAGTGTAGAAATTAAATTATCAAAACAGCGATTTGATTTAGGTAAGGGATTAAATGGTCCTATAATTGGCCGATGGGGTAGAGTGCCTTTGATGCAGATTGGTCAATGGAAATGGTTACAAATTCCGGCTACTTTCCCAGACTCTATATCCCGAAAATCCGGTGAGCCATGGCAAGGTAGTTTGGGAGGTGAGTTTTTAAGGCGCTTCAAAATAACATTTAACTACCTAGATCAATACTTTATTTTAAAGCCTGAGGGCAATCAATGGAGAAAGGATTTTGACTATGGAATGTCAGGCATTGGATTGCGGGCTTTAGGGCCACAATATCGTAAATTTATTGTCGAGACGATTCATCCAGGCTCCCCTGCTGATGAGGCGGGTATTCTTGTTGGAGATGAAATATGGGTAATCAATCAAATGCGTGCTGACCAATTTACCATGGGAGATATCTATCGAATTCTGAAAAAGAGAGAAGGTCAAAAAATTGAAATGATGATTCGAAGAGACAGAGAATTTAGGCTCTTCCAATTCCGTTTAAGGAAATTATTTTAGCGTGTAATCAGCTACAACCGGAAAGTGGTCTGTATATGAAATGTTGCGCAAGGTTCTAAATTGCGTGACTTGCCATTCGGTCGAGCAGAATTGGTTATCTATTCGAACCAAATAGGGACTCCGATTTAACGTAAAACCAAATCCTCTTCCTGCCTCTTCAAAGGAATTCTTTAACCTTTCCCGCAACGTACCATAGGCCCAGCCGTAGGGAGTTTCATTTAAATCGCCTACCAAAATGACCGGATATAAACTTTGTTGGATTAATCGATTTATCTGTGTCATCTCATCTTTGTGATGAATGAATCCCTTGCGCAACGAGGCAACGATTCCGCGGCCCTCACGTTTGGCATCCTCGTAATCCTGATCACGAATTTTTCCAGTTACCTTGCCTACCCGAATACCCATCGACCATAACTGCAGGTTGATGACCCGAAACGTATCTTCTTTGGCAACGATATCGGCGACTAAATAGCCATTAGCTGAATTCCCAAATTGCTTCCCTTCCTGATGAATAATGGGGTATTTCGAAAAGATGGCAAGTCCCATTTTTTCATTGGCATCAAACAATTCCTCCTTTAAGGGTATGAATGCATAATGCGGATAATTTTCCTTCATCATATTGATGGAACGAAACGCCTTCCGATCCGCATGTGAATAAAATTCTTGAAAACATTTTACGTCGGCAGCGTAGTCCAACATAAACTTCTTCAAGTTCTTAACCTTCTCTTTATTGGCCTCGAAATTATTTGAATACATGCCATACACATTATAACTCATCACGCGAATGGCAGATGAACTAGATTTGGTTGGGGTGTTCCAAGAGAAACTTCGTTGAATAAAACTGTAACCAAGCGCTAAAACAATTAGGGGTAATAAGGCGCGTTTGGCCCGACGGAACATCCAATAAATCAAGGAGATAAAACAGAGGATTTGCGCGTAGGGTAGCGTCATCATCAGAAATCCAGCTAGCCAATGATCAATGACTAATGAATAACTTAATAAATAGGTGAGGAGCGTGTAAAGGCACAAAGGCAAAGTCCCCAACCAGATGATGGAGGAGATGATTTTCTTGACAACAGGTTCTTCTTGCTTGCGCTTTGCCATACCCAAAGATACACATTGAAATGCATTTTATAAATTTTGTGTTGACCTTTGGGATTTTTCAATTTATTTCCTACTTTTGCAATCCCTTTTAGGGGGAATAGTTTTTAGAACGCATTCAATTTTTAAAATAACATATTATGGCAAAGGTTTGTCAATTAACTGGAAAGAGAACTCGTGTAGGTAACAACGTATCACACGCGAACAATAAGACAAAACGTAAGTTTTATCCGAACTTGCAGACAAAGAAATTTTTCTTAGAGTCTGAAGGTGTTTGGGTTCGTATGAAAGTATCTGCGAAAGCAATTCGTACAATCAACAAAAACGGTTTCGAGAAAACATTAATCGCTTCTGCTCGTAAGGGTACTTTGTCGATCTAAATAATATCAAGATTTTTATCGAAATTAGCCTCCTTGAAACCAAGGAGGCTTTTTTTATTTGCCCATGTTAACAGAAGAAATCCATCGCTACCAAAAACAATTAGCCATTCCTGAATGGGATGCCGAAAAGCAAATGCGCCTCAAAAATGCGCACGTGCTGATTATTGGCGCCGGAGGATTAGGGGTAGCCGTGATTCCTTATTTAGCTGCGGCTGGGGTGGGTAAGCTAACCATCATCGATCATGATTTGGTGGAGTTGAGTAATTTAGGCCGACAAGTCATCTACCGAACAGATCAGGTGGGCCAATCGAAGGCATTGTTAGCCAAAGCTTTTGCCCAGTCATTGAATCCCCATGTTTCTGTAGAGGCTATACAAGAGAAGTTTTCATTGGCTAATCATGCTCGAGTTCAAGATGTGGATTTAGTCGTCGATTGTACGGATAATTTCGATACGCGTTATTTGATCAACGATAGTTGTGTCAAATTCGGCAAAGCTTTTGTCTATGCGGCCATTCATACGTGGGAAGGACAATTAGCTGTTTGCAATGCGTTTGGGACGGGGCCAACTTACCGTTGTTTGTTTCCGGATGAGCCTAGTGCTGGCGAGATTCCTAGTTGCAACGAGGCTGGTGTCCTCGGATTTTTACCAGGCATGCTTGGCCTCATGCAAGCTAAAGAAGCTATATTTTATTTAGTAGGCTTGGATTCTCCAGCTCAAACTAACTTACTTCGTTGGGACTCACGCAGCATGCGAATGCATATATTTCGAATGGAGCGTTCGGCTGATGCGGCTGATCGAATTTTTCCTAGGAAAGTCGTGGAGGCTATTGAAATTTCTGCTTCGGAAGCTGCAGCTCGCATACAATCCGGAGAAATACAATTTGTGCTTGATGTACGTGAGCCTTTCGAATGGGATTTAGCTAGTTTGCCTGGCTCCATCCAAATGCCGATGAATTCCTTGCAAATTGGTCTTATCCCGAAAGAAGCCAAAGGCGTTGTGCTTTGCCATCACGGCATGCGATCTATGTATGTGCTGAAGCACTTGCAGGCTCAAGGATTTTCGAATCTATTGAATCTAGCTGGTGGGATTGATGCCTGGTCACGGGAAGTGGATAAATCCATTCCGCGTTACTAAGAAACGATATCGCCGTATAAGTCGAATTCCTCTGCCTTATTGATTTTCACCTGAACAAAATCTCCCTGGCGAGCATATTGTTCTGCTGGAATCAAGACTTCATTATCCACTTCTGGTGAGTCATGTTCGGTTCGGCCTACAAAGAATCCACTTTCCTTGCGGTCAACCATTACTTTGAATGTTTGGCCAATTTTTGCTTGGTTCAATTCCTCCGAAATGCCTTGTTGGAGTGCCATAATCTCATCCGATCGCTCTTGTTTCACTTCTTCAGGCACGTTATCTTCCACCGAATAAGCGTGGGTATTTTCTTCATGAGAATAATTGAAGATGCCCAATCGGTCAAAACGCATGCGTTCTACGAATGAATATGTCTCTTCGAAGTCGGCCTCCGTTTCACCCGGATAGCCTGAAATTAATGTGGTACGTAATGCAATGCCAGGCACTTTTTCACGAATGTCCGTAATCAATTGTTCTGTTTTTTCACGGGTGATTCCACGGCGCATGTGCTTCAACATGGCATCGGATCCACTTTGAAGTGGCATATCTAAGTACTTACATATGTTTTCACGTTCCGCCATGGTTTGCAAAATTTCCATTGGGAAACCAGCTGGATACGCATATTGTAAACGAATCCACTCTACACCTTCCACGTCAGATAGACGTTCCAATAATTCTTTTAATTGTCGGCCTGATTTTCCTTCACCCTTCAAATCCAATCCGTAAAATGTCAAATCTTGGGCAATCAGAATCAGTTCTTTTGTTCCTTTTTTCGCCAATGACGTTGCCTCTTTCACGAGTTCATCCATGGGACGTGAAACGTGTCCGCCACGCATTAATGGAATGGCGCAGAAACTACATGGGCGATCGCATCCTTCTGCAATCTTTAAATAGGCATAATGCGCCGGAGTTGTTAATAAACGTTCACCTACGAGTTCATGTTTATAGTCGGCCTTCAATGCCTTCAACAAGCGAGGCAATTCATTCGTCCCAAAGAACGAATCGACCATAGGAATTTCTCTTTCTAAATCATCTTTATAGCGGTGAGAAAGGCAGCCTGTTACATATAGTTTGTCAATCTTGCCAGCTTCTTTGGCATCTGCATAACGCAAAATAGTGTCGATTGATTCTTGTTTGGCATTGTCGATGAATCCACACGTATTGACCACGACGATGTTTGCGGTATCTTTTTTTGCTTCGTGGGTAACTTCCAATCCGTTTCCTTTCAACTGGGTAAATAATACTTCGGAGTCTACTAGATTTTTAGAGCAACCGAGTGTAACGATGTTGATTGAAGGCTTTGGACTTACTTTGGTTTTCATACGTGTGTTGAATAAGCGTGCAATTTACGAATAAATTTGGAGGGTTTCAGTGGAAATATTGGAAGGAGGGATACAAGTGTTGATTTCTTTTTTTAGTATTGTAATTCATAAACTTATTTATCCACATGAAAAAACTGATATTAATTTGTGCTTGTATGGCATCGGGTTTGATGGCATTTGGGCAAGGTTTAAACACGCTTTCAAAGCAAGAGAAGAAGGCAGGGTTTAAATTATTATTTGACGGAAAAACGTTTGCTGGCTGGCATACGTATGGTAAACCAGGTAAAGTAGGTGCTTCTTGGACAATCGAAGATGGCATCATCGGATTTGATTTAGCTCGTAAAGATGGGGGCGATTTAATTACCGACGCAGAATATGTTAATTACGACTTTTCGGTGGATTGGAAAATCTCACCTAATGGAAATAGCGGTATCATTTTCAATGTGACTGAAGATCCAGTAAAATATCATAGTACCTACAATACCGGCCCTGAAATGCAGGTTTTAGATGATGCAGGTCATCCAGATGGCAAAATCAACAAGCATAATTCAGGTGATTTATATGATTTAATTAAATCATCTGTCAACGTGACTAAGCCTGTAGGCGAATGGAACACGGCACGTATTGTCAATAATCGTGGTTTATTGCAATTGTATTTAAATGGATCAAAAGTAGTGGAGACGCGTACGGATGATGCGAATTGGAAGGCGATGATTGCTGGCTCCAAATTCAAAACGATGCCAGGTTTTGGCGTGAATATGCAAGGACGCATTGCGTTGCAGGATCACGGAAATCCAGTTTGGTACCGAAATATTAAGATTAAGGAATTATAAGAAATAGGGGGCTTAAGCCCCCTATTTTATTTTAATACGAAGTAAGTTCATGTCCGACGTGATGAACACATATTTTCCGTCGGCACCACCAAACGCCACATTCGAATTACGATTTCCCGTGGCGATTCGACCTACTAATTTTCCAGCTGAGTTGATGACTAAAACTCCACCAGGGCCTGTTGTCCATACATTTCCTTTGGCGTCCACTTTCATTCCATCGTAACCGCCGCGGATACCTTCCTTAGCAAGTTCGGATGCGTCAAAGAATAATTTACCTTCACCTAAATTTCCTGCTTTATCTACGGGATAGGCATTTATTAGTGTTGGTCGCTCAGAGGTTCCTACATACAAAATGCTTTCGTCAGGATTGAATGCAAGTCCGTTCGGTCGGCCTAAATCCTTAATCTGTAAACTGATTTCTCCTTTCGTGTTGATTCGATATACTCCTTGAAAATCGAGTTCTTTGGCCGGTTCTGGTTTGCCGCGTCCAGGTAATCCGTAGGGAGGATCGGTGAAATAATAGTCGCCGGATTTTTTCTGAACGAGGTCATTGGGACTGTTCAATTGTTTGCCTTCGAATGTATGTGCGAGGGTTTTCTTTTGTTCAGGATGATTGAGTGGCATTTCAGCGATGCGTCGATCGCCATGTTCACAGGAAACTAAATTCCCTTTGGAATTAATAATAAGACCATTGGCTCCTGGTTCTTCGGAATAAACGCCGGTTCCTGTGAAGCCTGATGGTTTCAAGAATACTTCAAGTCCTTTGGCCTCTGACCATTTATGAATCGTGTTTTCGGGAACATCAGTGAAGAGTAAATAGCCTCCTTTTTTTACCCAAACGGGTCCTTCCGACCAGGTAAATCCATTGGCTACGATTTCAATTTTAGCGCTTGTGTCTAGCAAAGCATCTAATGCCGCATCGTAGCGATGTATTTTGCCGATTGTTTGGTATTGTGCCATTGCGTTTACGCCCAGGCTTATCAACCCAAAAACGAATAATATTTTTTTCATGTTACAAAAAAAATGGGCCGAAGCCCATTTGATTAAAGGTTATGTTTTTTGAGTTCTTTGACTGCAAAATCAGCCGCACGAGCGGTTAAAGCCATATAAGTTAATGATGGGTTAACACATGAAGTTGAAGTCATGCAAGCACCATCAGTCACGAATACGTTCTTCACAGCGTGCAATTGGTTATTGCCATTTAACACGGATGTTTTTGGATCACGGCCCATGCGAGCTGTTCCCATTTCGTGAATAGCCATACCTGGGTAAGAACCGTTGTCGAATGCACGAACGTTTTTCAAGCCTGCGCTTTCCAACATTTCTTTGGCATCTTCCATCATATCCTTACGCATCTTTTTCTCGTTTTCTTTGAATTCTGCATCGAAAACAACCACAGGAATGCCCCATTTGTCTTTGGTCGTTGGATCCAAATACATTTTGTTTTCGTGGTATGGAAGCGTTTCTCCAAAACCGCCTAAATTCATTGTCCACGGTCCTGGTTTCGTCATCGCATCTTTGTAATCTGATCCGAAGCTCATATCGTTTACGCCACGATTCCAGCTTTGACGTGATCCACCACCTTGGTAACCAAACCCACGTAAATAATCACGTTTGTCGTTTCCAATGTTGCGGTAACGAGGAATGTAAATACCATTTGCGCGGCGGCCAATGTAGTATTTGTCTTCATCGCCGTCCCATGTACCTGCGGCACCTACGCGGAAGTGATGATCCATTAAATTATGTCCTAATTCACCTGAGTCATTACCTAAACCATTTTGGAAACGAGATGATTTTGAGTTTAACAACAACGCAGTAGAGGCTACGGTTGATCCACATACAAAGATGATTTTCGCATAATATTCACGGACATCTTTGGTAACGGTATCAATAACGCGTACACCTTTTGCTTTTTGCTTCGCATTGTCAAACAAAATTTCAGATACCACTGAATCCGGGCGTAAGGTCAATAGACCTGTTTTCGCTGCTGGAGGTAAGGTACAAGATTGTGTACTGAAATAAGCGCCATAAGGGCAACCTAAACGACATTTATTGCGATACTGGCACGCAGAACGGCCAATTTTCAGTTGTGCTTCTTTGGCTTCAGATAAGTTGGCCACCCGACCAATCGTCATATTACGGCCTGGGAAGTTCTTTTCGATGCGCTGACGCACTTCTTTTTCCACGCAGTACATGTCCATCGGCTTCAAGAATTCAGAATCCGGTAGTTGCGGTAATCCTAATGCTTCACCTGAGATACCTACGTGTTTCTCTACGTATGAATACCAAGGGGCAATATCTTTGTAGCGAATTGGCCAATCAACAGCGATGCCGTCTTTTAAATT
>JACCDS011317584.1_pt1 | contig 11870 bp, 12 predicted proteins | sample 7446441 | NCBI WGS metagenome assembly JACCDS01 (sample SAMN15323445, study PRJNA562643) | freshwater metagenome | isolation source: river surface water | place: USA:Blue River Watershed | collected 2017-08-17 | reverse complement strand
GCGTAGTGCACCAGCGCCTTGAAGAAGGGCGGCGGCAGCGCGTTCAGATACGCGTTGGCCTCGCGGATGATGTAGCGCGCCACGAAGTCCGGCGTATCCTCGAACATGTGGATGAAGCCGTGCAGCTCGCGCAGGATGTCGTTGGGCAGGTGGCGGCTGGTCTTGGTCTCGCCATAGACGTAGATCGGCACGTCGGCGTTCTTGAAGCGCACTTCCTCGATGAAGTTGCGCAAATTTAAAACGGCAGGGTCCAGGTCCGGCCCCGGCGTGAACTCCTCGTCGTCGATGGACAGGATGAAGGCACTGGCCCGGCTCTGCTGCTGGGCGAACTGCGACAGGTCGCCATAGCTCGTGACCCCCAGCACCTCGAAGCCCTCGGCCTCGATGGCCTGCGCCAGCGCCCGGATGCCCAGGCCCGACGTGTTCTCGGAACGGAAGTCCTCGTCGATGATGACGATGGGAAAGCGAAATTTCATGGGAAAAGACTCCAGCCGAGCCAGCGAAAAAAGCGAAACAGGCGCGAAGTGTACGGATTTATTGCCGCCGGGGCTCCGCGCCGGGCGGGGAATTGCCCCAAAATGTCGCAATTGAAACACAAACCCCGATAGGTACCCCATGGCGGACTCAACCCTCTGGTGGCTGGCCACCGGCGTCCTCGTCATCGCCGAGCTGCTGACCGGCACCTTCTACCTGCTGATGCTGGCCCTGGGCCTGGCAGCGGGCGCGCTGGCGGCCCATGCCGGCCTGGGCGCCGTGGCCCAGGTCGTGCTTGCCGCCGTGGTCGGCGGCGGCGCCGTCATCGGCTGGCACCTGAGACGGCCGCGCGCTGCGGCCGTGCGCGACGCCGGCGCCAACCGCGACGTGAATCTGGACGTCGGTGAGACAGTGCAGGTCGAAGCCTGGCAGCCCGACGGCAGCACCAGCGTCAGATATCGCGGCGCGCAGTGGTCGGCGGTCGCCGCCCCTGGCGCGACCAGCGCCGCCACGGGGGCCCACCGCATCGTCGAGGTGCGCGGCAGCCAGCTCGTGATCGAAAGACTTCCCACCTGACCCGGAGTTCCTCGCATGGAAATCGCCATCCTCGTCTTCGTCATCGCCGCCATCTTCATCTACCGCGCGGTCAAGATCGTGCCGCAGCAACACGCCTGGGTGGTTGAGCGCCTGGGCAAGTACCACGGTGCGCTCACGCCGGGCCTGAACTTCATCTTCCCCTTCATCGACAAGGTGGCCTACCAGCACAGCCTGAAGGAAGTGCCGCTGGACGTGCCCAGCCAGGTCTGCATCACGCGCGACAACACCCAGCTGCAGGTCGACGGCATCCTCTACTTCCAGGTCACCGACCCCATGCGCGCCAGCTACGGCTCGTCCAACTACATCGTCGCCGTCACCCAGCTGGCCCAGACCTCGCTGCGCAGCGTGATCGGCAAGCTGGAGCTGGACAAGACCTTCGAGGAGCGCGACATGATCAATGCCCAGGTGGTGGCCGCGATCGACGAGGCGGCGCTGAACTGGGGCGTCAAGGTGCTGCGCTACGAGATCAAGGACCTGACGCCGCCCAAGGAGATCCTGCACGCCATGCAGGCCCAGATCACGGCCGAGCGCGAGAAGCGCGCCCTGATCGCGGCTTCGGAGGGCCGGCGCCAGGAACAGATCAACATCGCCACCGGCGAGCGCGAGGCCTTCATCGCCCGCTCCGAAGGCGAGAAGCAGGCCGTCATCAACAAGGCCCAGGGCGAGGCCGAATCCATCCGCGCCGTGGCCAACGCCACCGCCGAGGCCATCGAACGCGTGGCCGCGGCCATCCGCCAGCCCGGCGGCGAACAGGCCGTGCAGCTCAAGGTGGCGGAAAAGGCCGTGGAAGCCTACGGCCAGGTGGCCTCCGACGCCACCACCACGCTGATCGTGCCGGGCAATATGACCGAGGTCTCCGCCCTCATCAGCTCGGCCATGGCGCTGGTGCGTCAGCCGAAGTAGATCGGCGCGCCCCCAGCCTGCCTGCCAGCCCTGCCATGTCTGCCGCCCGGTCCCGTTTCGCCATCCTGTTCACGGGCCTGGCCCTGACCGGGCTGCTGGCGGGCTGCAGCCAGAACACCGGCACCCCGGCGGCGCTGAGCCCCGAAGCCGCCCTGGGCGAGCGCGCCTTCCACGACCCGGCGCTGTCGGCCTCCGGGCGCCTGTCCTGCGCCAGCTGCCACGCCGCGGCCTTCGGCCAGGCGGCCCCGAACGCGCTCGCGGTCCAGCTCGGTGGCCCGCAGCTGGACCAGCCCGGCGTGCGCGCGGCCCAGCCGCTGCGCTACCTGGAGTCCAACACCGCCTTCCACTTCGACGCCGAAGGCAAGGCCCGCGGCGGCTTCTTCTGGGATGGCCGCGCCGACTCGCTGGCCGCGCAGGCCGCCGGCCCCCTGCTCAGCCCCTTCGAGATGGCCAATGCCGACAAGGCCGCCGTGCTGCGCAAGATCGCCAGCGCCGCCTGGGCCGCCGACTTCCAGGCGCTCTACGGCGCCGACAGCCTGAACGATGCCGACCGCGCCTTCGACCGGCTGGGCCAGGCGCTGCAGCGCTTCCAGCTCGAAGACAGCACCCAGCGCGGCTACAGCAGCAAGTACGACGCCGTGCTGCGTCAGCGCGCCACGCTGAACGCGCAGGAGGCCCGCGGTCTGCAACTCTTCAACGACCCGGCCAAGGGCAACTGCGCCGCCTGCCACACGTCCGACAAGGGCGCCGATGGCAGCCACCCGCTGTTCACCGACTTCAGCTACGACAACCTGGGCGTGCCGCGCAACCCCGAGATCCCCGCCAACGCCGACCCCAGGTACTTCGACCTGGGCCTGTGCCAGCGCGCCGAGCTGCGGCGCACCCGCCCCGAGCTGTGCGGTGCCTTCAAGGTCCCCACCCTGCGCAATGTCGCGCAGCGGCAGGCCTACTTCCACAACGGCAGGTTCAAGACGCTCAAGGAGGTCATGACCTTCTACGTCCAGCGCGACACCCATCCCGACAAGTGGTATCCGCGCGCTGCGGATGGCCGCGTGCGCAAGTTCGATGATCTGCCGGCGCGCTACCACGGCAACGTGAACGTGGACGAGGCCCCCTACGACCGCAGACCTGGGGATGCCCCGGCCCTGAACGAGGCCGAGATCGAGGATGTCATTGCCTTCTTGCGCACGCTGACGGATGGGTGGAAGGCCGAGTAAGCCAACTTGTCCGGCAGGAGCACAGCGGAACTGCGGGCGAACAGGGCGGGATTGCTCGAAATTCGTCTGACGCGAATTTCTCGGGGCTGCGCCCCCGCGCTGACGCGCGTCCAAGAACAGTCCCCCGGACTGTTCTTGACCGAACCCGGGCGCGGGTTCTCACCCACCCACGTCCGCCAAAACGAAAAGCCCCGCATCAGCGGGGCTTTCTGTTTTGGCGGAGAGGGCGGGATTCGAACCCGCGGTAGGTTTTACCCTACACACGCTTTCCAGGCGTGCGACTTAAACCGCTCATCCACCTCTCCGAAGCCCGCCATTGTAGCCGAGGTTCGGGGCCTGGCCGGCGCGCCCAAGAAAAAAGCGCCCGGCAGGCGCTTTTTCCGGCGGTGCAAAACCGCGCTCAGCGGATCACCGCCAGCTGCTCGCGCTTGCCGCCCTTGTAGGTGAACAGGGTCAGCGCGCCGTTCCTGATGTCGCCCTTCTCGTCGAAGGCGATCGGGCCGGTCACGCCCTTGTAGTCGGCCGTGGCCGCCAGCACCGGCAGGTACTTGGCCGGATCGGAGGAATTGGCCTTGACCATGGCTGCCACCAGCACCTTGGTGGCGTCATAGACGTAGGGCGCATAGAGCTGCACGTCGGCATTGAACTTGGCCTTGAAGTCGGCGCGGAACTTGTCCATGCCGGCCTTGGCCTCGCCTTCGACACCGCCGGCCTCGGCGCAGAACACCTGCTCCTCGCCGATCGCGTCACCCGCCAGCTTGATCAGCTCGGCCGTGCAGACGCCGTCGCCGCCCATGAACTTGGCCGTGATGCCCAGCGACTTCATCTGCTTGAGCATGGGGCCGCCCACGGCGTCCATGCCGCCGAAGAACACCACGTCGGGCTTCTTGCCCTTGATGCTGGTCAGGATGGCGTTGAAGTCGGTGGCCTTGTCGGTGGTGAACTCCTTGGCCACGATCCTGGCGCCGGCGGCCTCGGCGGCCTTGGTGAACTCCTCGGCCACGCCCTGGCCGTAAGCCGTGCGGTCGTCGATCACGGCCACGTTCTTCGCCTTGAGGGTGCTCACGGCGTACTTGCCCAGCGTGCTGCCCAGGTGCACGTCATCGGCCACCACGCGGAAGGCCGTCTTGTAGCCCTGGCGGGTGTACTTGGGGTTGGTGGCCGAAGGCGAGATCTGCGGCAGGCCGGCGTCGCTGTAGATCTTGGAGGCCGGGATGGTGGTGCCCGAGTTCAGGTGGCCGATCACGCCGGCCACCTTGGCGTCGACCAGCTTCTGCGCCACGGCCGTGCCCTGCTTGGGATCGGCGCCGTCGTCCTCGGCCATCAGCTCCAGCCTGACCTGCTTGCCGTCGATGGTGACGCCGGCCGCATTGAGCTCGTCGATGGCCATGCGGGCGCCGTACTCGTTGTCCTTGCCCAGATGGGCAATGGCGCCGCTGACAGGGCCGACGTGGCCGATCTTCACCACCGGCAACGCGGGAGCGCCGCTGGCGGCCTCTTCCTTCTTGCCGCAGGCCGTCAGCAGCACGGCGGCTGCCGCCACGGCCAGGACACGATGGACTTGTTTCATTTGCATGTTGCTCTCCAGATTATTTGTTCAGGGCATGACAGGAAAAACAGGCCGAAGCCGGCGCCCGCAAGCCTACCGCAAATTCGGTGGCGCGCGCATATCCCCATGGCCGCGCAGGCCAGCTCAGCGGGCGGGCGGGGCCGGCGGCGGCAGTTCCGCCGCCACCGCCTGGGTCACGGCCTTGCGCACCGCGGCGTCCACCTTCTGGCGGATGCGCGGCTGCAGCAGCTGCACCTGTTCGCGCACCAGATCGCTGATGGCGCGCTGCAGCTGCATCTCGACCTGGGCCTCCAGCATGGGCTCCAGCTGCTTGAGCACGCGCTCGACCAGGGCGGCCTCATCGCCGACAGCGCTCACCGCGCCGGCTGCAGGCGGCGCAGCCGACGTGTCCACCACCTCGGTCAGGGTGGGCAGGGTGCGCAGGAGCTTCTTGGACAGGGCGGGCTTCACGTCGACTCTTTCAGCTGCAGGTCATGGCGGACGATGGCGTAGCCGCGCTCGGTGTACTGCTTCCAGCGGCCACGCGCCTGCTGGCGGTCGTCCTCGTCCAGGCTCACGACCTCGATCACGCGCTGGTAGCCCTCGAAACCCGCGGGCAGGCTGGCGCCGAGGTTGAGCAGCACCTGGCGGTGCGGCAGGTCCGCCGCCGCCGGGGTTTCCGTCAGCACCACGGGCGAGGCGGCCAGCAGGCCGGGCTCGGCCGGCTGGCGCACATGGGCGATGAAATCGGTCTGCGAGAAGGTCCACAGCAGCGCATCCAGCCGCGCCAGCGCCTCGGCCGGCGCCGTGACCACCACGCGCGAGCCGGCCGCCACCGCCTTGCGCAGCAGGCGGCAGGCATAGGCCAGCTTGTCCGGCGCGTTGAAATGGAAGGCGACTTCGGTCATGGACGCCGGGGCGATCAGGCCTTGCGCCGGGTCGCCTTGCCCCCGCCCTGGGTCTGCAGGAACTCCAGCAGCAGGCCCACGGGCCGGCCGGTGGCCCCCTTGGCCGCCCCGCTCTTCCAAGCCGTGCCGGCGATGTCCAGGTGCGCCCAGTCGAACTTCGCCGTGAAGCGCTGCAGGAACTTGGCCGCCGTGACGGCACCGGCGGCGCGCCCAGCCACGTTGCCGACGTCGGCAAAGTTGCTCTTCAGGCCCTCGGCGTAGTCCTCGTCCAGCGGCAGGCGCCAGGCCAGGTCCTGCGCCGCCTCGCCGGCGGCCAGCAGCTGCTGCGCCAGCGCGTCGCTGGGGCTGAACAGGCCGCTGCGCACGCCACCCAGCGCGATCACGCAGGCGCCGGTCAGGGTGGCGATGTCCACCACCGCGCGCGGTTTGAAGCGCTCGGCATAGCTCAGCGCGTCGCACAGGATCAGGCGGCCTTCGGCGTCGGTGTTCAGGATCTCGATGGTCTGGCCGCTCATGCTGGTCACCACGTCGCCGGGCTTGATGGCGCGGCCATCGGGCATGTTCTCGCAGCTCGGGATCAGGCCCACCACGTTGACGGCCGGCTTGAGCTGGCCCAGGGCACGGAACACGCCCAGCACGCTGGCCGCGCCCGACATGTCGAACTTCATCTCGTCCATCTCGGCCGCCGGCTTGATGGAAATGCCGCCGGTGTCAAACGAGATGCCCTTGCCCACCAGCACGGTGGGCGCCTCGGACTTGGCTGCACCCTGGTACTGCAGCACGATGAAGCGCAGCGGCTGCGCCGAGCCCTGGGCCACGGCCAGGAAGGCCCCCATCTTGAGCTTCTCGACCTCGCGCGGCCCCAGCACCTGGCAGCTGATCTTCGGCTGGCGCGCCAGTGCGCGCGCGGCCGCGGCCAGGTCGGTGGGCGTGGCGTGGTTGGCCGGGCGGTTGGCCCATTCCTTGGCCAGTTCGATGCCGGCCACGGCCGCGCTGGCCTGGGCGAATTCGGCCCGGCAGTCCGCCGCCTTGGGCGCGGCCACGGTCACGCGCAGCAGGCTGCGCCCCTCGGCCTTGGGCTTGGTGGTGGTGTAGACATAGCTGTTGTCGGCCACGGTCTGCACGGCCGCGCGCACGGCACCGGCCTGGGGCGCCGCGGCAAAGCCCAGCAGCAGCTTCTTCACGGCCGGCGTGCCGGTGCGCAGCGCACCCAGGGCCGCATTGACGGCCGTGCGCACCTGGCGCGGCGAACCGTCGCCGGCGCCGACGAGGACGACGCGGGCGGCCTTGGCCTGCTCGGGGCGGTACAGGGCCAGCAGCTTGCCGGCCTTGGTGTCGAGGTCGCCGGCCTTGAGCGCCTGGCCGATCAAGGCCGCCAGTCCTTCGCGGCCGGGCTTGAAGCCGGCCGGAACCAGCACGACGAGGGCATCGGCAGGCTGAGCCGCGGCGCCCGCCAGGTCCAGGGACTTGAGTTCGAAGTTCATAATCGGGGTTTTCCTTCCGACCGATGTTATTCGATTCCTCCATCCGCAAGGAGCTGGCGCGCAGCTTTGGCGCCACGCTGATCATCCTGGTGACGGTGGTCATGACGATGACGCTGATCCGCACGCTGGGCATGGCCTCGCGCGGCAGCTTCAACCCCTCGGACGTGATGCTGGTCATGGTCTACACCGTGCTGACCTTCCTGCCCAACATCATGACCATGGGCCTGTTCGTGGCCGTCGTCATGACGCTGTCGCGCCTGTACACCGACAGCGAGATGGTGATCTGGTTCTCCAGCGGCATGGGCCTGTTCAACCTGCTGCGCCCGCTGCTGCGCTTTGCCTGGCCCGTGCTGCTGACCATCGCCGGCCTGGCCCTGGTGGCCCTGCCCTGGGCCAACCAGCAGATCGAGGCCATGCGCGCCCAGTATGAAAACCGCGGTGACCTCGAGCGCGTGCAGCCCGGCCAGTTCCAGGAGGCGGCCGGCGGCAGCCGGGTCTTCTTCGTCGAGAAGAACCCGCTGAACGACTACAGCGCGCGCAACATCTTCGTCGCCACCACCGAGAACGGCCGCGAGACCGTCACCTCGGCGCGCAGCGGCCACACCGAGATCATCGGCAACGACCGCTTCCTGGTGCTGGAGAACGGCCAGCGCCTGGAAAGCGCCATCGGCAGGAACGACGTCAAGATCGGCGAGTTCGAGCGCTACAGCATCCGCGTGGCGCACGACCCCATCGGCGCCAAGGCCGATGTGCCGCTAGGCTCGGTGTCCACCCTGCAGCTGATCCGTGACCCCAACCGCTGGCACCTGGGCGAACTCTCCATCCGCCTGGGCTTCGTGCTGGCCGCGCTCAACCTCACGGTGCTGGCGCTGGCCGCCACCCGGGTCAACCCGCGCGTGGGCCGCTCGGGCAACCTGATGTTCTCGCTGCTGCTGTTCCAGGTCTATCTGAACCTGCTCAACCTGGGCCAGAACTGGATCGCCAACGAGAAGATCGGCTTCCTGGCCTACAACCTGCTGCTGCACGGCAGCATGCTGGCCGCCGGCCTGCTGTGGCTGGCCAAGCGCCAGCACAACTGGCACTGGTCCCTGCCCCGCTGGCGCCGCAAGGCCGGCCCGGAGGCGGCCGCATGAAGACCATCCGCCGCCTGATCCACGCCGAGGTGTTCGCCGCCGTACTCTTCGTCACGCTCGGCTTCCTGGCCCTGTTCGCCTTCTTCGACTTCGCCGACCAGCTGCCCTCCATCGGCCGCCCCGGCCTGGGCGCGGGCTACCAGATCCCGCAGGCCGCCACCTACGTGGCCCTGCTGGTGCCCAACCACCTGTACGAACTGCTGCCCATCACGGTGCTGATCGGCACCATCTACGTCATGACGCGGCTGGCGCAGAGTTCGGAGTTCACCATCCTGCGCACCAGCGGCCTGGCGCCTTGGCGCGCGCTGCGCATGCTGCTCATCGCCGGCTTCACCTTCGCGCTGCTGACCTTCGTCATCGGCGACTACCTGGCGCCCTGGGCCGACCGCACGGCGCAGCTGCTCAAGGCCCGCTACTCCGGCAACCTCACCGTGGGCCAGACCGGCGCCTGGCTGCGCGAGCGCGAGCCCTACGCCCAGTTCGCCGTCAACGTCGGCTCGCTGGCGCCCGACGGCAGCATGAGCAACGTGCGCATCTTCGAGTTCGACAACCAGAACGCCCTGGTCTCCATGACCCATGCGCCCCTGGCGCGCTTCGCCGGCGACGACGCCTGGGAGCTGCAGGACGCCGAGCGCACCGAGTTCAATGCCCGTGGCCCCGAACTCAGCCGCGTGGAGCGCACCCGCATCGCCAGCTTCCGCTGGCCCACCGGCATCTCGGCCGAGATGATCTCGGCCGCCGTGCTCAAGCCCGAGCGCATGAGCACCATCGACCTGTTTCAGTACATCCGCCACCTGCGCGCCAACGCGCAGACCGCCGAGCGCTACGAGATCGAGTTCTGGAAGAAGGTCTTCTACCCGCTGTCCTGCCTGGTGATGGTCATCATGGCCCTGCCCTTTGCCTACCTGCACTTCCGCAACGAGGGCATCTCGCTCTACGTCTTCGGTGGCGTCATGGCCGGCATCAGCTTCTTCTTCCTCAACAACGTCTTCGGCTACATCGGCGAGTTGCAGCACTGGATCCCCTGGCTCACCGCTGCCGCGCCCGGCATGATCTACATGCTGATCTCGCTCACAGCCTTCGGCTGGCTGGTCCTCAGGAGATAGCACCATGTCCACTTCCCCGCAGCGCGGCCTCATCCTCTTTGCCCACGGCTCGCGCGACCCGCAGTGGCGCGCCCCCATGGAAGCCGTGGCCGCGCGCGCCGCAGCACTCGACGCCGGCACCCTGGTGCGCACCGCCTACCTCGAACTGATGGAGCCCGACCTGCCCGCCTGCGCCGCTGCCATGGCCGCCCAGGGCATCACCGACATCACCATCGTGCCCATGTTCCTGGGCGTGGGCCGGCATGCGCGCGAAGACCTGCCCGTGCTGCTGGCACAGCTGCGCACGCAGCACCCGCAGGTGCGCTTCGAACAGCGCCCCTCCATCGGTGAGGATGCGCGCGTGATCGACATGCTGGCGCAGCTGGTGCTGGGCGGGCGCTGAGGTTCGGCCCGCTTCGTACAATCGCCCCCGCATGACCCGCCCCGCCCACCGTCCTCCGCTGCGCAACCGTACCGTCTTCCTGCTCGTGCTGGGCGCCGCGCTCGCCGTCGGCCTGCTGCCCGTGCTCTGGCCCGCGCTGGACATCGCCGTGGCCGGCTATTTCCTGCAGGAGCAGCCGCCCGTCGACCCGGCGCAATGGCTGTGGGTCGAGCTCGTCAACGAATACACGCCCGACATCTTCCGCGGCCTGGCCATGCTGTGCATCGCAGCCTGGATCGTCGTCAGCCTGCTGCGCCGCTGGCAGCGCGCCGGCCTGGCCCTGGCCTTCGTCGGCCTCTCGCTCACGCTGGGCCCGGGCTTCGTGACCTGGGCCGTCAAGGAGCACACCCTGCGTGCGCGCCCCTTCGACGTCGTGCAGTTCGGCGGCGAGCGCCAGTTCACCCCGGCCCTGACCCAGGCCCAGCAGTGCACCGACAACTGCGCCTTCACCAGCGGCCACACGGCCTGTGGCTTCTTCTTCGTCTCCCTCATGCTGCTGGACCCGCGCCGCCGCTGGCGCTGGATCGCCGGCGGCCTGCTGGCCGGCGGCCTGGTCGGCGTGGCGCGCATGTCGGTCGGGGCGCACTGGCTCAGCGACGCCCTCTGGGCCCTGCCCATCACCCTGGCCACCAGCGGCCTGGTCTGGCTGGTGCTGAACTTCTTCTACCAGTACGGCCAGGCCGCTCACCCCCAAGAACTCAAGCCATGAAGACCCTGCCCGCTCTCCTGCGCCTGATGCGGCCGCACCAGTGGCTCAAGAACGTTTTCGTCTTCGCCGGCCTGCTGTTCAGCCACGCCTGGGGCAACGGCCCGCTGGTGCAGCGCGTGGTCTACGCCTTCCTGGCCTTCTGCGCCGTCGCCAGCCTGGTCTACATCCTGAACGACTGGCGCGACCGCGCCGCCGATGCCCAGCACCCATCCAAGCGCCACCGCCCGCTGGCCAGCGGCACCGTGCCCGCCAGTACCGCGCTGGCGCTGGCCGGCGCGCTGCTGCTTGCCGGCCTGGCGCTGGCCTGGGGCAACCGCGTGCTGCTGCTCCTGCTCGGCCTGTACGTCGCCCTCAACCTGGCCTACAGCTGGCGGCTCAAGCATGTGCCGGTGGTGGACGTCTCGCTGATCGCCAGCGGCTTCATGCTGCGCCTGCTGGCCGGCACCGTCGCGGTGGGCATTCCGCCCTCGCGCTGGCTGCTGCTGACCGGCCTGTTCATCGCCCTCTTCCTCGGTTTCTCCAAGCGCAAGGCCGAGAGCTTCCACGAGCCCGAGCAGCAGCGCGCCGTGCTGGAGCATTACCCGGCTGCCCTGCTCGACACCTACATCGCCGCCACCCTGACGGCCACCGTCATCACCTACGGCCTCTACGCCACCAGCATCGAGGCGCTGCAGCAGCACGGCGAGCGCCTGGTCTACACCGTGCCGGTGGTGGTGTTCGGCATGCTGCGCTACGCCTACCAGGTGCACCGCGGCCGCGGCGAGGACGTCTCGCGCGACCTGCTGCGCGACCCCTGGATCCTGCTGGCCGGCCTGGCCTGGCTGGCGATCTTCCTGGCGCCGCGTCTGCAAACCTAGAAACCGCAGTTGACCGCTGACTCTCCGCTGGGTACACGCATGGACAGCCACATTCTTGGCCACGAAGTTGCCCACCCGACAGGCAAGAGCGCTACGCACCCGATTGAGCCGCCATGGGGCACGCTGACGGCGTTGCTCCTCCTTGCTGGCACAAGCCAGCCGCGTCGTCGCGCCTTGCCAGCCCACCCCACGACGGCCCACTCGGGCGCGTCCAACTGCAGTTTCTAGGTTGAAGCTGCCACTCAAGCCCCTGCTGCTCGCCCTCGGTGGCGCCGCCACCGTCTACGCCCTGCTGCTGCTGCTCGGCGGCAGTGCGCCCTGGGCCACGCTGGCCCAGACCCTGCTCAGCCCGGCGGGCGCGGCCGCCGCGGCCCTGTGCCTGCTCAACTACCTGCTGCGCGGCCAGCGCTGGCGCCTGTGGATGGCGCATTACGGCCGCCCCCTGCCCCTGCGGCAGGGCCTGCGCCTGTACCTGGCCGGCTACACCTTCACCCCCACGCCCGGCAACGTGG
>JACCDS011227426.1_pt1 | contig 11872 bp, 8 predicted proteins | sample 7446441 | NCBI WGS metagenome assembly JACCDS01 (sample SAMN15323445, study PRJNA562643) | freshwater metagenome | isolation source: river surface water | place: USA:Blue River Watershed | collected 2017-08-17 | reverse complement strand
GCCAAGCCGACGGCCGACGAGCTGGCCGCAGCGCCGCACCACCTGATCGACATCCTCGACCCGCGCGAATCGTATTCGGTCCGGCAGTTTCGCGACGATGCGCTGCGGCTGGTCGCCGACATACAGTCGCGCGGCAAGCTGCCGCTGCTGGTCGGTGGCACCATGCTGTACTTCAAGGGCCTGCGCGATGGACTGGATGACCTGCCCCAGGCCGATCCGGCGCTGCGCGCTCAGATTGACATGGAGATCGCGCGGCACGGCATCGTCGCGCTACATGAGCGCCTCAGAGCGCTGGATCCGGTCACGGCCGAGCGGCTGAAGCCGACCGATACCCAGCGCGTTCAGCGCGCGCTGGAAGTGATCCTGCTGACCGGGCAGCCGATGTCGGCCCTGCTGGCAAAATCTGCGCCGCCCGACCTGCCGTTCACACTACTGCCGATCGCGCTGGAGCCGTCTGACCGCAGCGTGCTGCACACACGCATCGCCGAACGTTTCGACCAGATGCTCGCGGCGCGGCCGGGTCTGCTCGATGAAGTCGAAGCGCTGCGCGCGCGCGGCGACCTGCACCCGGGCCTGCCCGCGATCCGCTGCGTTGGCTACCGGCAGGCGTGGGAGTATCTGGACGGCCGTATCAGCGCAACCGAGTTGCGCGAGCATGGCATTGCCGCCACCCGCCAGTTAGCGAAGCGGCAACTGACCTGGCTACGCAGCATGCCGGACCGGATCGTGATCGACTGCCTGGCCGCCGATGCAGCGACGCAGGTGCTCAAGACCATCGAAAAAAATGCTGGTTGACACGATCCACTGACGCAGCCATAATGCTGGGCTTCGTGGTGATATAGCTCAGTTGGTTAGAGCACAGCACTCATAATGCTGGGGTCGGTGGTTCAAATCCACCTATCACCACCAAAAGTTTCGCTAAGCCGTTGATTTAATTGAGATCAACGGCTTTTTTGTTGGTGTTTTGCCGTTGGGTGGTGCGCAAGGGTGCTACAAATGTCCGGCAGATTCCTGACCAAGTCGCACCACGGGACCACGTTCAACTTCGGACGCCGGGTCGCCCTTCTCGCCCAAGCATCCCTCGGCCCCATCCTGGAATCTTTGCAGACCGGCAACAAACGCTTGGCTTTCATTCGTGGCCGGGCACTGGCTACCTATTGAGGTGCTTTTTACTATACGTAGCCATACATACCCTTTACATCGCAAGTCAGATCGCAATTCACGTAAACCGTCAAGGGTGGAGCTTATGTTCCGTGTCCGGCGCAACACCTCCTGGGCTGGAAAAGCGGCACGTCCTACCTTCTTCCACACCCATGACGAACGTCCTTGTACTTGGACACAGGGAAGTCCCGTAGACGAATTCACACTGTAATCGGCGGGATGGCAACACAGGGGCTGAGTCTTCGGGCAATGGTCATTCGACTGAACGAGCTTGGGATCAAGTCACAGACGGGTGTAGCGTGGTCGCCGGGGAAGGTTAAACGAGCATTCAAATCACAGAGTGATTGTAGGCGCAAAATTCCGCAACATTGAACGCTCTAAGTGACCACACGTCCCGTACAAGTCCAACTAATCAACTTTCTATTAAAAATTTCCGAGACATTATTTTGCCGCATTGTATCGTTCGACCACCTGTCACCCGCAATGACGCAACGCCTTACCTTGCACTCTTAACAAAAAATACTGTTCGTTGAATAATTAACAGAGCTTTTATAACAACCACTCGCGATAGGCTCCTAAAGCAAACCATTTTTGAAAAGACTGAGAGAAAAAAGGAATTCCGGGAAAATCTCCGCACGCTCGTAATAATCCCGAGAATTTATATTAGAACATACACCACTTTCTCGAGAGAATTCAAATGATGGAAGTTCAACACCAACATAAATTTGATCAAATAAATTCGATATACAGTAGAATGGCAAATTATCAGCTTTACCCACAAATTCTGCGGACCTGTCAATGTCCGGATGATAAAATAATGCTGGCATATCTCCAATATTTTCGCGCGGAGGGCGCGCAACGAATTTAAAATCCTCGTTACGGTCGCCCGTTTCCGAAAAAACAGCATTTGGCAGAATTCCGTTATCAAAGAAAAATTTAGTGAGCGCCGGCTTATGATCGCCTATAATTAATATAGCTGAATTTGGCTCAATTCTAAGGGCTTCTTGAACAAACTCACTCATTTGAAGTATAGATTGCCTAAGTCTTTTTGAGCAATCACCCTCCCCATGATCATTATCGACATGATAGCCACCGTGAGTAAAAGCGGTCACTAAATAATAGAACCCCGGTCTTTTTGACTTTTTTATTTCTTCAAGCGCCTTTGAGAAGAGAACTCTGTCATCTGCCCAAATCTCCCCTTTATAATTCATATCTTCGAGACTAATAAAGTTATCGAAGCCAATTTTAGGATTAATAATGTCGCGCCGCCAAAACGTACGGAAGTGGTTATGAATCGCAACAGTTGAGTAGCCCCTTTTTTTCAACGCTCGCGGAAATGCCTCAGCATCCTCTTTGAAAAGAGATGCATAATTGGAATATATAGTACCCTTTAATTTTCCATTCGCAGGCAAGCCCGTTAACAACTCAAACGATGCATTTACAGTAACGCCACCATAGACTGGCGAAATAGCGCGAAATCTTTTGAAAGAAAATTGGTCAAGCGGGGTAAATTCGTTTTTGAAAAAATTATTATTATACCAACATGACTCACAAAGTATGAATATAATATTCTTGGGAGGATTGGCTATTGGTAATCTTTTTCTTTTTTCCAGTGAAGAAAAAAATGAAATTTCTTGTTCGGTTGGAGAGGGCGGAATGTCTAGCTTACTGGTTTGAATTAGATGAAGCGGCAAACCCGATAGTTTGATATTTGCATCCCAATCCCATTCTACATATCCAACTCCGAAGCCGTTCAATTTATTTTTTATTTTTTGACCAAGCGACTCGCTTACACGATCAACATGCGGGTAGAACGTGATTGGTGACAATACAGCCAAAAATAGGAGTGAGAATAAAATTCTTATTTTTTTTGGTTTACAGAATTGATTTGCCTTAGCCATTACCCCCATCCCAATTATGGCAAAGACGAGGAAAAGTATTTGATCAGGCGAAATATAATTCTTGACGACCGAAAAATTTGACACTGATGAAACATCACTCCGCTCAAGGGGCTCCCCCGTAAGGGCTTGCTTGATGCGATTTATTTCAGAAATTAAGTAAAAAAATAAAATTACAATAACAGATGCCGCAACAGGGCGAGAAAACTGCCTCAATACGATATAAAAAAATAAAATTGGAAAAAAGAAACAATTATTTCATGCGCCCGAATCTCACCATTAAAAACCAATAAAAATCTTGAGAATACTTGGCAACTAACCCAGAACCAATCAACAATAAAGCCAGGGAAAAAATCTCAGTAATTATTTGATTTTTTGTTTTAAATATCATTTCAATAATTATCTTCAATTCAAATAGAGACAATATTCAGGAAGCTTAAAAATCCACAGAGTTAATTTTTTAAGCCAAAATAACCAAACAGCAGTAGTGCATACTTTGCCGTCCGAATGGGCGTTACTCCAGCATGCTGTCCATACCTATGAGAATAATGCTGGGGCGCTATCAATCAATGATGGCTATTGATCGCAACCACACCGATACAAAGGATATATTCTGGATTATCTACTTACTTATTAATTACACCAATCGATATGGTAATTATAATTAAATGCTTGAAAGAACTCAAGGTATCGATGTCCCCTCGGAATTGGGTTGCGACTGAATTTATAGTCCAATCTCACCCTGACGTAGTTCAGAAATTTCTACTGACGGCCGGGATTAATTTGGATGCAGGGTTATTCACTCCAGTATCAGAGTGGTTTAATATCCAGAACGATTGAGCAAGAACCCCCTGCATGGCTCATCGAGATGCTCCGGCAACTCCACATCGTCGAAATGAGGGAATTTCGCAGCGGTCGCCGTCAGTTCATAACAACGAAAAACTCATTACCTGGTCTGCTTCTCCATTCCTCTGCTCTTACTGGATAGAGGACCGATGCATTCAGGCCATGCGCGCACTATGCAGGCGCCATGCCAAACCGCTATAAAAACGATAAAAACATGAAGACCGCACTCGTCACTGGAATTACCGGCCAGGATGGCGCTTACCTCGCTGAGTTATTGCTCACCAAGGGCTATCAGGTATGGGGAACGTATCGCAGGTCCAGCAGCATCAATTTCTGGCGTATTCGCGAACTCGGCATTCACGATCATGCCAACCTGAAGCTGGTCGAACTGGACATTACCGACCTCGCCAACACGATTTCACTCGTTGAAAAATGCCAGCCCGACGAGATCTACAATCTCGCCGCCCAAAGCTTTGTCGCGGCAAGCTTCGGGCAGCCGATCGCGACATCGCAAGCCAACGGCATTGGTGTGGTGAATCTGCTGGAGGCAATACGCATCATCAAACCGACGACGCGGTTCTACCAGGCTTCCACGTCAGAAATGTTCGGCAAGGTAGCCACCATTCCGCAGGATGAATCGACCTCGTTTTATCCGCGAAGTCCTTACGGAATTTCAAAGCTCTTCAGTCACTGGATGACAGTGAACTATCGAGAGAGCTATCAAATGTTTGCGTGTTCCGGAATCCTGTTCAACCATGAAAGTCCATTGCGCGGTCTCGAGTTCGTCACGCGCAAAATATCGGCCGCGGTTGCCCGAATCCATGCCGGAGAATCCATCTGCCTGGAGCTCGGCAACCTTGACGCCCGACGTGACTGGGGTTACGCAAGGGACTACGTTGCGGGCATGTGGCTGATGCTACAGGCTGACTGTCCGGATGATTATGTGCTCGCCACCGGCCGCACCACCAGCGTTGCAGAGTTTACGAGCTTGGCATTCCGGAATGCCGGCATCGATATTGAATTTGAAGGGAAGTTGGAGCACACCGTTGGCATCGAACCTCGTACCGGTCGAGTGCTGGTCCGGGTCAATCAGAAATTTTTTCGACCCGCCGAGGTTGACCTGTTGATCGGCTGCTCCGACAAAGCCAGAGCCAAACTTGGCTGGATGCCCACCGTCTCGCTGGAGGAACTCTGCACAATGATGGTCAAAGCGGACATCAGGCGCCTTGAGCCTCTTGCGATCGAATGCGCTTAGTGCCGAATGTACGCGCGCAGCGCGCTGCAATGCAGGCCGACGGCACCGTGCTTCGTACAAAATCGCGCACGCTAACTCAACACTGAATTCCGGACTGAATTCTGTACCGAAATCCGGGCGCGAATCTCGCGCCCCTCTCATCCTCGTCTAGCATGATTTCCTACGCAAAAAACCACGAAGACGTTGTCCTGATGAGGGCGCTGTCCAACATCGACAAAGGATTTTATATTGACTGCGGCGCAGCGCACCCCGTTACAGATAATGTAACGCTGGCGTTCTATCAGCAGGGTTGGTCGGGCATTAATGTCACACCTGACCCTGGGCAGTTCGGTCTCCTGAAGAAATCGCGGCCGCGTGACATCAATCTCCGCGCCCGTGCTGGCGCAGAGCGCGGCATGCTGGATTATTACCAGTTCCAGCGCACCGGGATCTCAACGTTTTCCGCAAAGCAGGCAGCACAGTGGATCAGCGAGGGGCTCGAATGTACTCGTCACCCGACACCAGTTCTTCCGCTGGATGACATCATTGCCAGCGCGGGCATCAGAGAAATTCACTTCGTGAAAGTCGATACCACAGGCGTTGAGAAGGAAGTCCTGGAGGGTATTGACCTCACCCTTACCCGGCCGTGGATTTTCGTAGTCAATGCAACTATACCGGGCACGAATGAGCTGGCTGATCACGCATGGCGCCCTTTGCTGGAATCAAATGGCTACGTCCGCTGCCTGTTCGACGGTATCAACGCCTACTACTGCGCGAGTGAACGTCCCGAGATTGCTCAGAAATTGACCTATCCTGCGAACTGTCTCGATGGCTTCATTGATCAGAAACATTGGACGGCACAGCGCCAGAACACACAACTCAACATTGCGACCGAGGCGTTTCGGCGAGCGATTCAATACGTACAATTCTGTGCCTCGTCGGCGGGCAAGGCCCGCAAAATGGCACGTTCATTCCCGCCACCTGTCTACGAAGCCATCAGTTATCCGCCGTTCTCAGGAAAAATATTCTTCGACATCACGAAGCTCAAAGGTGGCGCCGTCGTGACAGGCATTGAGCGTGCCGTACTGAACCTCGCCACCAGTCTCAACCGCATCGCCCGAAGTTCCGGCATACAGATTGAATTCGTAGGAATGGGATCCAATAACCAGCTAATTGCTTACCGAAGTCTCGACCGGGTCGCTGAATTCAGCCTGCAGGGCGGCCAGTATTTCCCACTGAATCTGGAATCTGACGTATCGCATGGAGACCTCTGGGTATCTGCCGAACTGAACAGCAATATGTCAACGCACAAGCCGATTTATCGTGCCCTGAAAAGCAAAGGCGTGCGAATCTGTTCGTTGGTCTACGACCTCTTTCCGTTGACAAATCCGGAATGGTCGCCCGCCAATGAGATCGCCTGGTTTGACGACTGGTGGCGGACGGTTGCGTCGGTCGCCGACCTCATCATCACGGACAGCCGGAAAGTGGCGCATCAGGTGGCCGATTATCAGCATCTCTTCGCCGACGAGACAAGGCTCGACGGCAAACTTCGGTGGATTCATCTTGGCGCAGATTCGCTGAGCAACGCTTCGACTGAGGCGTTCAAGGGTAATGACGGCGCAGCCTTGGCCGAGTTTACTTTTCCCGACAATGGTTACCCCACATTCCTGACAGTCGCGACGCTGCATCCCCGCAAAGGGCTTCTTTACCTGATTTCCGAGTTCACTGCGCTCTGGGACGAAGGCATCAAGGCAAACCTGATTCTGACGGGCTCATCGCCTTACAAAAACAAGTCCATCGAGAAAGCGATCCGGAATTCCAGATATGCCGACCAGTTTCTGAATTACGCGGGGTACCTGCCTGACAAAATCCTCGTCGACTTGTACCGACGAGTCGATTGCGTGGTCTACCCCTCCTATGATGAGGGCTTTGGATTACCGGTCATGGAAGCGCTGTACGAGGGCGGTAAGGTAATGCTCCGGTACACCGAGGTGATGCGGGAAATTGTCGCTACGGAGGACCCTGTATTCTGGTTTTCCGAGCAGGACGAACTGCCCTTGCGCACCGCCGTCGCGCGCTTTATCGAGACGCAGCGGAGTATGCCGAAGCGCTGCCGCCGGCGCCAGCGCTTCATCACTTGGGATGATACGGCACGCGCCCTGCTGAACCATCTGCTGGATGTCGTATCACCCGAGGACACCACTCAACCCGCTGCCGGAGCGCCCGTCTGACGCATCGGGTCCGCCTTGGCAAAGGCTTCCAGTGATTCACAAGCCGCCATGATGCGATCAATTGTCGGTATGTCCGAAACGCTGATCTTGAAGACACGCATGACGACGAGGATGCTGGCCAGACAAATATCGGCCAGCGTCGGCGCATCGCCATGGCAAAAGCGCCCGGTATCGGGGTCGGCCGCCAGCCGCTGCTCGACAGCACGCAGCCCGGTGGTGAACCATTGCGTCTGCCACGCCCGCCACGCTGCATCATCGAACCCATGCTCACCCATCAGATGCTTCTTGATCCGCGGAGTGATCAGCGGATGCGTGTCGACGGCCAGCATCTGCGCAATCGAACGCACGCGTGCGCGGGCATAGACATCCGCTGGCAACAAGGGCGGCTGCGGTTGCAGCTCTTCCAGAAACTCAAGAATGGCCAGCGACTGGGTCAGCGGCGCATGGCCCGGCGTAACCAGCGCCGGAATCGCTCCCATCGGATTGATTTTCAAATACGTATCGGAACGATGCTCGCCGGCGTCCACATTCACGAACCGTTCCTGCGCCTGCATTCCTTTCAGCGCAAGTGCAACACGGACACGGTAGGTGGCCGACGTGCGCCAGTACGAATACAACTCAAAGACAGGTGTGTTTTCCATATCGAAGCTCTTGTCCAGACAATGTGTCTCGTAATGTAGCCGAAGTCACTCCGCTGCCCTCGGTGATGACAAGCGCCGTGAGTGCATCGAGACATCAATGCATTGGCATCTCAGCGCTTGCCGGCAACGACTTGCTGCGGGAGCTCTCGGTGACGACGGGGCCAAGCACACTCGAGCAGCGTCCGTCAGATGAGGCGGGGTAATGGAGAACATCGTGTGCGGCCCTGGGACCCGCGTCGATCACCACCTGTTTGGTCAAGGCGGGTCCGCCGCCCATGAGCAGACATCGGCGGGTGAAGGTCATGGAAGCGCAGCGCCGGATAAATACAGATAACGACGACGGATAACGGCGCGGCTATTTATTCGACAGACAATAGTTGCCCGTTGATTCATAACCCGAGGGGCAACTCATTGCCGCGCGACGGATAGCCAGTTTCGCGGATGGCGTGGCCACACAATAATTGCCCGCTTCCTCGTACGCCTCGGGACAAGCGCCGGATTTGGCGATGGCAAATCGGGCATTCGCCTGCGGTTCGCAAACATTGCCCTGTGCGACATAAGCCGTTGGGCAATCACCCTCTTTCGGCAAGGACGAGGGAGGCGGAAGCTGTGCGTTAGCAGCGGTGGCAAACAACAGGGTAGCGGCAAAGGCAGCGAGTCGGTTATTCATGGTTTTTCCATCGATTTCAATTTTCTGAGACCTGAATCTCAAAGCGCGGTCACGCTGAAGTCCAGATCGTCAGTTAATGACGCTTATTTTGCCGCGAATCTAAATTTTCTGTATGGGAATTAACTGCTGGGGGCGTGACACGAACCTCACGACACGGTCTTGCGAACCAACGCCGACACCGTCGACCGGCATGTAGTTGGTCATGGGTGGGGGTGATTTGTCCAACGGGGGCAGATTCGCTTGATCCACCACATAAACCGCGCATGGCAACACCCAGCGTCTTGAATGGATATCAAGACCGATATTCCGGCGAGATGAGCCGATTATTCCCGCCGATACGCCACCACTGCAGTTACGCAGTTGAGCTCACTCGGTCGATCAACTCTTTGCAACATGCCAATGAATGCCAACCGCTGATCCGGCTGCCAAGACCGTCACCATCGGCGCAGCAACGGTCAGTGGCTTAGGAAAATCGGCAGTTATTTCGGCAATTATTCCTTGATCAGTGCGCGGTTCAGTTTACCGGCTGCCTGAAGATCGGCAGCCCACAGCGGCATACGCCCGCGCCCCGTCCAGGTCTGCTCTTTATTTTTGGGATTACGGTATTTCGGAGGGATTTTGCGGCCGGCGAGCTTGCTGGTGCCCGGTTTGCGGCCACGTTTGCCGGCGGCAAAACTACCGCCAGTGGCTTGATGGACCGCGACACGATGGGCAAGATCAACGGCTTTCTCGATGACGGCAATGATTCTTGCGAGGCTTCTTTTCGTCTCCTTGTCGACGACGATTGCCTCGAGCCTGTCAATTTCAGACTTCTGCTTCTGCAATTTAGCGAATTGATCCTGCAGAGATAATCTAGCCATTTTTCCGCCCGTTATTTTTAATGACGATTGGATTTTATCAAATGGCCGGAATATTTTGTCGAAGTCAATATGGACCGTGATAAATAATTCGGCGGACTTACTTTGGCCCCGTTCCGTTATCCATTTAAAAAGCTGATGCAGACGGACTGCGTTTCCGCCTGAAAACGTAGGTAAAAGAACGGCTTGAATTGCGTCGTAAAAATCAAGCCCGCAGCCGGCCGTGCAGGCTGCGGGCTTAACTGAGAAATTGTCTGTTAAACCACGTGGACGTCCGTGGCCAGATTCACGTGGCCACCCTGAATACCAACAATCACGACGGACGGGCCTCCTCCCTCATTGCCGTCGGCATCGTAAGAGAGATAATCGATACCGTCCGAACCCGTGGTCACGGAATAATTCTGCGTTCCACTCATCATGCCGAAAACCAGAGACGAGATTTCAATCTTGTCGAGTCCGCTCTGGAAACCATGAATAATGTCAACGACACCGGGCAGGTCAATATTGTCGAAGACGAACGTATCTTTGCCGCCCTCGCCGTACAAGTCATCCTTGCCCAGACCACCGTTCAAGGTGTCGTTGCCTCCCTGGCCACGCAGTGCGTCATCACCAAGGCCGCCCAGCAGGGTGTCGTTGCCACCACCGCCTCTCAGAAGATCAAGGCCCTCATCGCCGGACAGCAGGTCATTGCCGCCATCGCCGTTCAGCGTGTCGTTATCCAAACCGCCGAACACGTTGTCATTGCCGCCACCACCATTCAGCAGATCGTCACCGTCGTCACCATGCAATTCATCGTTGCCATTGCCGCCGAGCAGGGTGTCCATGCCGGAGCCACCGAACAGCAGGTCATTGCCATTGCCCCCATTGAGCCAATCGTCGCCTGCATCACCGGTGAGATTATCGCTGCCGTTCCTGCCGTTAAAGCGGTCGGCTTCCAGCGTGCCTGCCCATGTCAGCCCGTTTTGCTTTCCCTGGTTTTTCATCATTGACTCCTTTATTACAGCCACTCAAAGCGGGCCGTCGTTGCAGCCCACAAATTCTCTGCCGAGAAATGATGACAGTTAGCTTCATGGTTTTACGCGAGGGGATGATGGGAATTTGCATGATGTAACAATCTGCCATCGCGCCGGATGGCGCGGCCAACCGCCAAAGCGCTGCTTGATATAATCGCGACTTCTCAATGCGCACACCGGCAACGGGCGTCCAGCGCGCTCGCGGATGATCAACCGGTCCGCCGTCCCATCCAGATGACCAAAAAACTTTTCATCAAAACCTTCGGCTGCCAGATGAACGAGTACGACTCGGCCAAAATGGCTGACGTGCTGAATCTCGCCGAAAACGTGATCCGAACCGACACACCGGAGGATGCTGACATCATTCTCTTCAACACCTGCTCAGTGCGTGAAAAAGCGCAGGAAAAGGTGTTCTCCGACCTGGGTCGCGTGCGCGAGCTGAAAAAAACCAACCCCGACCTCGTGATTGGCGTTGGCGGCTGCGTGGCCTCTCAGGAAGGCAAGGCGATCGTGCAGCGCGCGCCGTATGTCGACGTGGTGTTCGGCCCGCAGACGCTGCACCGGCTGCCCGACCTGCTGAAGGAACGCCGCGCCAGCGGCCGCCCGCAGGTGGACATCAGTTTCCCGGAGATCGAGAAATTCGATCACCTGCCGCCGGCACGCGTCGAAGGCGCCACGGCCTTCGTCTCGATCATGGAAGGCTGCAGCAAATACTGCAGCTACTGCGTCGTGCCGTACACGCGCGGCGAAGAAGTATCGCGCCGCTTCGACGACGTGCTGACCGGAGTTGCCCAGCTGGCATCGCAGGGCGTGCGCGAAATCACCTTGCTGGGCCAGAACGTCAATGCCTACCGCGGCAAGATGGCCGATGGCGAGATCGCCGACTTTGCGCTGCTGATCGAGTACATCGCCGAGTTCGACACGATCGAGCGCATTCGCTACGTGACCAGCCACCCGAAGGAGTTTACGCAGCGCCTGATCGACACCTATGCCAAGGTGCCGAAGCTGGTGAATCACCTGTACCTGCCGGCGCAGCATGGCTCCGATACGATCCTGGCGGCGATGAAGCGCGGCTATACCGTTCTCGAATATAAATCGATCATCCGGCGTCTGCGTGAAGTGCGGCCGGACATCACGATCTCGTCGGACTTCATCGTCGGTTTCCCTGGGGAGACCGAACGCGACTTCGAGGCGCTGATGAAGCTGGTCGACGACATCGGCTACGACAACAGCTTCTCGTTCATTTTCAGTCCGCGTCCCGGCACGCCTGCCGCCAGCCTGCAGGACGATACGCCGCATGAAGTCAAGCTGGCGCGACTGC
>JACCDS010104716.1_pt1 | contig 11873 bp, 9 predicted proteins | sample 7446441 | NCBI WGS metagenome assembly JACCDS01 (sample SAMN15323445, study PRJNA562643) | freshwater metagenome | isolation source: river surface water | place: USA:Blue River Watershed | collected 2017-08-17 | reverse complement strand
TTTTCTTTCAATACTGGTTTATTAAATAATAAATTGAAATTTGAATAATTCAACACAACATCAGCCCCAAAAGTAGCTACAGAAAATTTTCTCAAAGCAGCATCAACATTTTTAGAGGGCACATTCTTAACATTGTATTTGTTATCTTTCAAATAGTTAGGATTCTCAGCTCCAGCGTGATCCGCAGTTAAGAACAGCACATAATTGTCTTTTCCAACCGTTTGGTCTAAATACGTCAAGAACTTAGCTAAAGTTAAATCCAATCGCAAATACGTATCTTGTAATTCCATAGAACGAGGACCAAAAGTATGTCCTACATAATCTGTTGAAGAGAAACTTACTGTCAAGAAATCAGTAATCGCGTCTTTACCTAATTGTTCTTTATCAATAGCTCTTATGGCTAAATCAGCCAAAATATCATTCCCAAAAGGAGTAGTTCGCAATACATCAGCTCCTTTTTCGTCGTATATTTTTTTCAAATTATACGGAAAAACGGGTCCTGTGGTTTTATCTATTTTACCTTCATACGGATTATCATCTACTAAACTTTCATCATAAGTGGCAACTGGTTTTAACTAATCCCAACCACCATTGATGTAATTCATATAACGCTTTTCGTTATTAAATTCAGTAACCCATTCTGGCAAACTAGTTCCATAAAATGTACTCGAAATAAACGATCCTGTTTTACTGTACCAATACGCACCATTAGCAAAATGACCGGCGGGTAAAATGGCGCCACGGTCTTTAATACTCATCCCAATAACTTTTCCTCTAAAATTAGTTGCCATTCGCAATTCGTCAGTAATAGTAGTACTTAACAAGTTCTTAGGTGACATAGCTCCTTCTTTATCCGTTCCGTCGCCCACAGTTTTTACATCAGTATCATCCGTACAGTACATTTCTTTTCCAGTAGCACGATTGAACCATTCGTTCCCTACAATTCCGTGTGTAGCGGGTGTTGTTCCAGTGTATATGGAAGCATGTCCTGGAGCCGTATAAGTAGGTACGTAATTGTAATGCATATTATGGAAAGTATAGCCTCCGTTCATAATACGTTTAAAACCATTCGCAGAAAAATCATCTGAAAAACGATACAAATATTCCATTTTCATTTGATCCACCACAATTCCAACTACCAATTTTGGACGTTGTTGCGCCTGAACCGAAAGCACAAGGCTAAAAGTCAAAAACAATACTAATTTCTTCATATTAGATAAATTTTATTATACTACTTTATATTATCCAAAAATACAGATTAATTTGGATAACTATTTTAAAGGAAAGAGGTATTTGAGTAAATTTAATTTAAAAATAACAGCGACGTAGCATTCTATTTTGGATTTTCCTCAAAATAACGCTTTTCAATGCGCTTGATGTCTTTGATAGAATTTTTAGCCCAAGTAAGTCGTTTTTCCAAAATCTCATCCTCGGTTAATTGCCAATTGATATTCGAATTTCGGAGTCTGTTGGTCAAATTCTGAATGATAATCGCAGCCGAAACAGAAATATTCAAACTCTCGGTAAAACCTACCATTGGAATCTTCAAAAACCCATCGGCTTGTTGCATAATTTCTTCTGATAATCCTTCTTTTTCTGTTCCAAAAAATAAGGCGCTAGGTTTTGAAATATCAAAATTTTCAAGCAAACAATCTTTTTCGTGTGGCGTAGTGGCTATAATTTGATAGCCTTTAGAACGAAGGAATTCAATACAATTATTAGAGGTTTCATGTCTTATAATATCAACCCATTTTTGAGCACCTAAAGCAATTTGCTTATCAATTCTTTTTCCAAAACGTTGTTCGATTACATTCAGTTCTTGAATTCCAAAAACTTCACAGCTGCGCATTACCGCACTTGTATTGTGTAACTGATAGACATCTTCTACCGCCACTGTAAAATGATTGGTTCTATTTTTCAAAACTTCTAAAAAGCGTTCTTTTCGATTGTCTGTCAAAATAGTTTCAAGAAAATTAAGGTAATCTGTATCAATCATTGTCTCTTTTTTTGGAGGCAAAAATACTAAAAAGGTTTATATTTGCACTTTCGAAAAAACAACACAAAAATGACTACTCTAAACGAATTGAATGCCATCTCTCCTATTGATGGACGATACAGAAATAAAACCCTTTCTTTAGCTCCTTTTTTCTCGGAAGAAGCGTTAATCAAATACCGCGTTTTAATTGAAATTGAATACTTTATCGCTTTGTGTGAAGTGCCTTTACCTCAACTTAAAAATGTAGACGCAAATGTATTCGATAGTTTACGAGCTATTTATACCAATTTTTCTACGGAAGATGCGCTTTGGATTAAAGAAACAGAAAAAGTGACCAATCACGATGTAAAAGCGGTAGAATATTTCATCAAGGATGCTTTTGAAAAATTAGGTTTGTCTGCATACAAAGAGTTTATTCACTTCGGATTAACTTCTCAAGATATTAACAATACAGCGATTCCATTATCTACTAAAGAGGCTTTTGAAAAAGTATACCTACCTTCTTTAATTAATGTCATTGCAAAATTAAAAGAATTAAGTACGGAATGGGCAGCTGTTCCAATGTTAGCTCGTACGCATGGACAACCCGCTTCTCCTACTCGTTTAGGGAAAGAAATTGGTGTTTTTGTAGAGCGTTTAGAAGAGCAAATGCGTTTGTTGTTCAATATTCCGTTTGCAGCTAAATTTGGGGGTGCAACTGGAAATTACAACGCCCACCACGTGGCGTATCCACAAATCGATTGGAAACAATTTGGCGATCAATTCGTAGAAGAAAATTTAGGTTTACACCACTCCTTCCCTACTACACAAATTGAACATTACGATCACTTTGCTGCTTTTTTTGATGCGCTGAAAAGAATCAATACCATTATCATTGACTTAGATCGAGACATTTGGACGTATGTATCGATGGACTATTTCAAACAAAAGATTAAAGCAGGAGAAATTGGTTCTTCGGCGATGCCACATAAAGTAAATCCTATCGATTTTGAAAACTCTGAAGGTAATCTAGGAATTGCCAATGCTATTTTCGAACATTTATCGGCTAAATTGCCTGTATCAAGATTACAACGTGATTTAACTGACAGTACTGTTCTACGAAATATTGGCGTTCCAATGGGACACACTATTATTGCTTTTGAAGCCACTTTAAAAGGATTGAACAAATTGTTGTTAAACGAACCAAAATTCCACGAGGATTTAGAAAAAAACTGGGCGGTAGTAGCTGAGGCTATCCAAACTATTCTACGTCGTGAAGCCTATCCAAATCCGTATGAAGCGTTAAAAGGTTTGACCAGAACGAACGAAGCAATTACCAAAGAATCGATTCATAGTTTCATTACAACTTTAGACGTTAGCGATGCTATTAAAACCGAATTAATGCAAATTACACCAAGTAATTTCGTGGGGATTTAATTTCCAAAATAAAGCACATAAAAAAGGCTTAAGAAAATATCTTAAGCCTTTTTTTATTTGAAAAACCACTTTTAATTATCTCGAATAATTCGGAGCTTCTTTAGTAATTGTCACATTGTGTGGGTGACTTTCTGTGATTCCACTTGAAGTAATACGAACAAAACGCCCATTTTCTTGCAAGGTTGGAATATCTTTAGCTCCACAGTATCCCATTCCGGCACGAAGACCACCAATGAATTGTAACATACTTTCGTTCAATTCTCCTTTGTAAGGCACACGACCTACAATTCCTTCTGGAACTAATTTCTTCACGTCGTCTTCCACATCTTGGAAATAACGGTCTTTGGAACCACCTTGCATCGCTTCAACAGAACCCATTCCACGGTAGGATTTGAATTTTCTTCCTTCAAAAATGATGGTTTCACCTGGAGACTCTTTTGTTCCTGCTAAAAGTGACCCTAACATTACACAATCCGCACCTGCAGCAATCGCTTTAGGAATATCTCCGGTGTAGCGAATACCACCATCTGCAATAACTGGTACTCCAGTTCCTTTGATAGCCGCAGCTACTTCTAAAACCGCTGAAAATTGAGGAAATCCAACACCTGCCACAATACGAGTAGTACAAATCGAACCCGGTCCAATACCCACTTTTACTCCGTCAGCACCACTTTCAACCAAATATTTGGCCGCTTCTGGCGTAGCAATGTTTCCAACAATCACATCAATTTGAGGAAATTTAGCTTTTACTTCTTTCAACACATTCACCACACCTTGGGTATGACCGTGAGCCGTATCAATAATGATAGCATCAACTCCCGCTTTCACCAAAGCTTCTGCTCTTTGAACGGCATCTCCTGTAACGCCAATGGCGGCAGCAACACGCAAACGTCCGTAAACGTCTTTGTTAGCAATCGGTTTCTGAGTTAATTTAGTAATATCTCTAAAAGTGATTAATCCTACTAATTCATTTTTAGCATTAACCACTGGTAATTTTTCAATTTTGTTTCCTTGCAAAACTACTTCTGCTTGTTCTAATGAAGTGCCTTCAGCAACTGTAATTAAGTTTTGAGAAGTCATTACCTCAACAATAGGACGTGCTCCATTTTTTTCAAAACGCAAATCACGATTGGTAACAATTCCTTTTAAGATTTTATGTTCGTCTACAATTGGGATTCCTCCAATTCCGAATTCCTTCATGGCATTTTTAGCGTCAGCAACCGTAGAAGTCAATGGTAGAGTAACCGGATCAATAATCATCCCAGACTCTGCACGTTTTACTTTACGCACTTTAGCCGCCTGTTGCTCAATAGTCATGTTCTTATGAAGTACTCCAATTCCGCCTTCTTGAGCCATAGCAATTGCCATTGCACTTTCAGTAACTGTATCCATAGCTGCAGAAACAATAGGAACGTTTAAGGTAATGTTTCTTGAAAATTTAGATTGAATACTTACTTCGCGGGGAAGCACATTAGAATAGTTAGGAACTAATAGAACATCATCGTAAGTTAATCCTTCGCCGATAATCTTTGAATTGTGTGCGATCATTGCAATTTGAAGTTGTGGTTAAATTGCGTGCAAATATAGACAATCTTAAGCAAAAAACCAGCGCTATCTCATAATTTATGTTTAAATTGCAGTAATTGGCTCATTTCAATCGATATCAGACTCAACGTCAATTATTCAAAATGTAATTTATTTTTTGAAAAAATGGAAACACAAACCGAAATAAAAGGATTATCTGAAGCTGAAGTAGCTGAGTCAAGAATCAAAAACGGCGCTAATTCGCTTGACCACCAAGATAAAAACAACTTTTGGACTTCGGTGGTGGAAATTTGTAAAGAACCTATGTTCTTGCTTCTTGCTACAGCAACTAGCATTTATTTTATTACAGGCGAACATAGCAACGGAATTTTCATGTCCATCGCTATTATTCTTATCGCTAGTATTTCACTCTATCAAGAATCCAAAAGTAAAAATGCCATTCAAGCCTTAGAAAAACTCACTCAACCTAAAAGTAAAGTTATTCGAGAAGGCATCATAATGGAAATTGCTAGTGAAGAAATTGTCTTAGGTGATTGTATTCAAATTGAAGAAGGCACTTTTGTTCCTGCTGACGGACGTATCATTCAATCCAATGACTTTTCTGTAAATGAATCCATCCTAACAGGAGAATCTTTTTCGGTAGCCAAAAATGAAAAATCAGAAAACAAAGAGGTATACCAAGGTACTATTGTTGCTAGTGGACTCGCTATTTGTGTCGTTACAGCCATTGGAAACCAAACCCTATTAGGAAAAATAGGGAAAAGTTTAAGCTCGATTGAAGAAGAAAAAACACCACTACAAAAACAAATTGAAAATTTTGCCAAACGAATGTCTATCATAGGATTAGTTGTTTTTGGAATTGTTTGGGGAATTAATTACTACCATTCTCGCATAATTTTGGATAGTTTGATTAAGGCACTCACCATCGCAATGAGTATTATTCCTGAAGAAATTCCTGTTGCCTTCACGACTTTTATGGCACTCGGCGCTTGGCGTCTAATGAAAATGGGAATTATAGTCAAGCACACTAAAACTGTAGAAACGCTTGGCAGTGCTACTGTCATTTGTACCGATAAAACTGGAACCATTACCGAAAACAAAATGAGTTTAGCCCAATGGTACACGCTTGCTTCCAACCAAATTTCAGGAATTAATTCCAAAATAACTCCCGAAGAAAATGAACTGCTAACCTTGGCTATGTGGGCAAGCGAACCGATTCCTTTTGACGCTATGGAAATTGCATTGCACGATGCCTATGCCAATTTAGACTTGGAAGATGAACGAACTGATTTCAAATTAACGCATGAATATCCTTTAAGTGGCAAACCACCTATGATGACCCACATTTTTGAAAACAAAAAAGGAATTCGTGTCATTGCCGCCAAAGGGGCTCCCGAAGCCATACTTGCTTGTTCTAACCTATCTGATTTAGAAACACAACAAATCCAACACGCCTTCACTACAATGACACAAGAAGGTTTTCGAGTTTTGGCCGTGGCCGAAGCTAAATTCTATGGCGATAATTACCCTGAAAAACAACAAGAATTTTCGTTTCAACTCAAAGGTTTGGTTGCCTTTTACGACCCTCCAAAAAGCAACATTAAAGCCGTTTTTGAAACATTTTACAAAGCAGGAATCGATATTAAAATTATCACAGGAGATACTGCAGAAACCAGTACAACCATTGCCAAACAAGTGGGATTTAAAAATCACCATAACGTTTTAAGCGGAGACCAACTCATGACTATGGATGAAACCGAGCTTCAAGCAAAAGTAATGGATACCCATCTATTTACCCGAATGTTTCCCGAAGCCAAACTTAAAATCATAAAGGCGTTAAAAGAAAATAACCAAATTGTAGCCATGACTGGAGATGGTGTTAATGACGGACCCGCTTTAAAATCAGCTCATATTGGAATTGCTATGGGCAATCGAGGTACCGAAATAGCCAAACAAGCCGCAAACCTCATTTTAATCGATGATGATTTTGCTAAAATGACCGAAGCCATTGCCATGGGTAGAAAAATCTATATCAATTTAAAAAAAGCGATACAGTACATTATTTCAATTCATATTCCTTTGATTTTAATTGTATTTATTCCGTTAGCACTCGGATGGATCTATCCTACTATTTTTTCTCCCGTCCACATCATATTCTTAGAAATTATTATGGGACCTACCTGTTCTATTATCTACGAAAACGAACCCATGGAACGCAATTTAATGGAACTAAAACCAAGACCACTTTCGAATACCTTTTTTAAATTTAAAGAAATTGTACTAAGCATTATTCAAGGATTAGCTATTACGCTAGGACTACTTTTTGTGTACCAAAATAGTGTTATAAATGGTGAGTCAGAAGACACTACTCGAACACTTGTTTTTCTAACTTTAATTAGTTCTAATATTTTTCTAACACTGGCCAATCGCTCTTTTTATTATTCAGTTTTTACCACTTTAAAATACAAAAACAGCTTGGTAACATTTATTATAGGAGCTACTATTCTTGCCACATCATTATTACTATTTATACCAACACTGGCACATTTTTTCAAATTTGAGTTAGTTAGTATAACACAATTTTGCTACAGTGTAATAGTAGGCGGAATAGCGGTATTTTGGATTGAAATCTACAAATTAATTCGGCGAATAAAAAAATAAAACTATTCTTTAAAAATCAGATTCAATCCCAATTGAAACGAAAGACTATTCGCCTTGGAAAGATCCGAATAAGACAATACATTATCTGCTAGTACATAAAAGTTTACAGGTCCTACTTTTGTTGACATTCCCAAACCTACATTGGTAAACGAAAAAGAATCAACAGTATAAGTAGCTTTCATTTGAAATGATTTTGAGAAATTTCTTTTATAAAAAGTAGTCAATGCAAACAAAGGCGATTTTGGTGTAGTCATAGTAAACAATTGTGCTCCAAGAGTACTTTTGTAAAAGATACTAGGATCTGTTCCTTCACAATTACAACTACCATCCACTACTCTTTCTTCTTCAAAGGAATACTGCGCAGAAGCATTGAATTTAGTAGGCCTCCAAGTAGTATATTTTGTATGTAAAGTATCTAATACAATGGCGTTTTTAAAATCTTGGTAATTAGCTTGAGCGGCATTCTCATTATTAAAATGGGGCACTAGTCCTTTGTAATTGTAAAAACCTTTATAAGAGTAATTCTCTACATTTTTTGACTGTTTAACCGAACCTAAATCAATAATACTAGCCGTAAATTGTACATTAGATTGTGGATAATACGTCAGTCCTAAATCCAATCCTAATCCTAAATTCCCACCAAGTAAAATTCCTTTCTTAACGTCAGCTCCTATATTGCTATTAGTATTAGTATCATCATATTGTGAAATTCCAGAAGTGTTTAACTGTAAATTGGAATATATAATTTGTTCATAAAATGAATCTTTAGAGGTATTGGTATAAATATACCCCGCGTTATCAACTGAACTTGCATTGAAAATACTAGAATAAATTTTGGCTCTAGCACCAACTATTAAGTTGTCTTGTATTTTTTTATTAATCCCAAAATGAAATACAGATGATAAATCTGCTTTAAAATTGATATCGCCTAAATTAAAGCGTTTCCCCAAATAATCCTTATTACCATCTATGGCCAATATGGCAATATCATAAGGTATATAAGACAACAAATCAAACTCTTGATACAACCCAAAAGAGAAATACATCTTATGATCAAAGTCCCCAATTCTAAATCCTCCACTCAATAATTCCATTTGTTCGTTTAGCATTATCTTATCTCTATTTGTAGTAGACGAAATAATATTTCTGATTTTTGTATTAAAATCAACCCCATCATTCGCAAATAAATCATACGCTGAAAAGCCTGTCGAACCAACATTCATTGAAATACCTGATAAAAACGGAACACCTGCATACCATTTGTATTTTACATCGGCACCTGGATTAATCATCAACGATTGCGGAATATCTGTAAAATTATAAAGTAGCTGTTTATTTTGCGCTACTAAATTAGTTGTTATAAGAAGCGTTAAAAAAAAGAATACTTTTCTCATTGTATTACAAAATAAGCAGTTATACCAGAACGCATTTTTATGTTTCCTGTACTCGATTCTGTCAAGGCCGTTCCTGAAGCCATTCGGAGTGTCATTTCAATTCTAGTCGTATTTTTTAATGTAGCCAATCGAGTTCCTTGAAACACTTCTTTTTTAGTAATTACATTAGGAGCACCATAATAGGAAGGCACATCAATCGAAATAGTATCTATCTGAATTCCATTTGCATTAAAAAGTTTCACATTAATAGTATAGGCTCGAGCGATAGTGTTATTAATTTCAAAATCTAATTCGACTTTAGCTAAATCATTCACAAAAAAAGTGTTATTGAATAAATCTACTGTCGAACGATCTATAAATTGGGAATTCTCTACTCCATTAGTTACAAACTCATTAGCAGGAATGTCAAAATAAACCAAATTAGCCACATAAGTGGGTTCTAATTGTAAATTTTTAGTTTGGTTGAAGTTCAAATCGCTGGAGCAGGAAAAAAAGAAGAGTACACTAAAAAGTAGTACTATGAATTGGGATTTAAAAAAAAGTTTCATTGTAATGAAATTGAATTTGTGTAAAATAAAACGTTGCTTTAGTATATTTATTGTTTTTAATAGAATTGACCGAATACTTTCGATGCTTCATTATACGCACTCTCAAAACTCATCGGACTCAAATTAGTAGTTGCTTTTTGAGTGGTAAAATAAGAAAGTAATTTTTCTGTCGGCATATTTCCTGTCAAATGATTGGTTGCCATTGGGCATCCACCAAAACCTTGAATAGCCCCGTCAAATCGGCGACAACCTGCTTGATACGCTGCATCAATTTTCTCAAACCAAGTATCAGGAGTCGTGTGCAAATGCGCTCCAAATTCTATGTTAGGATACGCTGGAATCAAATTGGAAAACAAATACGAAATTATCTCTGGTGTCGAACTCCCAATAGTGTCTGAAAGAGAAACAATTTTTACGCCCATAGTAGCTAATTTTTCCGTCCACTCCCCTACAATTTCAGTATTCCAAGGATCTCCATACGGATTTCCAAACCCCATAGAAAGGTAAGCAACTACTTGTTTGTTTTTGGCATCAGCCAAATTCAAAATTTCTTGTAAACTCACCAAAGATTGAGCAATTGTCTTGTGCGTATTTCTCATTTGGAAATTCTCTGAAATAGAAAATGGAAACCCTAAATATTGAATTTTAGGAAAATTACACGCCGCTTCTGCACCTTGCATGTTCGCAATAATAGCCAATAACTTACTTTGAGTTTGCGATAAATCCAATTGGGCTAAAACTTGCGCAGTATCTTGCATCTGTGGAATTGTTTTTGGCGAAACAAAACTTCCAAAATCTATGGTATCAAACCCCACACGCAACAATGACTGAATATAAGTCACTTTGTTTGCAGTAGGAATAAAAGTCTTTATTCCTTGCATAGCATCTCTTGGGCATTCGATGATTTTTACTGTTTCCATAGGAAATCAAAGGTAGGGAAAAAAGAAAAATTCAATTGCAAAAATCAAATACAATATCAAAAAACAATCTCTAAATTTAGGATCAAAGTAGAATTAACATTCAATAAAATGTGAAGTTGTAGTAGAATATAACTACTATTTTCTACTTAAAATGGCTTTCTTAATCGCTTTGACCAAAGCTGGGCCTTCATAAATAAACCCTGTGTACAATTGAACCAAACTCGCTCCCGCTTCTAATTTTTCAATCGCATCTTCGGCAGAATGGATTCCACCCACCCCAATAATTGGAAACGATTTGTTGCTTTTCTCAGCTAAAAATCGAATAACTTCAGTTGAACGTTTTGTCAAAGGTTTTCCTGATAAACCACCTGTTTCTATTTTATTTTCAGAGGCCAAACCTTCTCTAGACAAAGTAGTATTTGTAGCTATAACTCCAGCAATTTTGGTTTCGTTAACAATATCGATGATGTCTAGTAATTGTTCATCTGTTAAATCAGGTGCAATTTTCAATAGAATCGGCTTTTGTTTTGGCTTAGCTAAATTCTTATTTTGTAAGGTTTGCAACAACTCAGTTAGCGGTTCTTTGTCTTGTAAGGCACGTAAATTGGGTGTGTTTGGCGAACTCACATTCACCACAAAATAATCCACGTAATCAAACAGTGCCTCAAAACAAATTTCATAATCTGAAGTTGCTTCTTCATTTGGAGTTACTTTATTTTTACCAATATTTCCTCCAATTAGCACTCCATTATTTTTTTTCAATCGCAAAACAGCCTCTTCCACTCCACCATTATTAAAACCCATTCGGTTAATAATCGCGCTATCTTCTTTCAAACGAAACAAGCGTTTTTTAGGATTTCCATCTTGTGCTTTTGGCGTAAGGGTACCAATTTCAATGAACCCGAAGCCAAAATTAGACAACTCTTGGCACAAAACAGCATTTTTATCAAAACCCGCAGCTAAGCCGACTGGATTTTTAAATTTCAACCCAAATACTTCCGTTTCTAAACGGCTATCTTTAACTTCATATAAAGCACGAAATAAACCTGAAAAACCAGGAATTTTTGATAGTAATTTAATAGTTGAAAAGGTAAAATAATGTACTTTTTCAGGGTCAAAACAGAAAAGTATCGGACGAATTAATTGCTTGTACATAGTTGTGATTTTGTGTGTTGCAAAAGTAAAGAATAGTTTTTAGTAACGAAACTTCTCGAACCAATTTTAAAACAAGCTCCAATTTTTAAAATTATTTGCCAAAAACCACGAAAAACCACTCACAAACCTTGCTTATATTTTGTATGTGTTTTTTCAATACCCTATATTTGCAATCCTAAAAATAATTTAAAATGATTAAGATTACTTTACCCGATGGGTCTGTGAAAGAATTTGCGGC
>JACCDS011916867.1_pt1 | contig 11875 bp, 10 predicted proteins | sample 7446441 | NCBI WGS metagenome assembly JACCDS01 (sample SAMN15323445, study PRJNA562643) | freshwater metagenome | isolation source: river surface water | place: USA:Blue River Watershed | collected 2017-08-17 | reverse complement strand
CTCACCCTTTTGCACTCCGCGTTTCAGCGCAATCTGCTCGCTGCCGACGCGCTCGCCATGATCGAAGGCGTGCTGCAGGTATCCGAGATGCAGGCGCGCGACATCATGGTGCCGCGCTCGCAGATGGACGTGATCGACGTGAACGAACCGCCCGACAAGTTCATCCCGTTCGTAATCCAGACCGCGCACTCGCGTTTTCCGGTGATCGACGACAACAAGGACGACGTGATCGGCATCCTGCTCGCCAAGGACTTGCTGCGCTATTACGCGGGCGAAGAGGAATTCAACGTGCGCGAGATGCTGCGACCGGCGGTGTTCATTCCGGAATCGAAGCCGCTCAACGTGCTGCTCAAGGAATTCCGCAAGAACCGCAACCACATCGCCATCGTCGTGGACGAGTACGGCGGCGTGGCAGGGCTCGTCACCATCGAGGACGTGCTCGAGCAAATCGTCGGGGACATCGAGGACGAGTACGATTTCGACGAAGTCGAGGACAACATCATCCAGGAGAAAGGCGGCGTTTTCCGGGTGAAGGCGGGCACGGAAATCGAAGACTTCAACGAGCGCTTCGGCACGCACTTCAGCGACGAGACGTTCGACACCATCGGCGGGCTCGTGATGAACGGCTTCGGCCGGGTGCCGAAGCGCGGCGAGCAGACGACCATCGAAGGCTACAACTTCAAAGTGCTGCGAGCCGACAGCCGCCGCGTCTACCTGCTGCAGGTGAGCAAGAAGGGGCCGGCGAAGGCATGAGCGGCAACGCGCCGGCATCCGGCGGCGCGGTCGCGCACGAGCCGCCGGCGCAGGGACTGGCGCGCCTCGCTCACGGACGCATTGCGGCGCTAGTCGCGTTTTTCCTGGGCGCGGTGAGCGTCGCCGGATACGCGCCGCTCTATCTCTATCCGCTTCCCATCGCCACGCTCGCGCTGTTAATGCTGCAGTGGCATGCGGCGGACGGTGCCGGGCGGGCGGCACGGCTGGGCTGGTGGTACGGCCTCGGCTTCTTTCTGACCGGCGTTTCGTGGGTGTACGTAAGCCTGCACGATTTCGGCGCGATGCCCGCGCCGGTGGCCGCGTTTTTCACGCTGCTCTTTTGCGCCTATCTCGCTCTCTTTCCGGCGGCGGCAGGCTACGTCGCGCGACGCGTTCCATTGCAGTCCAACGCGAAGTACCTGCTCGTGGCGCCCGCGTGCTGGGCGCTGCTCGAATGGCTGCGCGGGTGGCTCTTCACCGGCTTCCCGTGGATTTCGCTCGGCTATTCGCAAGTGCCGGGCAGCGCCCTGGCCGGCTACGCGCCGCTTATCGGCATGACGGGCCTCACGCTCGCGACCGCGGTCAGCGCAGGCGCGCTAGCGTGTGTCGTGCTCGCCCTGGCACGCCGCGCATCACCCATTCGGGAACCCGCCCTGTACGCGTTCGCCGCGCTGTGGCTGGTGGGCTTTGCCTTGTCGCAGATCACGTGGACCCGACCGGTCGGCCAGCCGCTCAAGGTGAGCCTCCTGCAGGGCAATATTCCGCAAGAGCTCAAGTGGCAGCCCGACAATCTGCGCCGGACGCTGGACACCTACTTGCGGCTCGCGCTCGCGTCCGATAGCCGACTCATCGTCATGCCGGAAACCGCCCTGCCGCTGTTTCTGCGCGATGTTCCGGGCGATTACCTAGCGGCACTCGCGAAACATGCGTCCCGCAATCAGGGCGACGTCCTCATCGGTGTGCCCGAAGGCTCGCCAAACGACGGCTATTACAACAGCGTGATTTCCGTCGGCGCATCGAAGCCGCAGGTCTATCGCAAGTGGCACCTCGTGCCGTTCGGCGAGTTCATACCGCTGCGTCCGGTGCTCGGCTGGATCGTGAACTCGCTCGCGATTCCGCTTCAGGACTTTTCGCGCGGCCGGATCGACCCGCGGCCGCTCGCAGTCGCCGGTGAGCACGTGGCGGTCAACATCTGCTACGAAGACGCGTTCGGCGAAGAAATCATTCGCCAGCTGCCGGAGGCGACGCTGCTCGTCAATGCAAGCAACGTCGCCTGGTTCGGGCGGTCGATCGCGCCGTATCAGCATTTGCAGATCTCCCAGGCGCGCGCGCTCGAAACCGGCCGCTACATGCTGCGCGCGACCAACACCGGCATGACGGCCGTCATCGACCCGCGCGGCAAAGTGGCCGCCGTCGCGCCGGAATTCGCACCCGCCACGGTCACCGCACACGTGCAGGGATACGCCGGCGCGACACCCTACGTTCGCTGGGGAAATCTTCCGGCCCTGGCGCTGTGCGTGCTGCTCGGCGCCGGCGCGTGGCTCGTCGGGCGCCGGAGTCGTTGACCGCGCCGCGGGTGGGCACACGCAGGGTGAGCCTGTAAAATCCGCGGTTTGCACGCGGGCCGCTCATGCTCACATTCCAGCAGATCATCCTGAGCCTCAACCAGTACTGGGACCGCCACGGTTGCGCTCTCCTCCAGCCGTACGACATGGAAGTCGGCGCCGGCACCTTTCATACCGCGACGTTCCTGCGCGCCATCGGCCCCGAGCCGTGGCGGGCGGCCTATGTTCAACCGTCGCGCCGCCCGAAAGACGGCCGCTACGGCGAGAATCCCAACCGGCTGCAGCATTATTATCAGTACCAGGTCGCGCTCAAACCTTCGCCCAACGACATCCAGGACTTGTATCTGCAATCGCTCGAGGCGCTCGGCATCGATTTGAAGCAGCACGACGTGCGTTTCGTCGAGGACGACTGGGAATCGCCCACGCTCGGCGCGTGGGGGCTCGGCTGGGAAGTTTGGCTCGACGGCATGGAAGTCACGCAATTCACCTACTTCCAGGAAGTGGGCGGATTGAAGTGCAAGCCGGTGCTTGGCGAGATCACCTACGGGCTCGAACGGCTGGCGATGTACCTGCAAGGCAAGGAGAGCATCTACGACCTCGTCTGGACGCCAGGCGTCACCTACGGCGACGTCTACCATCAGAACGAAGTCGAACAGTCGCGCTACAACTTCGAGCTCTCCAACACCGACATGCTGTTCAGGCACTTCTCCGAATACGAAGCCGAGGCAAAGCGGCTCATCGAGGCCGAATGCGTGCTGCCCGCGTACGAGATGGTGATGAAGGGCTCTCACACCTTCAACCTGCTCGATGCGCGTGGCGCGATCTCGGTCACCGAGCGCGCAGCCTACATCGGGCGGGTGCGGGCGCTTGCCCGTTCCGTGGCACAGGCCTATTACGCCTCGCGTGAAAAGCTCGGCTTCCCCATGCTGCCGACCCAACAGCAGGCGGCGTGACATGGTCGACCATCTGCTGATCGAGCTGCTCACCGAAGAGCTGCCGCCCAAGTCGCTCAAGCTGCTGAGCGCAACGTTCGGTTCCGAAGTGGTCAGGGGACTGGAAAAACACGACCTCCGCGCCCCGGATTCGCCCCAGGCGCATTTCTACGCCACGCCGCGCCGCCTTGCCGTCATCGTGCCGGGTGTACTCGCCGAAACTCCGCAACGCCGGATCGAAGCGACCGGACCGACGCTCAAGGCGGGACTCGACGCGAGCGGCGCGCCGACGCCGGCGCTCCTGGGCTTCGCCCGCAAGAACAATGTCCCGGTCGATGCGCTCACCCGGCGCGATACGCCCAAAGGGACGGTGTTCGTCGCGCAAGTGACCGTCGCCGGCAACACGCTCGCCGGGCTCCTCGCCACGATCGTCGAGGACGCGCTCAAGAAGCTGCCGATCCCCAAAGTCATGCGCTGGGGTGACGGCGACGCAGAGTTCGTGCGTCCTGCGCACGGGCTCGTCATGATGCACGGCGCGCGCGTCGTGCCCGGAAAGGTGCTCGGGCTCGCGGCGGGCGACACGACGCGCGGCCACCGCTTCCTCGGCGGCGGGGCGATCAAGCTCACGCACGCCAAGGACTACGCGGTGCAGCTGCGCGACAAGGGTCGAGTGATCGCGAGCTTCGAAGAGCGTCGCGCGGAGATCGAGCAGGCGCTACTCGACGAGGCGGCGCGCCAGCAGGCGACCCTTGGCGGATACGAGGACTTGCTGGACGAGGTGACGGCGCTGGTGGAGTATCCGAGCGTCTACGTCGGCGCTTTCGACGGGGAATACCTCGAGGTGCCGCCCGAGTGTCTCGTGCTCACCATGCGCCAGAACCAGAAGTACTTTCCGCTGTTCGACGCGCACGGCGCGCTGCAGCCGCGGTTCCTCATCGTCAGCAACATGCGCGTCGGCGATCCGTCGCACATCGTCAACGGCAACCAGCGCGTGATACGCCCGCGGCTGGAGGACGCGCGCTTTTTCTACGTCCAGGACCGCAAGCAGCGCCTGGAAGAGCGCGTGCCCCTGCTCGCCAAGGTGGTATACCACAACAAGCTCGGCACGCAGCTGGAGCGCGTCGAGCGCATGCAGCTCCTGGCCGGCAACATCGCGCGCGCCTTGGGCGCGAACGCGCTGCTCGCCGACCGCGCCGCGTGGCTCGCCAAGGCGGATCTCCTGACCGGCATGGTCGGCGAATTCCCGGAGCTGCAAGGCACCATGGGGCGCTATTACGCCGTCCACGACGGCGAGCCCGCGGAGGTCGCGCAGGCGATCGAGCAGCATTACCGGCCGCGCTATGCCGGCGATGCGCTGCCGGAAAGCCCTGTCGCGTGCGCCGTAGCGCTCGCCGAAAAGCTCGACATCCTCGCCGGACTCTTCGGCATCGGGCAGATCCCGAGCGGCGAGCGCGATCCTTTCGGCCTGCGGCGCGCAGCGCTCGGCGTGCTGCGCATACTGGCGGAGCGCGAGCTCGCGCTCTCGCTGCACGAGCTCGTGCGCGAAGCTTTCGCGACCTATCAAGGCCGCATAGTCAACGCTGCCGAAGCGCTCGAGACTTTCATCTACGAGCGCTTTGCCGGTTATCTGCGCGAGCGCGGCTACACCGCGCACGAAGTGGACGCGGTGCTGAGCCTGCGACCCGCGCGTATCGACCTCGTGCTGCGACAGCTGGAAGCGGTGCGCGCGTTCTCCGCGCTTCCGGAAGCCCAGAGCCTCGCGGCCGCGAACAAGCGCGTCGCCAACATCCTGCGCCAGGCGCAGGCCAAAGGCGTAAGCTACGGTGAAACAGCGCCCTCGCACTTGCGTGAGCCGGCCGAGCAGGCGCTGTTCGAAGCGCTGCAGAAGAGCGCGCGCGAGGCGCACGCGCTGCTCGACCGCGGCGATTACACCGGCTATCTCAAGACCTTCGCGGTCCTGAAGACGCCGGTGGACGCGTTTTTCGACAGCGTTATGGTGATGGTGGACGACCCGGCCCTGCGTGAGAACCGCCTCGCTTTGCTCTCCGACCTGCGCGACGCGATGAATCGCGTCGCCGACATTTCGCGGCTGGCCTCATGAAGCTCGCCATCCTCGACCGCGACGGCGTAGTGAACTACGACAGCGCCGCGTTCATCAAGACTCCCGAGGAATGGCGGCCCATACCGGGCGCCCTCGAAGCCATCGCGCGACTCAATCAGGCGGGCTACCACGTGGTGATCGCGACCAACCAGTCGGGCGTCGGCCGCGGCCTGTTCGAGATGGCGACGCTCAACGCGATCCACGACAAGATGCATCGCGCGCTCGCCGAAGTGGGCGGGCGGCTCGACGCGGTGTTTTTCTGCCCTCACGCGCAGGACGCAGGGTGCAACTGCCGCAAGCCGCGCGCCGGGCTGCTCGACGAAATCGCCCGGCGCTTCAACATGACGCTGGAAGGCGTGCCGGTGGTCGGCGATGCGCAGCGTGACCTGGAAGCCGCGGCTGCCGTGCAAGGCCGCCCTATCCTCGTGCTGACCGGCAAGGGACAGAAGACGCGGCGCGAAGGCGATCTGCCGGCGGGCACGGAAGTGTATGCCTCGCTCGCCGACGCGGTGGATGCCATACTGCAATGACGGCGGCCGCAGTCCTGCGCTCCGGACTCTACGCGCTGTTTCAGCTCATCGTCACGCCGGTTTTCGCGATCCTCTCGCTGCTCACTTTTCCCTTGCCGCTCGCGGGCCGTTACCGTGTAATCTCGCACTGGGCGCGCATGATGGTGAAAGCCGCAGCGATCATCTGCGGCATCCGCTATCGCGTGCTGGGACGGGACAACATCCCCGACGAGCCGTGCATCATACTTGCGAACCATCAGTCGGCGTGGGAAACCTTCGCGTTGCAGGCGATCTTTCCGCCTCAGGTCTGGGTGGTGAAGCGCGAGCTCCTGTGGATACCGTTTTTCGGCTGGGGGCTCGCGATGCTCAAGCCGATCGCGATCGATCGCTCGTCCGGCGCACGCGCGCTGCGCCAGACCTACGAGCAGGGCAAGGATCGCCTCGCCCGCGGTTTCTGCATCGTCATCTTCCCGGAAGGCACGCGCGTCGCGCCGGGCGAAAACCGGCCCTATCAGTCAGGCGGCGCCTGGCTCGCGGCGAAGACCGGGGCGCGCATCGTGCCGGTCGCGCACAATGCCGGGCTGTACTGGCCGCGCAACGCGTGGCTGAAGCGACCGGGCGTCATCACGGTAAAGATCGGCGAGCCGATCGTGGCCGGGGGCTTCAGCGTGAACGAGCTCAACGCGCGCGTCGAGCAATGGATCAAGACGGAGGTTCCGCAACTCGAGCATGAGCAAGCGTAAAGCCTTGCAGCTCCTCCTGCCGCTACCTTTCCGCGAACGCGAGTTCGTGGCGCCGGCGCGTGCAGTCATCGGCGGCTCGCTCGTGAACTACACGATCAAGCGCAGCCTGCGCCGCCGCACCATTTCGCTGCGCATCGACGAAAGCGGGCTGAGAGTGGGGGCGCCGTTGGATGCAAGCGCGCGCGCAATCGACAAAGTGCTGCACAACCACGGCGATTGGGTCCTCGGCAAGCTGCGCGAATGGTCGCAGCGTGCCTCGCCGGCGGTGCGATGGGTAGACGACGCGCAGCTGATGCTGCTGGGCAAGCCGCTGCGGCTGCGTTGCACCGACCCGGGGCACCCCCTCGAAATCCGCGACGGCCTGCTGTTCGCGCCCCGCCCGGACACCGAGCGGCAGGTGATCTCGGCCCTGCGGGCAACGGCGCTCACCTGCTTCACCGACCGGGTACACCATTATTGCGACGCCCTCGGCGTCCGCCACCCCCTCGTGCGCCTCTCCGGCGCACGTACGCGATGGGGCAGCTGCCACGTCGACGGCCGCATCCTGCTCAACTGGCGCATCGTCCAGATGCCGCTCGCGCTCGTCGATTACGTCGTCGCCCACGAAGTCGCGCACCTGCGCGAAATGAACCACTCGGCGCGGTTCTGGGCTGTCGTGGGCCGCCTGGTTCCGGATTACGCCGCTCGCCGCAAAGCGATCCGACTCGAAGGCCATCGCTATCTCGTGGTGTAGCCGCCGGCCGCTCGATGTGAGCCCCGTATGCTAAACTCGCGCCGCCATACAGCGACCTCACCACTCATGCGCGCGCTCGCACCGCTACTCATCCTCGTAATCGGCTGCACCGCCTGCGGCTATAGAGGCCCTTTGTACCTTCCCGAGAGCAAGCCCGCCGCCCGCAAGCCCGCCGCGCCCGCGCCCGCGGCACCGCCGCAGCGGCCGACGCCCAGCGAAGCAACGCCGCCCCCGCAGTGACCGCCCTCGCTTACTACCAGCATGGCGAGCTGTACGTCGAAGGCGTGCCGCTCAGCGTGGTGGCCGAACGCCACGGCACGCCGTGCTACGTATATTCGCGCGCGGCGCTCACCGCCGCTTACGAATCGTTCGACCGCGCCTTCGCCGGCCGCGGGCATCTGGTGTGCTATGCGGTGAAAGCGAACTCCAACCTCGCGGTGCTCAACCTGTTCGCCCGGCTGGGGAGCGGCTTCGATATCGTGTCGGGCGGAGAGCTGAAGCGCGTGCTGGCTGCCGGCGGCAATCCGGGCAAAGTCGTGTTTTCCGGCGTCGGCAAGACCGCCGACGAGATGCGCCTCGCGCTGTCCGCCGGAATACTGTGCTTCAACGTCGAGTCGGAAAGCGAGCTCGCGCGTCTCGATCGCGTCGCGGGCGAAATGGGCATGCGCGCGCCGGTCAGCTTGCGCGTGAACCCCGACGTCGACGCCCGCACCCATCCGTACATCGCGACCGGTCTCAAGCAAAGCAAGTTCGGCGTCGCCTACGAGGCCGCTTTCGACCTTTACCGGCGGGCGCGCACCCTCCCCCACCTCGACGTGACCGGTATCGACTGCCATATCGGATCACAGCTCACCGAAGTCGAACCGTTCCAGGAAGCGCTGGAGAAGGTGCTCGCGTTGTGCGATCGCCTGGCCGCCGACGGTATCTCGGTGAGCCATGTGGACGTCGGCGGCGGACTCGGCATCCGCTACGGCGAAGAGACGCCGCCGGACGTCGAGCGGTACGCACGCGCCTTGCTCGACGTGATGGGACAGCGTCCGCAAAAGCTGCTCTTCGAGCCGGGGCGGCTGCTCGTCGGCAACGCCGGCCTCCTCCTCACCCGCGTGGAGTACCTCAAGCGCGGCGCCGAGCGCAGCTTCGCGATCGTCGACGCGGCGATGAACGACCTCATGCGGCCTGCGCTGTACGAAGCGTGGCACGACATGCTGCCGGTGCGGCCGGGGAACCACGAAGAGACCTACGAAGTGGTCGGTCCGGTCTGCGAGACCGGCGACTTCCTCGGACACGAGCGCCTGCTCGCGATCGATGAAGGCGCATTGCTCGCGATACTTTCCGCCGGGGCGTACGGCATGAGCATGTCTTCCAATTACAACACGCGCTGCCGCGCCGCCGAGGTGATGGCGGATGGCGAAACGCTGCATCTCATCAGCGAGCGCGAGAGCTTCGCATCGCTCATCTCGCGCGAGCATCTGCTCCCTTGATCGCTCGATCAGCGCGTCAATGGCACCTGCCGCGCTGTTGCATCGATCCCACACATTCGTATTCCAACGTCAAATAATCTTGACAAAGGTGTTGCATTTTTTTTTACGGGTAGCATAGAATTGGCGCACCACGCATGTTTTATCGGACTTTTTTTGCGATGAAGTACGCGACGAGCTTCGATGAAGGTGCGATGGTAGTGCAGCTGACCGCACGAGATGCCTAGTTAACTTTAAAGGAGACTATGATGGCAGCCAAGAAAAAAGCGAAGAAAAAAGCAGCTAAGAAAAAAGCAGCCAAGAAGAAGTAGTAGTTGAACACGCGGGGGCTGGGTAACCCCCGGCTCCCGTTTCTGATCTCCTCCCGTAGTTCGCAGCCTCCGCTGCCCCCGCGACCCCCCCAGCAGTTCTTCACCGCCTCCAGCGCGAGTGCGCGTTCGTGCGCGTACGACCGTCGTTACGGATTGAGCTGGCGATAGACCGCGGTGGCCACCCGCAGGAGTTCCTCTTTTTCGACTTCGCCGGACAGGGCGTAACCGAGCTTGCGGTCCAGCCAATAGAACACGCCGACGTTGTTTTCGCGGGCGAAGCGGAACGCCGTCTCGCGGTTGTCGTCGGCATTGGTGCGCACGTACAGCGTGAGCCGCTGCCCGCGAGCGTCCTGGTACATGAACTGGGCCACGGGTCCGCGATCGCCCGGAAGCAGCCTGCCGCCGACGAGCGAGTAGCCGAGCGGCGCGAGTTGCGGCACCTTCAGGTCCGTGCCGAGGCGCTTGGAGAGCCACGTCACCAGATGCGCTTCCTGGTCCGCCGCGACTTCGACGGGATGCCTCACTTCCGGACTGTAGACGACATGGGCGACGGCGGCGCGGCGCGCCCATGCCGGCATGTCACCGCGGATGTCGGCCGCGCCGAAGTCATGGGCGAACCAACCGGCAAGGCCGCCCAGCGTGACCCATGCGATCGCCGCCGCATACCTAAGTGGCCTGACCGGCCGCCGGCGCAAGCGCTGCGGCACGGGCTCGTCGAGCACCGGATCGAAAAGCGAACGCAGCGCATCGTTCTGCGCCCGGTAGGTCGCGATGCGCGCCGCCTCTTCCGGATAGCGCTCCAGATAGCGCTCGACCTCGGTGCGACGGGCGTCCGGCAGTTGTCCGTCCAGATAGGCGTGGAGTTCCGCCTCGGTGACCGGTAGGGTGCTCATTTCACGACTTTCAGGCTCGCGCCCGTGCTCGGCGCTCCATCGAGCACCCCGCGCAAACGCTCGCGGGCACGATGGAGACGCGACATGACCGTTCCGACCGGTATGCCGAGGGCTTTGGCCGTTTCTTCGTACGACAGGCGCTCGAGGGCGATCAGCAGCAGCACTTCGCGCTGCTCGGTCGGAAGCCGCTGCAGCGCCGATTCGAGATCGCGTATTTCCAGCATGTCGGTCTGGGTGGGGCGCACGGGCGTGTCGTGGGCATCATCATCGAGCGGCACGAGGGTGGCCGAGGCGCGGCTGCGCACCTGGTTCACATGCGTGTTGTGCATGATGGTGAACAGCCATGCGCGCAGATCGCTGCCGCGCCGCCAGAGGTGAAGCTTGTTCCACGCGCGCTCGAGGGTGTCCTGCACCAGATCGTCGGCGACGCTGCGCTCGCCCGTGAGGGCGCGCGCATACCGTCTCAACCGCGGTATCAGCTGCTCGATCTGCGTGCCGAACTCGTTCACCCGCGTGCCTCGCTCGCTATTGGCGCGCCGTACGCCACACGTTGTTGACGCCATCGCCGGTTTTATCGCCCGGCTGCTTGTCCTTCACCCAGAAGTATAGCGGCTTGCCTTTGTACGCCCATTGCTTCGCGCCGTCATCGCGGGTGACGACCGTGAAGTCGCCGGCCGGCTGGGCATTCGCCCCGGCGGCGAGCGGCGGCCAGTTCGTCGCACACGGACCGTTGCAGACGCTCTTGTTCGACCCGGCCGGGTCCTTGTCGAAGGTATACAGCGTCATGCCGTTGCCGCCGACCAGGACGCCGTTGTCGAATTTCGCGGGCGTGGGCGTCATGCTCGCGCACGCTCCCAGGACCACCAGCGCGAAGGCGCCGAGCGCCTTCAATCCCCTGTTGTGTGCCACTGTGCTTCTCCGTATCAGCAGGACGTCCCTGCACCGCTGATAACAGGAGACCCCCGCGCGTTATTCCATGCCGGGATGAGGGACGCGGACCGAGGTGTGGCGGCTACAGCAGAAAAATGGTGGCGAGGCCGAGGAAAATGAAAAAACCGCCGCTGTCGGTAATCGCTGTGATCATGACGCTCGATCCCACGGCGGGATCGCGGCCGAGCTTCTCCATGAGCAGGGGCACGCTCACCCCCACGACGGCGGCCAGCAGGAGATTGAGGATCATGGCGCCCACCATCACCGCGCCGAGTTGCCAGCTGTGGTAGATGAGAAAGGCGAAAAGGCCGACCACGCTGCCCCAGATGAGGCCGTTCAGCACACTGACGCTGATTTCCTTGCGGAAGAGCTTTTTCGCGTTGTCGCGCGTGATCTGGCCGAGGGCGAGCGCGCGCACGATCATCGTGATCGTCTGGTTGCCGGAGTTGCCGCCGATGCCTGCAATGATGGGCATCAACGCGGCCAGGGCGACGAGCTTCGCGATCGAGTTCTCGAACAAGCCGATCACGCGCGAAGCGATGAAGGCGGTCACCAGGTTGATCGCAAGCCAGGCCCAGCGGTTCTTGACGCTTTTCCACACCGACGCGAACAGATCCTCGTCCTCGCGCAGGCCGCCCGCCGACAGCATCTCGTTGTCGCTCGACTCGCGAATGTAATCGACGACTGCATTGACGGTCACCCGGCCTACCAGCTTGCCTTCGTGATCCACGACCGGCGCCGACACGAGGTCGTAGCGCTCGAAAGCGGCGGCGGCGTCCTCGGCCTGCTGGTCGGGCTGGAACCGCGTGAATTCCGTCACCATGACGTCGGCAACCAGCGTTTCCGGGTCGCTGACGAGTATGCGGTTCACCGGCACCATGCCTTGCAGCCGCCGCTGCCGGTCGACGACGAACAACTGGTCGGTAT
>JACCDS010395571.1_pt1 | contig 11876 bp, 15 predicted proteins | sample 7446441 | NCBI WGS metagenome assembly JACCDS01 (sample SAMN15323445, study PRJNA562643) | freshwater metagenome | isolation source: river surface water | place: USA:Blue River Watershed | collected 2017-08-17 | reverse complement strand
GCCCAGCGCTTCGTCTGAAGCGTTGTCGATCACTTCCTGGATGATGTGCAGCGGGTTTTCGGTGCGGGTATACATGCCGGGCCGTTGCTTGACCGGCTCCAGGCCTTTGAGGACGCGAATCGACGATTCGCTGTAATCAGGTTTTTTGCTTGCCATTCGTAAGGGGGAATGTGAAATTGCAAATGGTGGGGCCCGGTGCGGGCAAACTTGTCAATTCTAATGAATTTTCCCTGAGGTACCGAAGTGAAGCTGGGTTTCGCCTTTGGCTCTCCACCCGGCATCAAGCTATTTCGACAGCAACTGCATCGCCCGATCCAGCCCGTCCATCGTGATCGGATACATGCGCTCGCTCATGATCTGCCGGACAATCGCAATCGACTGCCGGTAGGGCCAGATGCCTTCCGGTTCCGGATTCAGCCACACGTATTTCGGGAACTGGTGCGCGAAGCGCTGCAGCCAGACCGCGCCTGCTTCTTCGTTGTTGTATTCCACCGAGCCGCCCGGCTGCAGGATTTCATAAGGGCTCATGGTCGCGTCACCGACGAAGATCAGCTTGGTGTCCGGCGGGTACTTGCGCAGGATATCCCAGGTCGGGAAGCGTTCCGCGTGCCGGCGGCGATTGTTCTTCCACAGCTGGTCGTACACGCAGTTGTGAAAATAAAAGAACTCCATGTTCTTGAACTCGGTCTTCGCGGCCGAAAACAATTCCTCGACCTGCGCGATATGGTCATCCATCGTGCCGCCGACATCCATCAGCATCAGCACCTTGACCTTGTTCCTGCGCTCGGGCCGCATCTTCAGGTCAAGCCAGCCGGCGTTGTTGGCGGTCGCGCGTATGGTGTCGTCGAGCGCGAGCTCTTCGTCCAGCCCCTCGCGCGCGAACTTGCGCAAGCGGCGCAGCGCGACCTTGATGTTGCGCGTGCCGAGTTCGCGTTCGCTGTCGTAGTCGCGGAAAGCGCGCGCTTCCCACACCTTCACCGCGCTGCGGTTCCTGCTTTCACCGCCTATGCGTATGCCTTCCGGATTCTCGCCGCCATGGCCGAATGGCGAGGTGCCGCCGGTGCCTATCCATTTGTTGCCGCCTTCGTGCCGGCCTTTTTGCTCGTCGAGCAATTGCTTCAGGCGATCCATCAGCTTGTCATAGCCGAACTTCTCGATCTGCGCCTTCTGCTCCGGCGTCAGTTCGCGCTGCAGCCGCTTCTGCAGCCATTCCAGCGGAATTTCCGGTGCCTTGTCGAACAGCGTCTGCACGCCGTGGAAGTAGAAACCGAACGCCTGATCGAACTTGTCGAAGTGGGCCTCATCCTTCACCAGCGTGGTTCGGGCGAGGTAATAGAACTCGTCGAGCGACGGTGCGATCACCTGCTTGTCCAGCGCCTCCAGCAGGATCAGGAATTCCCTGATCGAGACCGGGACCTTCGCATCCTTCAGCGTGAAGAAGAAGTCGATCAGCATGATGAAGCGCAGGAAAAGCGTCAGCGGTTCTGGCGCGACATGAACACAAGGCGCTCGAACAGATGCACGTCTTGCTCGTTCTTCAGCAGCGCGCCATGCAGCGGCGGCACGATGCTCTTGTGGTCTCTGGCTTGCAGCGCTTCCGGCGGAATATCCTTCGCCAGCAGCAGCTTGAGCCAGTCGAGCAGTTCGGACGTTGACGGCTTCTTCTTCAGGCCGTTCACTTCGCGCAGTTCGAAGAAGGTATGCAGCGCGGAAGCCAGCAAGTCTTTCTTGATGTCAGGGAAGTGCACGTCGACGATGCGCTGCATCGTCTCCTTGTCCGGGAACTTGATGTAGTGGAAGAAGCAGCGGCGCAGGAAGGCGTCCGGCAATTCCTTTTCGTTGTTCGACGTGATGATCACCAGCGGCCTGTGCTTCGCGCGCACCATCTCGCGCGTTTCGTACACATAGAACTCCATCCGGTCGATTTCACGCAGCAAGTCGTTCGGGAACTCGATGTCGGCCTTGTCGATCTCGTCGATCAGCAGCACCACCGGCTTTTCGGCCGTGAATGCCTGCCACAGCACGCCCTTGACAATGTAGTTGTGGATGTCCTTCACGCGCTCGTCGCCGAGCTGCGAATCGCGCAGGCGGGAAACGGCATCGTATTCATACAGACCCTGCTGCGCCTTGGTGGTCGACTTGATATGCCATTGCAGCAGCGGCATGTCGAGCGCGGCGGCGACTTCTTCGGCCAGCATGGTCTTGCCGGTGCCGGGCTCGCCCTTGATCAGCAGCGGGCGCTGCAGCGTCAGCGCAGCGTTCACCGCAAGTTTCAGATCCTGAGTGGCAACGTAGTGCTCGGAGCCGTCAAAGCGCTTTGGCGTGGTCATGGGTTATTGCGGTCGATATTGAACGAACTCAGTATAAACGACAGTCACCGCGGCTATCCTGACTGCCTGCGTCCCGACCATGGTGTTTCCTCTCCGATGAAAACCCCGCTTGTCCTCGTGCTGCTGGCCGGATTGGCGCAGCTTTCCGCGGCTGCAGATATTCGCGGCAACGCGGCTGCCGGCAGTAACAAAGTATCGATGTGTACCGGCTGTCACGGCATTCCCGGTTACAAGGCCTCGTTTCCCGAGGTCTACAAGGTACCCCTGATCGGCGGACAGTCGGCGCAGTACATCGTCGCGGCGCTGCATGCCTATCGCAAAGGCGAGCGCCGGCACCCGACCATGGCGGGTATTGCAAAGGGACTGACGGATCAGGACATCGCCGATGTCGCCGCGTATTACGCGCAGCAGCGGTAAGGAGAAGCGGATTGAAACACTGGCTGGTGATGATGCTTGCGGTGTCGGCGAATGCGACGGCCGCAGATGCCGAGGCCGGCAAGGCGGCGCTGCAGAAGTACAACTGTGCGTCCTGCCATGGCGCGGACTTCAACAGTCCGATTGATCCGAGCTACCCGAAGCTCGCCGGTCAGTATGCGGATTACTTGGCGCATGCATTGAAGTCTTACCAGCGCGGCGCTGGTGCGCTGAACGGGCGGAGCAATGCCATTATGGTCGGGATGGCCAAACCCTTGTCGCCGGCCGAAATCGACGATATGGCTGCCTATCTATCGGGGCTGAAGGGTTCGCTGGTGCTGCGTGAGTGAAAGGCATGGATCCCAGCGCCAGCTGGGATCCACAGGCTTCATCGAAGCGCTGACTTATCTGCCGGCCTGCTGCCGCACGCACTCGACATAAGCCACCCCGTCCGGCGGCATGCCATTGCGCTGCGCCGTCCACAGCATCTGTCCCAGACATTCCATGATCTCGTGATGCGCGTCGTGCTCGCCGCGCCGCCCTGCCAGCGTCTCGAACGCTGAACGTATGCCCGGGGGCTGGTCTATCGATACCTGTTCCGCGATCGACAAGTGCATCGCCAAATGCAGGAAAGGATTCGATTGTCCTTTCGCGATGTCATAGTCGGCCGCCTGTGCCGCTTCCGGGTCCGCCAATTCGCTGTCGTACTCTGGATGCTGCAGCATCCAGTCGCGCGCGATCGCTTCGAGCGGCGTCAGCACCTCGCTGGCCAGCGTCTTGCGCCAGGTGTCGCAGAAGAAGCGACGGACTTCGTCTTTGCTCGGGTTGAACATCGCGCTGATCTACTCCAGCCCGAAGATCAGCACCCACGCGCCCAGCGCGGCGAAAATCGCGGCAGCGGCGACGCGCACCCACTTCATCGGTATCCATTGCGCGGTGGTCTTGCCGAGCAGGACAGCCGGCGCGATCGCGATCATCTCGCCCAGCGTTGCACCGGCCATCACCAGCGCGAAGTCGCCGTACTTCGCCGCCATCACCAGCGTTGCCACCTGCGACTTGTCGCCAAGCTCGGCCAGGATGAAGGTGATGAATGCGGTCAGCACCAGGCTGGATGAAGATTTCACCGCAGCCTCTTCGTCGTCATCGTCATCTTCGGGAATCAGCGTCCATGCGGCGACCGCGAAGAACATCGCGACCAGCACCCAGCGCAGGACGGACGGTGGCAGGAAGTTCGATATCGTTGTGCCGATCAGCGCGGTCACGCCCATCGTCAGCAGCGTTGCGATGAGGATGCCGGCCAGGATGGGCCAGCTGCGCCGGTAGCGCACCGCCAGCAGCAGCGCGAGCACCTGGGTCTTGTCGCCCATCTCGCCCAGACCGACGACGGCGGTCGTATTGATGAATGCTTCCATGCTCAGATGCCTTTCGCCGGCGCAGGAGTCTTGGCCTTGAATTCGCACAAGTCGGCGATCAGGCAGTTCCAGCACTGCGGGTTGCGCGCGGTGCAGGTGTAACGGCCGTGCAGGATCAGCCAGTGATGCGCATCCATCAGGAATTCAGCGGGTAGCAGCCTCAACAGCTTCTGCTCGACCACATCGACGTTCTTGCCTGGCGCGATGCCAGTACGATTCGACACCCGGAAGATATGCGTGTCGACCGCCATGGCGACCTCGCCGAACGCCGTGTTCAGCACCACGTTCGCCGTCTTGCGGCCGACGCCGGGCAGCGCCTGCAGGGACTCGCGGTCGCGCGGCACTTGTCCGCCATGCTGTTCGACCAGCAGCCGGCAGGTTTCGATCACGTTCTTTGCCTTGGTCTTGTAGAGGCCGATGGTCTGGATATACGGGATCAGCCCGTCGACGCCGAGTGCGTGAATTGATTGTGGCGTATTGGCGATCGGATACAGCTTGCGCGTGGCCTTGTTCACCGATACGTCAGTGGCCTGCGCAGACAGGATCACCGCAATCAGCAGTTCGAACGGCGTCGTGTATTCCAGTTCGGTGGTGGGATGCGGGTTCGCCTGCCGCAGGCGCTCGAAGATTTCGCGGCGCTTGTCTGCGTTCATGCTTTCCTGTCCGCCGCGTCCTGCTGCGCCTTTTCCTTCTGCAGCCGCGCGCGCTCCATCGCAGCCTGAATGATCGCGCGCTTGCGCTCTTTTTCGGCGCGTTCGGCGTCGGTCGCCGGTGTCGAGGCATTCACCTCATCGAGCTTCGCCACCGCCTTGGCCGCCAGCCTGGCATCGTTCTCTGCCTTGTTGCGCTGAAGGCGATTCGTGCGCGCATCGTGCCGCGCGCGTGCGGCGTCGGCCTCAGCCTGCGACCAGGCGGCCCAGCCGGTGCGGCCCGGCGTCACCGTCACCATCGCGATGCAGTCGACCGGGCAGGGCGGAACGCACAGGTCGCAGCCGGTGCACAGCGAAGCGATCACGGTATGCATCTGCTTCGCGGCGCCGACGATGGCGTCGACCGGGCAGGCTTGTATGCACAGCGTGCAGCCTATGCAGGCGGCTTCGTCGATGACGGCGACCGGCCGCTCGCGCTCGTCGCCGTGGGCCGGATTGATAGCGATGAGCGGCTTGCCCAGCAGCGCGGCAATGCGCGCGACGCCGTCGGCGCCGCCGGGCGGGCACTGGTTGTAATTTGCGCTGCCGTCGGCGATCGCTTCCGCATACGGACGGCAGGCCGGGTAGCCGCACTTCGTGCATTGCGTCTGCGGCAGCAGGTCCTCGATGCGGTCGGCCAGTGATTTCTTGTCTGACATAGCACCGCATTATCCAACATCTGGATGACGAAAGACCTGCCAATGAAAAAGGCCGCCAGTGACGGCGGCCTCAGGGGCTTGCGCGGGTTCAGTTCAGGCGTGCGCCTTGATGAACTCGGCGATGCGCGGCTGTATCATCTCGCGCCAGCGGCGGCCCGAGAAGATGCCATAGTGGCCGCATTTCGGCGCCGTGTAGTGCTGCTTCATCTCCTTCGGGATGGAGGAGCACAGTTCGTTCGCAGCGCGTGTCTGGCTCGGGCCGGAGATGTCGTCCAGCTCGCCCTCGATGGTCAGCAGCGCGACGGTCGTGATGTCTTGCGGCCGCACCCGCTTGCCTTCGACGTCCCAGGTGCCCAGCGGCAGCGCATGGTCCTGGAACACGGTCTTGATGGTCTCGAGGTAGTAATCGGCGGGCATGTCGAGCACGGCGTTGTACTCGTCGTAGAACTTGCGATGCTCTTCGGCGGATTCGTTATCGCCTTCGCGCAGGTGCAGGTAGAACTCCCAGTGGCTCTGCGCATGGCGGCGCGGGTTCATCGCAACGAACCCGGCGTGCTGCAGGAAGCCGGGGTACACGCGACGGCCATAGCCCGGATAGTTCGGCGGCACGTTGTAGATCACGTTGTTCTCGAACCAGGAGAAAGGCTTGTTGGTCGCGAGGTCATTGACAGCGGTCGGCGATGCGCGCGGGTCGATCGGGCCGCCCATCATCGTCATGGTCTTCGGCATCACGGCTTCCTTATCGCTGGCCATCAGCGAGATCGCGGCCAGTACCGGCACCGTCGGCTGGCAGACTGACACCACGTTCACGCCAGCGCCCAGGAAGCGGATGAAGTCCTGCACATAGTAGATGTAGTTATGCAGGTGGAAGGGGCCGTGCTCGATCGGCACCATGCGGGCGTCGGTCCAGTCGGTAATGTAGACATCATGTTCCGGCAGCAGCGCGCGTACCGTGTCGCGCAGCAGCGTGGCATGGTGGCCAGACAGCGGTGCGACGATCAGGATCTTTGGCTGCTGCAGGTTCTTCAATTGTGGCGCGTGCGGGTCCTTGCGGAAATGCAGCAGCTTGCAGAACGGCTTCTCGAGCACCACGTCTTCGATGATCGCGGTGTGGAGGCCGTTGACTTCGGTTTGGGTAATGCCGAATGCCGGCTTTTCGTATTCCTTGCCGAGCCTGAACATCAGCTCGTAGCCGGCGGCGATGCGCTGCGCGAACGGGGTGTGCGCAAAAGGCGACACCGGGTTGGTGAACAGCTTTGACGATGCTTCAGCCCACTGGATTAGCGGGCTCAGCAACGTCCGATTCATTTCATGCAGTTGATAGAGCATGGTGACCCTCGTTCAAGACGCTCGGATTGTGTCGCTTAATCGGTGTTTCCGCAATGCAGCAAATACAATACTCGAACATTTGATCGCAGATTTCGCTAAGATCTGGCAAGTTCTTGTTGTTTTGGCATTGGATCTTCCGGGCGAAATCCTCAGTAGCTTCCCTGCCACTATTTCTGCAATGTAACACAGCCTATCGGATGGAAACGCAAGCCATTACTTATTTTGCAATACCGGCTTTCGTCATGACAAAGCGCTGCGTCGCACGAAGATTTAGACAGCGGATTTGCCTCAATTTCGCCATGAAAAATTGATCAGGCGGGCGAATTCCATTGCTTTCATCTGATGCAAGCCCGTAACGATGATGAATTCCCAACAGGAACGGTGCTTCGTGATAATCTCGCGCCCCATGCGAATCCGGGCCCTTCATCGACAGCTTCTTGCCGGCATCATGCTGCTCGCCCTGTTGCTGCAGACGGTGTTGCCGGCGATCGCCGCCGCGGCCTCGGATTCCGGCAGCCGATGGACCGAAGTGTGCGCGGCTTCGGGCGTCAAATGGGTCAAGCTGGATCAGGGCTCCGCTGCCGAACAGCATGCTGCCACCGACCACTGCGTGCTGTGTGCTGCCACCGGCGCCGCGCCTGAATTCGACGTTTCGCGCTACCTGAAGCCCTCGCTGCCCGAAGCGCAGGCGTCATCGCCGCCAGCGGCGGCCTTCCCGACTTATCCTGGCCATAGTCTGCGCTCGCGCGCACCTCCTCACCTGTCCTGACCACCGCTGGCAGTGCATTGCGAGCTTCGCAATGCATCGTTTTTTGCCGCCTTCAGACTTGACGGCGGAACGGGTATTGCAGGAACAGGAATGAGATCAGGATTCATCTTCAAGCGGCTCGCGCTGGCCGTCGGCGCTCTCCTTGCGAGCGCCCAATCAGCGGCAGAGGAACAGCTGCCTGTCATCAACGTGGTCGGCGCGCCGGAAGCGGCGCCGGCGCAGAAAAACATCCGCGATGCGCAGGCCGCTGCCAAGGCTATTCCCGGCGGCGCGTTTGTCATTGACATGGACGTCGTGAAGCAGGGACGCGTATCGACCTGGGTTGATGCGCTGGGCCTTGCGCCGGGCGTTTTCGTTCAGGAGCGCTTCGGATCGGAGGAGGCGCGCATTTCCATCCGCGGTTCGGCGCTCAGCCGCACTTATCATGGCTTCGGCCTGAAGGTGATGCAGGATGGGATACCGGTCAATTACGCTGACGGCTTTTTCGACATGCAGACCGTCGATCCGGCCGCCGCGCGCTACGTCGACGTGCTGCGCGGCCCGAATGCGACGACCTACGGTTCCGGCACGCTGGGCGGTGCGATCAACTTCGTGTCGCCCACCGGTTACGACACCGACGGACTCATCGTACGCACCGAGGCAGGCAGCTTCGGCCATGCCCGCCTGCACGCGATGGTCGGCAAAGTAATCCGGCCCGATGTCGATGGCGAGCCGGTATGGGATTACCATCTTTCAGCGAACGCCGGCACGCAGGACGGATACCGGGATCACTCGGCACAGGAAAGCCAGAAAGCGATCGCAAATTTTGGCGCCAGAATCAGCAGCCGGCTGGAGTCGCGATTCTTCGTTGCCGCCGTGCGCAGCCGCTCGCAATTGCCCGGCTACGTGACCCGCGCGCAGTTGCTGAGCGATCCGACCGTCGCACAGAATCCCGCCTGGCCTGACAGCTTCCAGCGGCGCGACGTCGACGCCTATCGGATTGCGAACAAGACCATCCATATCTTTGGCGACTATCAGCTCGAACTCGCCGCGTATGCGATGCAGCATGAATTGTGGCATCCGATCCAGTACGGCTTCATCGAGCAGTCCACGACCACGTTCGGCGGACATCTGAAGCTGACCGACAAGTCGACGCTGTGGGGTTTTGCGAACCTGCTCACGCTCGGCTATCTGCCCGATGCTGGCACCACCGACGGCAGCAGCCGCGCCGTCATCACGCCGGGCTACACGGCGGGTGCGGCCAGCGCGAAGTACGCGCAGACATCCCGCAACCACAGGCTGCTGATCGAGGACAGCCTGCGCCTGTCCGACCGCACCCGCGTGATTGCCTCGCTGCAGTACCACGCGTCGCAGCGCGACAAGCAGAATCATCTGACGCCCGCCGGCAGCTATGAGCTCAGCTATTCGCAGTGGCTGCCCCGGGTCGGCATCGTGCACGACATCGCGCCAAACACGCAGATGTTCGCGAATGCCAGCCGCGTCTTCGAACCGCCGGTTTTCGACGTGACCAGCACGATGCTGGCCACGAAGGCGCAGACTGGCGACAGCGTCGAGGCCGGCCTGCGCGGCGAGGCCGCGTGGGGCGCAGGCCGGCACCGCCTGTCGTATGATCTGACGGTCTACCGCGCCAGGCTGCGCAACGAATTCCAGACCGTGTGCGTGAACGCGAGTATGACCTGCACCGCATTCGGCAGCGCGCAGACGGTGAACCTGCCGCGCACAGTCCATCAGGGTATCGAGCTGGGCTTCAGCGGGCGCTTCGGCCAGCCGTGGGAGCTGAGGGGCGTGGTTCTGTACAGCGATTTTCGCTTCGATGGCGATGCGACGTATGGCGATCGTCGCCTGCCCGGCTTCCCGCCGGTGATCGTGCGCGGCGAATGGCTCTATCGCTGGGGTGCGGAAACCGCCGGGCGACCGGCGTCGTATGCCGGCCCGAGCTTCGAATGGGTGCCGACCTCGGCACCGATGGACAACAGCCACAGCGTGTCCAACGATCCGTACGCGATCTTCGGCTTCAAGGCCGGCGGACCGATCGATGCGCGCTGGTCATGGTTCCTTGATGCGAGAAACCTCGCCGACAAAAAATACGCAGCCACGACCCAGATCGGCGCTGGCTACGGCGGCAATCCGGGCGCCGCCTACTATCCCGGCAACGGACGTTCGGCCTATATCGGCCTGGAAGGAAAATGGTAATGAAACTGCATCACAAATCGCTGCTGGCTTGCACCTTCGCCACGCTGCTGTGTTCGGCGCAGGTGTCGGCCCATACGACGGTGTCGCCGAAGCAGGCGAGCCCGAACAGCTATCAGAGGCTGTCGTTTAATGTCACGCATGGCTGCGAAGGGTCGCCTACCACTGAGCTGATCCTTCAGCTGCCAGTGGCGCTGATGGGTGCAAAGCCGATGCCAAAGCCAGGCTGGACGGTGGGCGTCGACGTGCGCGAACTCGATCAGCCTTATCTGTCGCATGGCAGGGAGGTGCGCAGCGACGTGCGCGTGATCCGCTGGAAAGGCAGGCTTCCGGATGCGTTCTACGACGAGTTCGTGATCATGGCCAGGTTGTGGGACAAGGCCGGCGCGGTCGCTATCCCGGTCACGCAAATCTGCGAGTCGGGCCGCATCGACTGGGCCCAGGTGCCGGACGGCTCCGGCGCGAAGCTGAACTTTCCCGCGCCGCTGCTCGAGGTGCTGCCGGGTCAGCATCCGCACCCGCACTAAGTACGACCGGCAAAAAAAAACGGCACCGCGCGGTGCCGTTTTTTATCGGTGGACCGAGTTCAGTCGAACACCGGCGACTCCACGCCCAGCACCTTGTGCAGCTTAGGCGAGGTCGTGGTGTACTGCATGTGGATCTTCTTTTCCGGGAAGATGTACGGCGCAGCGCCGAAGGCTGCCAGTGCTGCTTCATGGAAGCCCGACAGGATCAGCTTCTTCTTGCCCGGATAGGTGTTGATGTCGCCGACCGCGAAGATGCCCGGGACATTCGTCTCGAACTTCTCGGTGTCGACCACCAGTTGCTTGCGCTCGATGGCGAGGCCCCACTCGGCGATCGGGCCAAGCTTGGGCGACAGGCCGAAGAACACCAGCAGGTCGTCTAGCGGCAGGCGGCGCGTGACGCCGTCGGCGCCGGTCACCTTGATGCCGGTCAGCGTGTCGTTCGCTTCCTCGAAGCCCGTTACCTGACCAATCAGCAGCTGCATTTCGTACTGCTCGCACAGCTCTTTCATCTTCGCGACCGACGACGGCGCGGCGCGGAACTCGTCGCGACGGTGTACCAGAATCACCGATTCGGCCTTGCCCTGCAGGTTCAGCGCCCAGTCGAGCGCGGAGTCGCCGCCGCCGCAGATCACGATGTTGCGGCCCTCGAAGCGCGCCGGATCCTTCACGCGGTAGAACAGCTGCTTGTCGTCGAACTTCTCGATGCCGTCGACCTTGATCGTGCGCGGCTGGAAGGAGCCGACGCCGGCGGCGATGAAGATGGTCTTGGTGATGAACTTCGTGCCGGCCGAGGTCTCGAGGTCGAAGCGGCCGTCGTCGCGCTTCTGCACGAGGGTCACTTCCTGGCCGAGATGGAAGGTCGCGCCGAAAGGCTCGATCTGCTTCAGCAGGTTGTCGGTCAGTTCCTGGCCGGTGCAGCTGGGCACGGCCGGGATGTCATAGATGGGCTTGTCCGGGTACAGCTCGACGCACTGGCCGCCAACGGCGGCGAGCGAGTCGATCACGTGGGCCTTGATCTCGAGCAGGCCGAGTTCGAAGACCTGGAACAGGCCGACCGGGCCGGCGCCGACGATCACTGCGTCGGTTTCAATCGGGGTAATGGCGGAGGTATTCATTCGATTCAGGGGATAACGGATATGACGGTCTGGGATATCGGGGGTGCCTTAAATGCCAACCCCGGCATTTGCCGGGGCGCGCGTGCAGGGCGGGCAGGATTCGTTCAGCGCTGCAGATGCTGCAGCTTGTCCTTCACATCCTTCCACGTTTCGGCGTCGGCCAGCGCTTCCTTCGACTTCGTGATCGACGGCCACTTGCGGGCCAGTTCGACGTTCAGCTTGATGAACTGCTGCTGGTCCGCCGGCGTGTCTTCTTCGGCGTAGATCGCATTGACCGGGCACTCGGCGACGCACACCGCGCAGTCGATGCACTCATCCGGGTCGATCGCGAGGAAGTTCGGGCCTTCGCGGAAGCAGTCCACCGGGCAGACATCGACGCAATCCGTATAACGGCAGCGGATGCAGGATTCGGTAACAACGTGGGTCATGAGGCCAGTCCTAT
>JACCDS011103097.1_pt1 | contig 11887 bp, 13 predicted proteins | sample 7446441 | NCBI WGS metagenome assembly JACCDS01 (sample SAMN15323445, study PRJNA562643) | freshwater metagenome | isolation source: river surface water | place: USA:Blue River Watershed | collected 2017-08-17 | reverse complement strand
TGGCTGGGTGCAACAAGCTATAGCACGAGAGAAAGAAATTAAAGCTTGGAGAAGAGAAAAAAAATTGAATTTGATTCGTTCTTTTAATGAGAATTTTGAATTTTTAAATGATCGTTTTCAAAGGTGATACGATTTAGCTTCGCTGGGATTCCATATCCTGTAAAGCTCCGCTTTGAAAATACTAAAAACAAAAAAACGCTCAAGCGAGCTTGGCGTTTTTTTCTTGTTTTAGTATTTATTCGTGACCTCGACAGGATTCAAACCTGTAACCTTCTGAGCCGTAATCAGATGCGCTATTCAGTTGCGCCACGAGGCCTTAATGCGGGTGCAAATATAGGTAAAAAAGGTAGATATCCAAATTGAAAACTAAAAAATAACTATTTTTTTTGAGAGTAATCTAGCGAGATATTTTTATTTGTCTAGGGCTCTAGAAGTTACATAATAGCGGTAGGCTATCAATGCCATTTGCCATTTCTTTGCTTTGGTTACGTCCAAACCTTGTTTGGTTAAACTTGGTAACAGTAGTTTGTTGATTTTGGCTAACACTTTGAACATTGGTTTTTTTTGGTAAAAATAAAAAAGACCATCTATATAATGGTCTTTTTGTTACTTATTTCTTTTTAGATTTCGACTGATTGACTTTCTCTAAGGCGATTCGGGCTTTTTCTAATTCTTCTTTGGCTTTGATCATTTCCTCTTTGGCTTTAGCCAATTCTGATTTTTCGTCGGCATCTGTATCTTCAGAACGCATCATCTTTTTGATTTTTTTCTTGAAATCTTGAATGCCTTTTTCATTTCGTAAATCAAATTCGCCTAATGGGTTCGCTTCTGTAGTTCCAAAACTATCGGAATTTATTTCAGCATCTTTTTTGATTTTTTCAATTTCTTCAGCAGTGTAATCGTCTTTTCCTGAAATGACTTCGCCATCTTCAATAATTAAGTCTTTTTTATTCGGTTTTTTGATGATGATTTTAGACTTTTTGGTCGATTTCGGAGCATCGTTTTTGTCAGAGAAATTAAATCGGAAGTTTTCAGTTGATGGATTGCCGTCTTCATCATGGAAACCAAATTGTTTTAATGCGTCTCCATTGGGTACGCCATTAAAGAAAAAGTTACCCATTCCATTGGAACTAGCAGGCGATCCAAAACCAATTTCGTTACCCGATTTGTAAAAAGTAATAGTCGAAATAGGCGATTGTTGGTTGAGTTTCAATTCGCCTTTGTTGCCTTTTTCGTCTTCGTAACTCACTTTTAATCCAGTGATTTCGTTTTTGGCATTGCGTTTTACATCCGAATAATTGATGGTTACACCGTATTTTTTTAGTGCTTTTACATCGTCATTCATTTCTGATTCGGGTGTGGTTTTATTCCAAGTCATCACCACATCGTCTAAAGTGTTGTTGATTTCTAAGCGATCTTGGTTCTTCTTGTTTTGTGCCAATACAGCAACAGAGCCACCAATAATTAAAGTAAAAGCAAGTGCTAATGTAAAATACTGTTTTTTGATATTCATAGTAAACAATTTAATTAATACGACTGATTTTTGTTTTTAACGAAGCAAACCTATTAATTGATTTTTGTACCCAAAAACACCTTTACAAAAATTTAACGTAATTAACTTTTTGATAAGAAAACACCAACATTTTTTTTTCTAAAAATGGATTACCCTTCCAAAGCCAATAAACGTTGCAGCCAAATACAACACAACACAGCAATTACGCCTAGACTACCCATGACAAACCAATTGGCTTGGTAATTCCATTGGCTAATGATTTCCAATCCCATTTTAGAACTGCTAATGTGTGCCAAACTAAAACTCATGGTAAATAAGGCCATATAGCGTCCTTCGTGGCCTTTGGGAGCGCGACTCATAGCAAAAGAATTGGAGAAGGGGAAAATGAACATTTCGCCAAAAGTAATAAAGAGCAAACTCACAATTAAGATACCCGCCCAAGCGTTGAATAACAAAATGTAAAAACTAATCGACATTAAAACACATCCCCAAAGAATGATGCTTAGTTTGCTACTATTTTTGCGCTGGCAATAGCTCACAATGGGCATTTCTAAAAAGAAAATGAGAATTCCGTTAAAGGAAAGAATCAATCCGCTTTGAAATTCGGTTAAACCAAAATGTTCACTATGGTAAAGCGGGAGCGTGGTGAATAACTGAAAGAACAAGACTGCAGTAATGAAACAAACGAATAAGAAAATCCAAAATATTTTGTCTTTAAACACTGATTCACACTCAGATTCAGCTTGTTTTTTGGCAATCAAATCTTCAGGTACTTTCTTTTCTTTGACTAATACGGCAAAGAGTACAATCGCAATGATACAGGTACTTCCATCGACCCAAAATAAGGCTTGATAGCCTTGACTCAAAATAATCAAACCTCCTAAAGCGGGACCTGCGGCAAAACCAAGATTAACGGCTAAACGCACTAAAGTTAGGGCACGGGTACGGTTTTCGGGTTTGGCATAGGTACTTAACGAAACGAACATGGCAGGACGAAACATATCGGCAATGACCATAATGGTAAACATGCTGACGCACAAAGTCCAAAATGAAGTGACGAATTGCAAGAAAAAGAACAACACACCACTAGTAAACAAACTGAAAATCATGATTTTGTAAAACCCAATTTTATCCGATAATTTTCCGCCCAACCAAGAGCCTAGCATGGAACCAAAACCAAAACATACCATTATCCAACCTACTTGTGAATAGGAAAGATGCAAGTCCTCTTTAAGGTATTTGGACAAAAACGGTAACACCATGGTTCCTGCACGATTGATAAAGGTTATCAATGCCAAAATCCAAACTTCTCTTCGAAAGCCTCTGAAATTATTGATGTAGCGTTGCAGTCCTGATTGAATCATAGTGTAGTTTGTAGGGCAAAGGTACCAACTTTTACTCAAGTATTTATTTTTTGAAATTAATTTCATTTGCTTTGAAATCGCTTTGTTTTCTTTTGGATTGTAGTATTTTTGCTGAAAAGAAATTCAAATGAAAAAGTTACTTGTATTGGTACTGTTGGTACAGTTTGGTTTTGGCTATGCCCAAGAACAATTCAGCCTGGCTGCAGTAGAGAAATTTCAAACCGAATTGAATGCCGAATATGCCGATGCCAAGACAAGTCCGTTATTGCCAGAAGATTTTAAAAAATTTCATACCTTAGAGTATTATCCTGCCAATGAAAAGTTCTACGTGGTGGCTAAATTTATTCGCACAGAAAATGAACAACCTTTTGAAATGAAAACCTCTACGGATAGAAGGCCTGTATATGTAAAATACGGAGAAGCACATTTTAACATTGACGGTCAAACTTTTCAACTCAATATTTATAGAAATATAGAATTGTCTAAGAAAGAGCAGTACAAAGACTATTTGTTTTTGCCTTTTTCTGATTTGACTTGTGGCAATGAAAGTTACATAGGAGGAAGGTACATTGATATGAAAATCCCAAAAGGCGATACAATAGTAATTGATTTTAATACGGCTTACAATCCGTATTGTGCTTACAGTTACAAGTATTCATGTCCCAAAGTACCTTTGGAAAACGATTTGAAAATCGCCATTCGCGCCGGCGTTAAAAAATTTCATGACTAATGCATTATTTTAATCTGCATACTCATATTTATACAAATCAGGACGATGTTCTGGAATTAGTCAATCAATATCCTCAAGAATTTACCGATACCATTGCTAATTATTCTATTGGAATACATCCTTGGTTTATTGTGGAAGATCGTATTGAAGCTGATTTGGCTATCATTGAAAGTAAATTAAAAGAATCTGGTTGTTTGGCAGTGGGCGAATGCGGATTGGACAAGCGAATTGAAATTCCGTTTGCATTACAGCAAACCGTTTTTGAGCGTCAATTGCTTTTGGCAGAACAGTACCAAAAACCAGTGGTAATTCATTGTGTAGCGGCTTTTCAAGAATTGATTGCTATTAAAAAAGCATTGAAAATTTCGGTTCCTTTTTTAATTCACGGATTTTCTAAAAATGAACAAGTAGCCAAGGAATTGTTAGCAAATGGTTGTTACCTTTCCTTTGGGAAATATTTATTGCGAATGCCTCAATTAGAATCCGTTTTTTGCGCCATGCCCAACGATCAATTTTTCTTGGAAACCGATACGGATGAGCAAACGATACAAGAAGTGTATGATTTAGCAGCACAATATAAAGGGCTATCAGTAGCCCAACTACAAGAACTAGTGAATGCCAATTTCCGAAAGGTTTTTATATCACAACAAATAACCAAATAAACAAATAAACAAATAAACGAATAAACAAATAAACACAATCATGGCAGAGTGGACAGAAAGAGCCGAATGATTATTTAAAAAAGAAGGATTAGAAAAATTACAAAACGCTAAAGTATTAGTCGTTGGATTAGGTGGTGTAGGGTCTTTTGCTGCCGAATTTTTAGCAAGAGCAGGAGTAGGCAACATGACTATAGTTGATGGAGATGTGGTGGATATTACCAATATTAATAGACAATTACCTGCGTTGCATTCTACTGTTGGTCAACCTAAAATTACGATTGTAGGCGACCGTTTAATGGATATCAATCCCGAATTACAACTCACTCGAATCCAAGAATTTTTGTCGCCAGAACGCGCTTATGAATTGGTTTCAACCGACTTTGATTACGTTTTGGATTGCATTGATAGTGTAACGCCAAAATTGAATTTACTCATGGCAGCCAAAAGAAAAGGAGTAAAAATTATCAGCAGTATGGGAGCTGGAGGAAAAATGGAAGCGGCTAAAGTGAAAGTTACTGATATTAGTAAAACAGAAAACTGTCATTTGGCCAGAACCATTAAACGACGATTAAAAGCCGAAAAAATATACAAAGGAATTAAAGTAGTTTTTTCTTCGGAAATTCAAGACGAAACGAGTTTAAAAGTAACTGATGGCCAAAATTTTAAAAAATCGTTTTATGGGACTAATAGTTATATGCCAGGGTTATTTGGTTTGTATGCTGCCGAAACGGTGATTCGCTATTTGTTGAACAAAGAAATTACTTAAGAATAATGATACAAACGGTAATTTTTGATATGGATGGTGTAATTGTGGATACAGAACCAGTACACCGTTATGCTTATTACAAACAATTTGCAGAATTGAATATTGAGGTAACCGAAGCGATGTACACTTCGTTCACTGGTTTTTCTACTCGGAATACCTTCCAGACTTTAAAAGAACAATTTCAGCTAGAGCAGGAAGTTGAAGACTTAATTCAACGTAAAAGAAGTATTTTTAATGATGCTTTTGACACCAAAGAAGATTTGGAATTACTAGAAGGTGTTCGTGCTTTAATAGAAGATTTACACCAAAACGGAATTCAATTGATAGTAGCGTCTTCGGCTTCTAAAGTAACCATTGATCGTGTTTTTACTCGTTTTGGATTGCATGATTTTTTTACGCATATTGTGAGTGGCGAAGATTTTCCAAAGTCCAAACCACATCCTGCTATTTTTGAACATGCGGCTTCTTTGTCGATTGCTCCAAAAGAAAATTGTATTGTAATTGAAGACAGTACTAACGGAGTGAAAGCAGCAAAAGCGGCAGGAATTTTTTGTGTGGGATACAATAGTGAACATTCCAAAGACCAGAATTTGGACGAGGCAGACAAAGTAATCAATCATTTTAATGAATTGACTGCTGAAGTTATACGGGCATTAAATTAATATTAACACTTAACATTCAATTGAATTTGTAAATTTGAAAACTAAAAAATAAAACTATGAAAAAAATAATTTTTGCATTAGCAGTATTAATTTCTCAATTTGTTGCTCAAGCACAAATTAAAACACCTCAAGCGAGTCCCAGAGCCGTTCTTACTCAAATGGTAGGTTTAACAGAAGTGGAGGTAAATTATTCGCGTCCAGGAGCAAAAGGCAGACCCGTTTTTGGGAATTTAGTTCCTTTTGGTAAACTTTGGAGAACAGGTGCCAATGAAAATACAACAATTTCATTTAGTGATGATGTTATTATTGATGGCAAAGTATTGAAAAAAGGAAAGTATGCGTTATACACGGTGCCAAGAATTGAAAGTTGGGACATTATTTTTTATACTACAACTGACAATTGGGGATTACCACAAGAATTTAATGAAGCCAATGTAGCGCTCAGAACTACGGTAAAAGAAGAGGCATTGCCGAAACCTGTTGAAAGTTTAACGATTAATATTGCTGGTTTAGATACTAATTTTGCTTTTTTAGAGATTTTCTGGGAAAACTCTTTTGTAGCTTTAAAATTTGAAGTGCCTACCCAAAAAACAGCGATGGCAAGTATTGACAAAGTATTAGCAGGGCCTACTGCCAATGATTATTATTCAGCAGCAAATTTCTTGTATCAATCTAATACTGATTTAGCAAAATCATTGGTCTTTGTAAATAAATCGTTAGAGTTGAGTAAAGACAAACCGTTTTGGTTTTTACGATTAAAATCGTTGATTCAGGCAAAACAAGGTGATAAATCAGGCGCTATTGAAACTGCAAAATTATCTCTAGAGGCTGCAGAGGAAGCTAAAAATCAAGATTACGTAAAAATGAATAAAGACAGTATTGCGGAATGGAGCAAGAAATAATTTGCTATCCATTGCAATAAAAAAATCCCGTTTAAATTTTAAACGGGATTTTTTTTATTTAACTAACAAAGGCTTTCTGATTTTTGAATAGCGATCGTTCCAACAGCCAAGCAATTACAATTGTCAATACTGCGCCAATGAAGTTGAGCCATAAATAGCCTAATTTTTCTTCGCCACTTGGGTAAATATAAATCGCAAAATAGTAAATGATGAATATGGTAATTTGGCTAAAAATAGCACTGTAAAAAATAGCATCTGATTGAATTCGTTTGGAGTAAATACCTACTAGGAATATTCCCAGAACAGTACCGTAGAATATAGACCCAATGATGTTGACCAATTGAATTAAGTTTTCAAATAAGGTACCAATACACGCAAAAAGAATGGCTACGATTCCCCAGAATAAAGTAAAAAGTTTGCTGGCATTCAGGTAATGCTTCTCTGATTTTTCTACTTGTAAATTCCGTTTGTAAATATCAATGGTTGTGGTTGAAGCCAATGCATTCAATCCCGAAGCGGTTGATGACATGGCTGCTGAAATGATTACGGCTAGTAACAATCCGATGAGCCCTTTGGGTAGGTAATTTAAAATAAAGTGAAAAAACACATAATCTTTATCGTTCGTTTCGCTGTGGATATCTGCTTTCGAAATGATTTCTTTGGCACGATCTCTCAAGTCCTTTTCTTTATCAGACAAAGCAATCATTTCTTTTCTAAGTATAGGATTGTCGTAATCTTGGTTGAGTTGGTCAATGTACAAGAGGTTGATCACTTTTTTGTCTTCAGACACCAATTCCAATTTTTTTTCTAGTGCGTGGTATTCTTTTTTGTAAGGCGAATTTTCGACGATAAGTTTATTATTCGGATTGAAATTTAACGGAACAGGATTGAACTGGAAGAACACAAAAACGAGTACTCCTGTCAATAGAATGAAAAATTGCATGGGTACTTTTAGTAATCCATTCATCAATAATCCCATCTGACTTTCTCTAACTGATTTCCCAGATAAATAACGCCCCACTTGAGATTGGTCTGTGCCAAAGTAGGCTAAGGCCAAGAAAAAACCGCCTGTGATTCCGCTCCAAAGCGTATATTTTTCTTCTGGATCTAGCGAAAAATTAACTATGTCCATTTTAGCATTGGCACCTGCAATGTGCATCGCATTGCTGAAACTCATGTCATTGGGTAAGTAGTATAATATCCAAAAAAAGGTAATTAGCATCCCTACTAAAATGATAAACATTTGCTGTTTTTGGGTTACGTTTACCGCTTTGGTTCCTCCGGTTACGGTGTAAATAATAACGAGTAGTCCAATAATAATATTCAGATAATTGATATTCCAACCCAATAAGGCTGACAGAATAATCGCTGGAGCATAAATAGTCAATCCAGTTCCGAGTCCTCTTTGAAATAAGAAAAGAATTGCGGCCAAAGAACGGGTGCGCAAATCAAATCGTTTGCCTAAATATTCGTAAGCGGTGTACACTTTGTATTTGTGATAAATGGGAATGAATGTTAAACAAACAATCACCATAGCTATGGGTAAACCAAAGTAAAACTGAACGAATCCCATTCCGTCATGATAGGCTTGTCCCGGAGTAGATAAAAAGGTAATAGCACTGGCTTGTGTTGCCATTACAGAAAGCCCAACAACGTGCCAAGGCGTTTCATTACTTCCAAGAATGTAGTCTTGAACGTTCTTACTTCCGTTGGTTTTCCAAGCGCCATAAATTACTATGAATAGTAAGGTAACAACGAGTATGATCCAGTCAAATAATTGCATGATTTAGGCGTATAACTGCATTATGAAGTAAAACAACAAGATATAAATGGCATTAATAACGAGCACCCAAGTATAGCTTTTTTTCCAAATTTTAGTTTTTGACTTCATCCTTAATTGATTTCTCGTTGATAGTACTAAATAACTTTAATCTGTAAAATCAGTTGGTTCAAGATCAGTATTAATAATCGAAACGCCTTTTTGTAACAATAAATTGTTTGGATAAATAATGCGTTCTCCATCTTTGTTCACCATACTAATATAAAAGGCACTGATATCCTCAATTTCTGCAATCACGGGAAAATCTTTATCGTGAATATGAATAGTATCTCCAATTTTAAATGGATAAGAAAAAAATAAAATAATTCCGGAGGTAATGTTACTTAAAATCGACCATTGTGCAACCATCGCCACACCTACAACCGTTGCAATTGACGATACAGCTATAATAATGTCTTTGGCATCAACTCCCCAAATAATAATTAAAGCTACTATTAAGAGAATATTAATTAGTAAATGCAGGTATTTAATTACCAAATTTGTTCTTCTTTCTATAGTTTGGCTCAAACGCGCATAGCGGCGTACTAATTTAGTTGTGATTACTCGTAATAGTACCAGCAGTATTAAAACAATCCCAGTACCAATAGCTTCGCGTGCAAAATCGTTGAAAAATGAAATGTACATAGTTTAGTTGTCTAAATTGTTTAAATAATCAAATACTTTATCTGTTGGCATTCCCATCACATTGGTGTAAGAACCTTCTATTTTAGCTACACCAACAAAACCAATCCATTCTTGAATTCCGTAAGCTCCTGCTTTGTCATACGGTTTGTAATGGTCCAAATAATACTGAATAGCTTCATCGCTTAGTGTATTAAAAGTTACTTTAGTCACTTCGAAAAAAGTATCTGTTTTTTCTTTAGTTTTAAAACAAACCGAAGTTATGACTTCGTGAGTGGCATTCGATAATGATTTTAAAATGGCAAAAGCATCTTGTTCATCTTTGGGTTTCCCCAAAGCCGTATTGTTGTGCCAAACAATGGTATCACTTGTAATTAGAATTTCGTTATCGTTTAACTCTCCTTCAAAAGCGTTGGCTTTTAGTTCGGCTAAATAATTAGTGATGGCTTCGGCCTTCAATTCAGGAGGATAAATTTCTTCGACTTCTTTGAGCCGAATTTCAAAATCCAAATCCAAATCTTTGAAAAATTGTTGGCGTCTTGGCGAACCCGAAGCTAAAATCAATGAATATTGGGCTAATTTATGTCTAAGCATTGGATTGACTTGTTAATCGTGTTTTCCGTCAAAATTTTCCATCCATTTTCCTTGCACTTTCATCACTTGTTCAATCACATCACGAACAGCACCTTTTCCTCCGTTTTTATGAGAAATATAAGTTGAAATGGCTTTGATTTCAGGGCTAGCGTCTTGAGGGCAAGTCGGTAAACCTACTAATTTCATCACGTGATAGTCAGGGATGTCGTCTCCCATATACAACACCTGTTCAGGTTTGATATTATAAATATCGGTGTATTCATGAAAAGTAGCTACTTTATCGGGTGTTCCCAAATGAATATCGGTAATACCTAAATTGCGTAAACGAACACGAACTCCTTCGTTACTTCCTCCCGAAATGATACACACATTATAGCCACAATCTACCGCTGATTTTAGGGCATAACCATCACGAATATTCATCGTTCGTAACATTTCTCCTTCGGTAGAAACAAAAACAGAACCATCAGTAAGTACGCCGTCAACATCAAAAATAAAAGTAGTGATGTCGTTCATTATTTCTTTATAGCTTTTTGCCATTATTTTGTATAGATTGAGTTAGTAGTGTATAAATAGTAGATAGGTTTTCATCAGTCAAAAACTGTTGGTGTGCTTCAATAGTAGTAAGGTCATTTCGTTTTGCTGGCCCTGTTTGAGCTTCTTTTGGCGAAAGCGACACAATTTTATTCGCCGTTTCTTGAATTAAAGGTTTTAGAATTTCAAAAGGGACGTTGTTGTTGTCGCAAATTTCGTTACCCATTTGGTACAAATGATTGACAAAATTATTCACAAATACAGCCGCTACATGCAAGGCTTTTCGTTGTTCAGAATTGATTTGGTAAACAGCATCCGAAATAGTACTAGCAATTTGGTTCAGGGTTTGTAAATCCTTTTCATTTTCGGCTTCTAAACAAATGGGAATTGTTTTGAAATTCACTGCTTTGTCTTTGGAAAACGTTTGTAACGGATAAAAAACCCCACGACGATTTTTACTTTCTAAAGTAGTCAAAGGTACCGTTCCCGAAGTATGAACCACCAATTGATTTTCAAAAGGCAATTGGGACGAAACCTCAGCAATAGCATCATCGGATACTGCTATAATGTAAACATCTGCCGCTTGTAATTGGGTGTAGTCAGAAGTAACACTATTGGAATCGAGTAGGTGAGTCAGACTCTTTTTATTGCGCGCAAACATCTGAACCAATTCGATTTTGCTATTCGATTGAAAAGCGTGAATCAAATGCCGTGCTACATTTCCAGAACCGATAATACTTACTTTAGTCATAGTTGCAAATTTAGCAAAAAAATAAAGAGTTTTGTCTTCGATATTTGAAATCCTGATCCCTCTTAATTTTGAATTAAATTAACAAGTGTCCCATTATAGAAGTCAACATTTTTAAGTACTTTTGTCGCACTTTTACAAAATATAATTCCTTACTAATGGATAAAAAAATAAGCTCAATTTTATTTTCTACTCGCTTAATGGCGGTTCTTTTTATAGTTTTTGCGGTGGCGATGGGAGCAGGAACTTTTATTGAAAGTAAATACAATACAGATACTGCTAGTATATGGATATATAACGCTTGGTGGTTTGAAGTAATTATGGTGTTCTTTATGATTAATTTCATTGGCAATATTAAGCGTTACCAGTTATTAAAGAAAGAAAAATGGGCTACTTTAGTATTGCATTTGGCTTTTATTTTTATTCTATTGGGAGCGTTCATTACCCGTTATATCAGTTATGAAGGAGTGATGCCTATTCGCGAAGGCGCAACAGAAAATAAAGTATATTCAGATAAAACTTTTTTGACTGTTTTTGTAGATGGGGAGTACAAAGGCGAAATGAAAAGACGTGTGTTTGAGAAGCCGTTATTACTTTCTCCGGTTGCCCAAAACGATTTCACACTTTCGGGAGAATTTGATAATGACCCTTTTGAGGTGCGTTATGTGAATTATATTATGGGTGCCAAACAAAAAATCACGCCAAATGATAAGGGAACTTTGTATTTAAAATTAGTCGAAGCAGGAGCGGGTGGTCGAGAAGAACATTTTTTAAAAGAAGGCGAAGTGCAGAATATTCACAACGTGTTATTTGCATTGAATAAACCAACAGCAGGAGCTATCAATATCAATACTGCAGGAGCAGTGCCTACCATTCAAACCCCTTTTGAAGGGAATTTTATGCGAATGGCAGACAAGTTACAAGGTAAGGTAGAAAAAGACATTGTTCAAC
>JACCDS010366218.1_pt1 | contig 11887 bp, 9 predicted proteins | sample 7446441 | NCBI WGS metagenome assembly JACCDS01 (sample SAMN15323445, study PRJNA562643) | freshwater metagenome | isolation source: river surface water | place: USA:Blue River Watershed | collected 2017-08-17 | reverse complement strand
GCGCGGGCCGCCGCCCCGCGCCGCATCATCGCCCGGGCGCGCGTCACCGCGCGCCTGGGCCGCGTGCCCCGCGCTGAACCCTGGTGGCTGCGCGCCGCCGGCTGGGGCCGGGCGCGCATCCGAGACCTTCCCTGGGGCCCCGCGGCCAGGGGCCTGGCCTTGGCCATGTGGATTGGCGACCTTGACGACCTTCCGGAATCCAGCATGCACGCCTACCAAGCCCTGGGCCTGATTCATGTGCTTTCGGTATCGGGATTCCACCTCGGCTTGGTCTGGATCGGCATCTCGGCGGTGCGGGCCTGGCTTCCGAGGAGGCTGCGCCCCGGCGCAACCCTGACCGGGCTAGCGTTGATTTGGGCCTTCGTCGCGGTCGTGGGCTTTGCGCCCAGCGCGGTGCGGTCCGCGGCCATGCTCACCGTGGTGGGGGCGAGCCTTTTGGCCTTCGGTCGCGGACTACGGGGCATGGACTCCTTTGCCCTTGCTCAGGTGGGCCTCCTGAGCGTGGCCCCCGAATACGCGCAGCAGCTGAGCTTTCAGCTCTCCTCGGTCGCCGTATGGGGGCTGATTTGGGCAAGTCCGCCCCGGTCGCCCGGCGCAGCACCGAGTCGACTCCAGTCCGTGGTCGATGGCCTTCGAACCTCGCTCGCCGCGCAGTGGGCCACCACCGCCTTGTCGCTCAACGCGTTCCACACGGTTCCAGTGGCGTTTTTGGTGACCAATGCGCTGCTGGTGCCGCCGCTCATGCTTGTGTATCCCTACAGCCTTTTGGCCTTGCTGGGCGTGCCGGTTCCCGATCCAGAACCCTTGCTGGCCGCCCTTTCGGAGCTGGCCGCAGACCCTCGGTGGGTTTGGCCCGACCGCTTTCCGTCTGCCGCGGAGTTTGCCCTTCTTTCTGCACTTTCGGTGGCGGGCCTTTCGGGCTTGCGCAGCCGCAATTTCTTGCGGGTCACCTGGGCGCTCAGTCTTACTGTGCTCGTGCTCGGTCACTGCGGACCCCAATCGCTGCGCGAGCAGCGCTGGTTGGTGGTCGGCCGCGGGCTGGCCTGCGTCCAGGTCCGCGCCGACACTGCCGTCATTTATGGAACGAAGTACTTAATTGAAAATGAATTTGTTTGGAACCAAAAGCTCAACCCATACTTTAAATCGAGGGGCGTGAAGTACAAGGTGTTCCGTGTTCGCCCATGGAGCCAACTTCAAAACCAGAATCCAGCAACTAGTAACTAGCAACTAAGTGAATGACCTGGCGCGCCTCCCGAGGGTCGTGCACGCGGAGGATTTGGGTTCCGCGCTCCAAGGCCAAAGCATGAAGGGCAGAGGTGGCGGGAAGAGCTTCGTCGGCGGTAATGCCCAGGGTGCGGGTGATCAGCGACTTGCGCGAAACGCCCACGAGCAGGGGGTGGGGGAATTCGGTCCAAAGGGCCAGGTCGCGCACCAAGCGCAGGTTGCCTTCGGGCGTTTTCCCGAAACCGATGCCGGGATCGAGAAGGACGTCGTTGAGGCCGGCTTCGCGGGCGGCGAAGAGGCGTTCGGTGAGTTCACGCACGGTAACTGGCGTGGCCTGGTCCGTGCCGAGTAGGGGAGCGTCCGCCTCCGAAGGGTAGTGGGTCAGGATGTAGGGCGCACGGGCCTCGGCGGCGACGGCCCAAATGCGGGGGTCGAGGATTCCGCCCGAAATGTCGTTGACCAGGTCCGCCCCCTGGTCGAGGGCGCGCTGGGCGATTTCGCTGCGAAACGTGTCGATGGAAAGCGGAAGGTCGTTGCCAAATCGCTGACGGAGGCGCGAAAACACCCCGTCGAGTCGGGCCCATTCTTCGTCAGGGCTCGGCCAGCTGGCGCCGGGACGCGTGGAGCATCCGCCCACGTCGAGCCAATCAGCGCCCTGCTCCAGCAGCTGTTCAGCCTGAAATTCAAGCTGGTCTCGGCCTGTCAGGCGACTCGGAGCATAGTAGGAGTCAGGCGTCGCATTGAGGATGCCCATGACCTGCGGTCGGTCCGCGCTAAAAAGCCTGCCGCGAAGGTTCAGCGTAAACGGGCGAAAGGCCGTACTTTTCACCCCGTAAAAGTATGGCCCACACCGCAACCCAATACGCCGCTGAAATTGCCCGCTGCCGCGAGCTCTATGGCAAGAAACTCACCGACTACGGCGCCGCGTGGCGCATCCTCCGACTTCCGTCGCTGACCGACCAGCTGTTTATCAAGGCGAACCGACTGCGCACCATTCAGGACGCCGGGGTGCAAAAAGTCGCCGACAGCCAAGAGGGCGAATTCATCGGAATCGTCAACTACGCCATCATGGCGCTGATCCAGCTGGAGCGCGGCATCGCCAGCGAGCCCGACCTCAGCCCCGACGAGGCGTTGGCGGCCTTTGACGCTCAAGCCACGCGCATTTATGAGCTGATGGAGGCCAAAAACCATGACTACGGAGAGGCATGGCGCGACATGCGCATCACCTCGCTGACCGACCTCATTCTTCAGAAAGTGCTGCGCGTCAAGCAGATCGAAGACAACCGCGGGGCGACCCTCGTGTCAGAAGGGGTGGACGCGAACTACATGGACATGGTGAACTACGCCGTGTTTGCGCTGATTTTGATGCACCAGGACTGAACCAAGGTCCGCGCTTTGGGGTTATACTGTTAAACCCAATCGACCTATGGAACTCATCGTTTTGAGCATCGCCTTTTTGACCACGCTGGCCACGACCTACATGCTGCTTACGGCCAAAATGCAGCTTTTGAAAAAGGAGCTTGAGCGTCGCAGCGAATAATTCACATTCGTACCTTGGACGCATGAACGTGCGCATCCTTGCTCAATCCCTGATTCGCCTCGTGCTGGGCGGACTCTTTATTTTCTCGGGCGTCATCAAGATGAACGACCCCATTGGCTTCAGCTACAAGCTCGAGGAGTACTTTGGGGCCGACGTTTTCAACCTGACCTTTTTGCAGCCGCTGGCGCTTCCGCTCGCGGTCTTCCTCGTAACCTTCGAGGTGGTACTTGGTTTGCTGATGCTCATCGGCTACCTGCGCGCGTTTACCTTCTGGAGCATGGCCGGCCTGATGGCCTTTTTCACGTTTTTGACCTTTTACAGCGCCTACTTCAACAAGGTCACTGACTGCGGATGCTTCGGCGACGCCATTCCCCTCACGCCGTGGGAAAGCTTTACGAAAGACGTGGTCTTGAGCGTGCTCATCGCGCTCTACTTCGCGCTGGGGCTGCGCAACGTCAAACCCATCATGAGCCGTTTTTGGGCCCGAGGACTTATGGGGCTTTCGGTGTTCGCCATGGCCTTCTTCACCAACTGGGTATACAACCACTTGCCCGTGTGGGACTTCCGCGCCTACAAACCCGGAACCGACATCGCCAAAGCGATGGCTCCGGCCGAAGAGCTGGGCCTCACTCCGCCGAAGTACGACGTGATTTACACCCTCCGCAAGGGAAGCGAAGTCATGGAAGTCTCCGGCACCGACTACGTCGACCAAAAATGGTGGGAAAAACCGGAATGGATCATGGACGCCGAGGCCACCCGCAGCGTGAAAGTCTCCGAGGGCTATGAACCGCCCGTGCACGACTTCAGCATCGCCCCCGGCGACGTGGACCAGACCGACATTTGGTTGGCCTACCCTGAGTCCTATTGGCTGGTCGCCTACGACTTGGACCGCGCTGACATGGCCCAGCTCGAACGCCTTTGTGCGGAGCTCCAAAAACTCCACGACGCCGGAATCCCCGTCGTTGGCCTCACGTCGAGTGGACCCGACGCCGTGGCCGCCCTCCTGGCCCGCACCAAAACCACGTTCCCCTGGTCGAACGGCGACGGAACCGCACTCAAAACCATCGTGCGTTCGAACCCCGGCGTAACCCACCTTCGCAAGGGCGTCGTGCAAGCGCACTACCACTTCAACGACTTCCCGGCCGCCCAATGAGGCGCCTCGCGCGGTCGCTCCTCGTCGTTTGGGGCGTTGCGACCTTAGTGTTCTTCCTCTTTCACGCCGTGGGCGGAGACCCCGCCCGCATGATGCTCGGTCAGGTCGAAGACCCCGAGGCCCTCGCCGCCGTGCGCACCGCCTATGGCCTTGATCAGCCCTTGGCGACCCAGTACCTGCGCTACCTCGGCGGCCTCTCGCCCTTGCGCCCGGTCGACGGCACCTGGGGCCTGCACTGGCCCGACCTGCAAACCTCCTACCAGCAGCGGGGCGTAGCCGTCACCGAACTCATCGCCCAAACCTTGCCCAACACCGCCTTACTGGCCCTAGTGTCCTTGGGCGCAGCCGTTCTTATCGGCGTTCCCCTCGGGCTGTACTCTGCCCTTCGCTCTGGCTCCTTCGCAGACCGCGCCATCACCGTGCTCAGCACCGTAGGCATGGCCACGCCCTCGTTCTTCTCGGCCATTCTCATCGCGTGGATCTTCGCCTACCTGCTCCACGATTGGACGGGCTTGCCGCTTACCGGAAGCCTTCGCGAACTCGACGACTACGGCCGTGCCGTGCGCTGGGAGTGGTCGCACCTCGTGCTTCCCGCCCTCACGCTTGCTGTGCGCCCCGTTGGGGTCATCGCCCAAATGATGCGGTCTTCTGCCCTGGAAATCCTTAGCCTGGACTATGTGCGCACCGCCTACGCCAAGGGCTTAACGACCGCCCAAGTGCTGCGCCGTCACGTGCTTCGAAACGCACTCAATCCACTCATCACGACCATATCGGGCTGGTTTGCCAGCCTTCTGTCGGGTGCCGTTTTTGTCGAAACGGTCTTCGGTTGGCGCGGAGCCGGCAAACTCATGGTCGACGCGCTTGAGGGCCGTGACTTTCCCGTGGTCATGGGGGCCATCTTGTCGCTCTCGGTAGTCTTTGTGCTCATCCAGACCTTGGTGGACTGGCTTTACGGGGTGGTGGACCCCCGAGTGCGCGCCTAAACGCGCTTTTTCACGAGTTGGCATAATTCGCTCCGGCACGGCGCACAAGTTATGGGCGCCCCGTTTCCGAATTCGGTACCAAGCGTCATTAGTCGTTTAATGTGCTTAGCTGTGGATGGAGGTCCGCGCTAAACCGCGTTGCCAAAGGATTTTCACTCTTGGCGTACCTTTGCCAAACAAAAGAGCAAACTATGAAAATCCTCGCCGGCAACTGGAAAATGAACACCACCTTCGAAGAAGGCTATACCCTAATCGAAGCATTGAAAACGGAGCTCAGTCCGGAACGCCTTGGCGAAGTCGTTGTGGTGCTCGCGCCACCGGTGGTCCAGCTTACGCAAGCCATCGACTTGCTCATTGATTACCCTGAAATGGCGGTCGCTGCGCAGAACGGGCACGCATCAGACTCTGGAGCATTCACCGGGGAAGTAAGCATGGCGCAGCTCGCCGATGCCGGCGCAGACGCTGTCATCGTGGGCCACAGCGAACGCCGCCAGTACTTCGGCGAAACCGACCGCGACGTCAACCTGAAAACAAAATCCGCACTGGCCCATGAACTGCGCCCGATCGTGTGCGTAGGAGAGGACCTCAGCGTGCGCAAAGCCGGAACGCAGCTCGGGGTAGTCGAAGCCCAGCTCCGCGCGGCCCTCGACGGAATCGACGGCAACATGGCCGAGAACGTGGTCATCGCGTACGAACCTGTGTGGGCCATCGGGACCGGCGAAACGGCGACCGCTGCCCAGGCCCAAGAAATGCACGCCCACTTGCGCGGCGTACTGCGCGAAACGTACGGAGAACTGGCCAACCACATGCCCATACTGTACGGAGGCTCCTGCAAGCCCAGCAACGCCGCCGAACTCTTTGCCCAGCCCGACGTGAACGGAGGTCTGATTGGCGGCGCCTCGCTCGTAGCGGCCGACTTCATCGCGCTGGCGGACCTCCTTCACAAGGCCTAATGGACTACATTGAACTCCGGATCACGGCGAGCGATCCTGCCGCGCTGGAGCTGCTGTACGTCGACTTAGAATCCATGCCCGTCGAGGCCGTGGAGCAGGACGGCAACGACTTGCTGGCCTACCTTCCGGCGGGGGACTGGACCGGCGAAGCAGTTTTTCCGCTCGCGTCGAGCCTCGCCGAAATCCGCTGGACGGAACGCCGCATTGCACACCAGAATTGGAACGCCGTTTGGGAGTCTTCGTTTGAGCCGCTCCATGTTGGTAGCGAGCTTATTATCTACGCTCCATTTCACAGTGGATTGAACCTTGATTCCTTCCGCTACCGCATCGAAATGGTGCCGAAAATGGCCTTTGGTACCGGACACCACCCGACGACCTTTTTGATGCTCGAGCGGGTGCTCGAGGCGCAGCTTGACGGCAAGAACGTACTTGACATGGGCTGCGGAACGGCCGTTTTGGCCATTCTGGCCTTGATGCACGGCGCATCCGAGGGGGTGGGCATCGAAATCGAAGCCTATGCCGCCGACAACGCTCGGGAACTCGTCGCGCGCCACGAGCTGGGCGACCGGCTCAAAATCCGCACCGGAGACGCGGAACAGCTTGGCCCGAACGAGACGTTTGACGTGATCTACGCCAACATTCACCGCAACGTGCTGTTGGCCGACATGCCGCGCTACGCCCGCGCGCTGAATCCGGGCGGAACCCTGCATTTAAGCGGGTTTTACCGCGCAGACGCGGCGGCCATCCTCGCCGCGGCCGAGGCCGCTGGCCTGGCGCGCGTCGCCCAGCACGAACGCGAAGCGTGGGTGGCCCTAACTGTGGAAAAAACGGTGGAATAACTCCTTGCGTAGCGCGGAGCGGCGCGGCTTTTGAGCTGTAGCTTGCGTGCACACCGTGAAACGTCTCACAACCTTTTTCGCCCTGCTGCTGTGTACGGTCTTGCCTGCGCAGACCGTGCGCAGCCTGGGCGCGACCGACGACGCATTCTGGAAGGATTTCGGCAAGCTGTACACGGAATTTCTCGGCAAAAGCAAGGCCGACGCGGACTTACTCCAGCTTAAATCCATTTACGACGACCCTTCGTGGGAACAGCGCGGCGAATTTCAGGCGCTCGCTCGAGAAATGCTGCGCAAGCGCATTGTGGAACCAGAGACCTGGGCCGAATCGGTCCAGCTGGCCCTGGCGTGGTACCGCGCCGGGAGCGAGTCCGCCCAAAAACGCTGGTGGGCTGAAACCGCTGAACTCACCAAGAAAAGCAGCCGGTTGGCCATGGTCGAATACCTCCACACCGCGGCGGGCGCGGCCGACGGCTTCCAATCGCCGAGCCGAAGGTTTCGCCTGTTTGAGGCGGGTCCGCTCCGTTGGGAACTTGAATTTGGCGACGCGGTCCTCGACGAAGACGCTCCGAACACGCGCTACCGAATCGAAGGCGCCGTGCTCAAGGGCCGATTCAAAAATGATTCGACCCAAATCGACAGCGTCAGTGGCTGGTACGACCCGCGCACCGCAACCCTTTATGCCGAGTCGGGCAGGGTCGACTGGTACCGCGCGGGCTACGGCTACGGCGAGGTATACAACCAGCTGGGCTCGTTCACGCTCGACCTGCACCAAACCGGATTCGCGGTCGACAGCGCGCTGCTGCACAGCCTGTACTACGTGAACGTGCCGCTTGAAGGGCGGTTTGAAGAGCGCTTGGGCACGCGAACCGAGGCCGACAACGCGGTGTATCCGCGCTTTGTGGCCTACAAGACCGACCTTGAAATTTCGAATTTTTTCACCGACGTCACCTACCGCGGGGGATTTTCGCTCGTCGGCGCGAACTTTTATGCCTCGGGCGGACCCGGGGCGAAAGCCAGCTTTTCGTTTCTGCGCGACTCGGTGGAGGCGGCGGTGCTCCGGGCGGACCGCTTTGTGATTCGGCCCGACGGCCTTTCGGCGAAAATTAGTGCGTTTGCCCTGCGCTTAGGGGAGTCCGACTCGCTGCACCACGCCAAAGTAGAGGTGAAGTACGCGCCCGAAACCCGCGAACTCCAGGTATACCGGCCCGACGAAGGCCTGGCGCTCAAGCCCTTCACCGACTCCTACCACAACGTGACGGTGGATTTGGACCAGCTGCGCTGGACCACCAACGAGCCGCGCGTCTTTGTGGGCGGCCTTAACATGGGCAGTGGAGCCCCAATGACCCTCGAAAGCGACCAGTACTACCGCAACAACCGCTACGCCGCCCTTCAGGGATTTGAAAACGAAAACCCGCTGGTGCTGCTCGACCAGGTGGGCCAAACGGCGCCCGGAAGCCGAATGACCATCAAAGACGTGGCCATCGGAATGGGCATGCCTGTCGACCCTTGCGAACGCCTGATGATGGAGTACCACCTTCAGGGCTTCGTTCGCTACCATACCGAAGACCGCACGCTCGAGGTGCTTCCCAAAACCGGTGAATACGTGCTCAACCACCGAAAAAAGCGCGACTACGACGTGATTCGCTTTGAGTCGGTGGTGCCTGAGGGCATGAACGCCGAGCTGAACCTGCTGAATTTTGACCTCGAAGTGGTGGGCGTCGACCGCATTTGGCTCAGCGATTCCCAAAAGGTTAGTTTGCACCCCACGAGCGGACGCCTCCTCATTCACGAAGGCCTTGATTTTGACTTTGACGGCCTCATTCGCGCGGGGCGGTTTGAGTTCTTTGGTCGCGAACACCAATTTGATTACCAGGAGTTTAGTTTTCGAATGCCGGCGGTGGACTCGATGCGCTTTTACGTTCCGGCCTTTGAGCTCAACGAGCAGGGGCAGCGTCCGCTGGTGCGCGTGCGCAACACCCTCCAAGACATTTCGGGCGACCTGTACATCGACCGCCCCGACAACAAATCCAGCACGCTGTACAGCCCAGAATACCCCATTTTTCGTTCGGGCAAGGGCGCCAAAATCTACTACGATCAGGTGGAGCGCGGCGTGTATCCCCGGTCGCGTTTTTATGTGGACCTCGACGCGTTCACAATCGATTCGCTCGACAACGCGCGCACCGAGAGCCTTGGATTTGAGTCTACGTTCCACAGCGCCGGAATTTTTGCCGTGCGCCGCCAAAACATCAAGGTGCAGCGCGACTATTCGCTCGGATTTACCGAACATACCGGCGATGGGGGGTGGGCGGCCTACCCCGCGGCGGGCGCCGACGCGGGCAACGTGCGCGGAACCGTTCAGCTCTCGCTCGAAGGCTTCCGGTTTGAGGGCGACTTAGCCTACCGCCGGGCCCACGGAACGTCGAAGGAATTTAGGTTGTACCCCGACTCGACCAAGGGCAGCGGAACCGTTCACCTCGACGAGCTGGCCGGAGCGCCGCGCGGAGCTGGCCACCCCTCGGTCGACGGTGCCGACGCCCGAAGCACGTGGCTGCCCTATGCCAAGACTTGGTTCTCGACTTCGCAGAGTGCGGACTTTCAGACCTACGCCAAGCGGCCCGCCACGGCCAGCGGTCGCCTGACCTACCAGCCGGACCGCCTGAACCTCAACGGAACCGTGGCCTTCAATTTGGCGGAACTCACGGGCGCTGACCTCAAGCTCCACTACCAGTGGATGCAGAGCGGCCAGGCCGACTTTCGCGTCAAAGGCGAGCCCGACGCCGAGTGGGGTTTCAGCATCCAAAATGCCACCGCCGACGTCGATTTTGCGGCCGAAAAAGGCAAGTTTGAGCTGCTGCAGGGCGACCGAACGGTCGATTTTCCCCGAAACCAGTACACGGCCGAGATGGACAAGGCCGACTGGGACATCCTCGAAAAAAGCATTAGCCTCAAAAAGGGCAGCGGCGTCGATTCGCGCATGACCAGCACCCATCCGGGGCAAGACGGGCTCAACTTTTTGGCCGGCCGGGCGAAGTTTTGGCTCATTCCCAGCCGCCTCGACGCCTTTGGTGTTCCGCACATCGACATTGCCGACAGCCGTGTGGTGCCCGACTCCGGCCGCGTCACCATCAAGGAGCAGGCCGACATGCAGCCCCTGCACAACGCCCGAATCCTGGCGAGCCGCGTGGGGGCCTACCACAACCTGGACTCCGCGGAGCTCAAAATTCAGGGGCGTTTAGATCTGTACGGCACTGCTATTTACCGCTACAAAGACCAGAACGGCAAGGTGTGGCGCATTCCGATGGGCCGGGTCGACGTGGACAGCACCGACCAGATGTACGCCCAAGGGGAACTCGTCGAGGGCAACGACTTCTACCTGAGTCCCTACTTCAGGTACTTCGGCATCGTGCGCATGGAGGCTCAGAATCCGCAGCTCGAAATGGACGGACGCATTCGCATCACCGCCGAATGCCCCGCCCTCGAGACCGACTGGATCATCACCCGCACCCGCATCGATCCGATGGACATCCTGATCACACTGCCCGATCCCGACACGGCCCGCCCGACCCACAAGGTGTACAACGGAATCTACCTGATGCAGGACTCCATCACGCCCTACACGGCCTTTGTTCGCCGAAACAACCCCAACGTGGCCGTGGAACTCTTCAGTACCAAGGGCGTACTTTACTACGACGAAGCGAGCAAGTCCTACATCGTCAGCACCTTGCGTCGGGTGGCAGACCCTGAAGCTCCCGACAACTGGCTCGAACTGAATACCCAAAACTGCGTAGTCACGGGCTACGGGCAAACCACGCTCGGCGCCAAAATGGGCCGTGTGGAGATGGGCACCTACGGCCGAATTGAGCACCGGCTTCGCTCCGGCCGGATGAACGCCAAGGTGGCGTTGACGCTCGACTTTTTGTTCCCCGAAGAGCTTTCGAAGCCGATTCGTTCCGCGTTAATGGCGTCGTCGGGCGGACCCACTGATGCGACCAACGACGTGCTGGGCGAGGCGCTGCGGCGAAAACTCGATCCCAAAGACCTCAAGCGCTACTACGAAACGGGACTCAACGAGCGCATGCCAAAGGAATTCCGCCAAACCCTGGTCATCGACGAGGTTGACCTGGAATGGAAGGCCAACATTCGGGCGTTCCGCAGCAAGGAAGGCGTTGGCGTGGGGGCGATCGCGGGCGATCCCGTGCACCGATTTATCGACGGAACCCTCGAACTGCGCAAGCGCCGCGGGGGCGACGAGTTCACGCTGCACCTTGCTCCGTCGAGCGAGTTCTTCTTGAGCTACAAGAAGGGCAACCTGCGCTTTTACTCGAGCGACCGGGCACTCATGGACGCGTTGGCCAAGGTGGAGCCCAAGAAGCGTTCGCTTCCGTCCAAAGACGGATTGCCGTTCTTCCAGCTCACGCCCACGACGGGCGGGGCCATGAAGCGCTTCCTCGACGGCCTGGAGCCTGAAGAAGGAGGGAAGGACTAGTTTCTCGCTCGTTTCAGCGTATTTTACGCTTATGAAAATTCCTATTCTGCAGGCTGCGCTTGCACTGGTATTCCTTGGCGCCTGCCAATCTGCCCCCGAAACCGATGTCCCCGTAACCTCGCCCGAAGACGAGCTCGTTACGACCATGACTGCCTGGGTTCAGGCCTACAACGACCGCGATACCGCCACGGTGGGCAAGGCCGTGGTGGATTCCATCCTCGTGCACGCCGCCGACGGCCGCCATGTCTGGGTGACCCGCCAGGGCCTCAATAAGTTCCTCATCGAAACGCCCGAATTCAGCTGGGAACCGCTCCACATCGAGTACGCCGGGACCCGCGAAGGCGGCAAAGACGTCGTGGTCGTGCAAGGCCACGAACAGCGCCGCTACCCTGACGGCCGCGTCTTTGACGAATACTTGGCCGAATTTTTTGAATGGAAGGGCGGACGCATCGTCGAAGTCACCCAATACGCGCGAAAGCCGTGAGGGGTCTGGTCGGTTTCTGGTTACTCGTTGCTAGTACCCTGGGCTTCGCCCAAACGCTGCAGGTCATTCCCCAGCCCCAGTCGGTGGTCGTTGAGGGCGAGGCCCTTCCCGTCGCCGGCAACCTTTACGTAGTCGCCACACCGGCCCTTAAGGGCGAGGCCGACCTGCTCCGCACGTGGTGGAACACGACCGCCAAGGGCGCCAAGGGCAGCATGGTTTCGGCAG
>JACCDS010913742.1_pt1 | contig 11889 bp, 11 predicted proteins | sample 7446441 | NCBI WGS metagenome assembly JACCDS01 (sample SAMN15323445, study PRJNA562643) | freshwater metagenome | isolation source: river surface water | place: USA:Blue River Watershed | collected 2017-08-17 | reverse complement strand
TTGACCCAACTATTCAACGTTGAGTTGTTCGTACCGCCCACCTCGCTCCAACTGCTCCCATCCCATTTCGCAACATACTGCTTCCCGTTACCATTTGAGAAACTACCCACTGCATAAACATTGCCGCTCGCATCGGTGGCAAGGGTATAGATAGTACTGTTAAACGTAAAGCTGTTTTTACCGCCCAATTCGCTCCAACTGCTCCCATCCCATTTCGCAACATAATTCTGCCCGTTACCGTTCATGAAATAACCTGCTGCATAAAGATTACCGCTTCTGTCGATGGTTTGACAATTGATGTTGTCTGTAAACACCCCATCTTCATTGGGGTAATCACCCAAAACACTCCACTGCGCATTCGTGGTACTTGCGGAGATGATACACAGGCTTAATAAAAAAACAACCGCCGTTTTGCTTGTTGCTAAAAACGAGAATAATCGATTCATAAAAAAGGGATTCAAGAAATTTATATTACAATATTATGGGTTAAGCGGTTATTTTACACAAACCTATGCAGTGGCTTGTATGTTCATCAACTACAGCGTTCTAAAAACAACACTTACAAAGTAGGGGTTTGCGGTGTATCGTTTCCGCCATTTTTATCGTCTTTGGCCTCTTTTTTCCCTTTTCTAATGGCTAATAGGTTGGCATAGTATTTTCGGGTTACGTTCAATGCATCTAACACGGTTACAAACTCGCCGCCCTTCAATTTGGCATTGAACAATACATAGCCTGTTAAGGTATCGTAGCTATTGTTCAATTGATCGCGACTAGCTTTATTGTCGGTATACACCTTGCCAGTTTCTCCTTGTAACCTTGTTGAAAAAAGGGTTTTAAAGGCATTGTTATCGGTTTTTAAACGGGTTACATATTTTCCGATGCCCAATAAGGCAACATCGCCACTGTATTTTGCACCTTCTATATCGGCAATCAAATTGTCGATGGTGTTGCTTTCTTTGGCATAGTTCAGCTTGATAATAGCAGCCCCTCCGTAGGTTTTGTATAAGGTATTTAAATTAGCGGCGGCCTTTAATTCGGCTTCTACATTGCTCAATGTTCCTAAAAAAATAGCAGCCCCAAGCGCAGTGAGCGAAATATCCCTGGTTTTATCTGCTAACCCCACTTCATCTGTATCCTTATTTTTTGTCACTTTCACCAATCCTTTGTCGTATGCTGCTAAATGGGTGTTTACCTCTTTTAATGCAGCAATTAAGGTGGCATCTTTGATGGTATTGGCGGGTAATAAACCCAATTGATTTATTTGATCTTTGATGTATTGACCAAACTCAACATTGCCCAATGAAGAAACTTTTAGTTCAACGAATTCTAAGCTCATAGTTTATAATTTTTGATGGTGTTACAAATCTATAAGGAAATTGGAAACAAAACATTGCTTAACAAATTTTTTTTATTGATTATCATTGCCCCACTATTAGAAAGTTACTATCTAGACTTGAGTTGACAGCCCGTTTGCCGCGCAAAAAGGGGCAAAACATGGATAAAATGCCTATTTGCCGGGCAGAAAAGCGGTTTCTGTTTGTCGGCAGCCCGTTTGCCGGGCAAAAAGGGGCAAACCAATGATAAAATGCCTATTTGCCGAGCAAAAAAGCGGTTTCTGATTGTCGGCAGCCCATTTGCCGGGCAGAAAGCCCCACCCTTTGAGAACCGATTACGCTGCCTTATTAAATGCCCCCACGATACAAAGTTTTGGTAGCGATAAACAATGTATGCTGTTCAACATATTAAGGAATTGATGCCGCTAAAAGTTGCGAAGTACCAAGTAATCTCTGCTTTTTTAGCAGCTACCAACCATCTTTCGCCTTTCGCTTTTCAGCCTTACGCCTTATGCCCTATGCCTTACGCCTTCTAAGTTACTTAGCCCCTCTTTTTTTCTTGACAAAACAAGAGGCAAAAAGTCAAGGACAAAAAATGTACGCCCATTTCGTCCGTTTAGCACTGTTCAGCAGTCGTACTACTGTACACTCAGCTAGAGGATCCTGTTTGTGCAAATAAGCATTGGTAAACTTTATGTGGTTAGTTTGATGCATAGGGCATCTTATTGCTGAAGCTACAGTAGTACAATAGCTACATAGACTTGGATCAGTCAAACGGGGTGTATATCGTTTGACTGTGGCTTTTTTTGGTTCTTTTTTTTCCACAAAAAAAAGAACGTATGGTATTGGTTGAGGCAGTGTATGTTTTGTAAGTAGGGTCTGCTTGCTTTGTAGTAACGCAAATGAGGTTTCGTAGTTACGAGGCACGAAGCAATCGCCATTTTTGCACCTCTGCAACTTTGCTACAGGCAATAGCGTACCTATTATTTCAAAGAGCATACATTTTAAATCACTACCAAAATCGGAACAACACTGTTCCACCAATCGTTTCTATCCAATCAATCAACCTACCAATCAACCCCATATTTCATAACGCCATTAGCATAGTACGATGCTATTGTGGTGCATGACAAAGTGCTATTAATCATGGCACTTATGGTATTTTATCCCTTAACAAAATATCATTGGCCTGCGGCCAAGATAGCACCAAGCGCCTTTTCGCTTCCAACAAACCCAACAAAAAACATTTTTCCCTTTGTAATGTTTTTCCTCTTTTGCTTACTTACACAGCAATAACAATCCCAATTTGCTAACCACTTGTGGGATATTTTTTACCTCTTTGTATTACGCATGGCCAACGAACAACAATTTGTACAATTGCTCAAAACGCACCAAAATATCGTGCATAAGGTTTGCCGTATATATATGGATACTGAGGAAAACAGGGAAGACCTGTTTCAAGAAATTACCTTACAAGCCTGGAAAGCTTACAACAGTTTTAAGGGCGATGCCAAATTTAGTACTTGGCTATATCGTGTGGCATTGAATACGGCACTTACATTTTTTAAAAAAGATAAAAAACAGCAATCCCATATTGTATCGGTAGCAATCATGCCCGACAATAGCGAAGAAACCCTAAACCCAATTGAAGAAAAAGTACAATCCATGTACAAAGCAATAGCCGATTTAGGCAAAATTGACAAAGCATTGGTAACGCTCTATTTAGAAGACTACAGCTACAACGAAATTGGCGAAATGCTCGACATTACGCCCAACAACGTAGCCGTAAAAATGATACGCATCAAACAGAAACTCAAAGAAACCTCACAAAAATATTTCCAACAATAGCAAAACAGATTGTATGATAGACTTAGATGAACTTAAAAACGAGTTGCAAGCACAGCTTTTGCACAACTCTCCACACAAATCGGCCAACGATATCAATGCCTTTATTCATGCATCCACCAAATCGGTTTTGGGTAAACTCAAACGTGGGTTTTGGTTCGAGATAGCTTTTAGCATTGTTTGTACCATCGGACTCTTGTATTATGCATTTTGGGGCGGTTCCATGTGGGCACTCAAAATTTACTTTGGTACACTTGGCGGCATTTGTATTCCTATGGTCATTATCGTTATTCTTTTATATAGGCGCATCGTTCAATTAGGTAGCACCACCCTACCGGTTAAGGCCAACTTGATATCTATTAGAAACATATTGGCTGAGTACACCAAGCGCTATTTACAAATCACCATGCTATTTCTACCATTATTTTTGATTTATTCCGCCTCCTTGGGCTACATAGAAGGCAAAAACAATAGCATACCACAGTTAGATAAGTTGGTAGCACAAATACCTAGCGTTTGGTTGTTAATCGCCTTTTTTGTACTGTACATTGCTTTGGTTACCTGGCTTACCTATATATTCACCAAGTGGTACTTACACAAATTGTATGGCCAATACATTGCCGAGCTAGATACGTTAATTGCAGAATTAACTGAAACCGAAAGCCCTTAATAGGTAAGTGTCTAAAGTGTTGCTACCGTATGGTGTGTAACCAGAAACCTGTAACAATGGCCTTTTTTACACAAAACTTGTTGCACTAGTCTTGCCAATCAACCATTTTTCAGCCACTTTTACTTTGTATGATTGCTCTTTTATTGAAACAAGTATCGTATATTCGATTTTATAATATTGCCGCATGAGCCCTATATTAGAATTACAAAATTTACAAAAACATTATGCCAATCAAAAAGCGGTAGACAATGTTAGTTTTTCCATACAACAAGGAAGTATTTTTGGACTTTTGGGCCCAAATGGTGCCGGTAAAACCACCTTACTCCGCATGATTACGGGTATTTTTTTCCCCGATAACGGCAATATTATTTTAGATGGCAAGCCCTTTGATCCGCTCAACGATATCCTAAAAATCGGCTACATGCCCGAGGAACGTGGCTTGTATAAAAAAATGAAAATTGGCGAACAAGCTTTGTATTTGGCTCAACTAAAGGGCTTAACCAAGGCAGAGGCGATGGATAAAATAAAATACTGGTTTCAAAAACTGGAAATGGAAACTTGGTGGAACAAAAAAGTAGAAGACCTTAGCAAAGGAATGAGCCAAAAATTGCAATTTGTGATTACCGTGCTGCACCAACCCAAACTCATTATTTTAGACGAACCCTTTAGTGGATTAGATCCTGTAAATGCCAACCTCATTAAAGACGAAATATTCTCGCTTGCACAGCAAGGAAGCACCATTATTTTCAGTACGCACCGAATGGAACAAGTGGAAGAAATTTGTGACCACATAGTTCTAATGAACTTAGGAAAAAAAATATTGGATGGCAGTGTGGCCAATATCAAGCAGCAATTCAAACAACATACCTTTAGCATTCAACTTGGGCAATTACCCAACAACCTGCTAGCAGAATCGCTTACTGTTCAAAACCAACAACAAAACAAACTGACCGTAAAAATCAATCCCGGTTACAACAGCAACGCAGTGCTACAACATTTTTTACAACAGGAATGCTTGATTGAAAGTTTTAATGAAGTACTTCCTTCGCTCAACGATATATTTATACAATTGGTTCACAATAGCCACAGCACCACACGAGCATTTCAAATAGCTTAATAAGCAACCCAAACACCCTTCAAAACACGCTATTTTTATCACTATGAATAAAATTGTAACCATTGCACAAAGAGAGTTTTTGAGCCGGGTACAGAAAAAAACTTTTCTCCTTACAACCATACTGTTGCCATTAATCATTTTCGTTTTTTATGGAATGATTATTTATTTTTCCATCAAATCCACCGAAAACTTCCGCATTGCGGTTGCGGATAAGGCCAATATTTTTGAAGGTAAATTGAATGGCAAAGACAATGTTTCGTTTGTATTTGTGCCCAACGAAACCCCCGAAAGTTTGAAAGCCAAGGTGGTAGATAAAACCTACGAAGGATATGTTTACATACCCGAACATTTTTCGCTGCAAAAACGAGATAGCTTAAAGTTAGTTTCCGGTAAAACAGTCGGACTCATTACCCGCGAAAACATTCAAAAGGTATTAAACAACACCTTAGAAGAAAAAAGGCTGCTTTCCTCCATGCAAATTTCCAAGTCGCAACTTGATAGCATGCAACAGGAACAACAAATTGCATTTGCTACCGTAGACGGCGTAGGCAACGACGATGCCAAAGTAGGCGTCAGCTTTGCCATGGGCTATGCATCAGGATTTTTAATTTATATTATACTCTTTATTTACGGAACAATGGTGATGCGTGGTGTAATGGAAGAAAAAACCAACCGCATAGCAGAAGTAATTATCAGTAGTGTAAAACCATTCCAGCTAATGATGGGTAAAATTATTGGCATAGGAACGGTGGGTCTTTTACAGTTTTGCATTTGGATTACCTTGATGATTGGTTTAAACCTGCTGTTGCCACTGTTGTTTCCTCAATTTGCCGAACAAATGGCATCGCAACCCATACAGCCTGCGGGTGCACAAGCCATCAACGCAGTAAAAAGCAGCGGACTTATTGGCACTTTTTTGTCGGGAGCCGAAAGCATTAACATGGGCATGATTGTAGCTTGTTTTATTTTCTACTTCTTGGGCGGCTACCTGCTGTATTCATCGCTATTTGCCGCCGTAGGTAGCGCGGTAAATGAAGATCCGCAAGATGCGCAAAGCCTTCTTTTGCCAATTACCATGCCCATCATATTTGCCATTGTTATCATGACCAAAGCCGTTAACGACCCTACAAGTGGCATTGCTTTGTTTGGCAGTTTGTTTCCCCTCACTTCGCCTATTGTTATGATGGCCCGCATACCGTTTGGCGTACCCGAAACAGTCCCTTATTGGCAACTGATTGTCAGTATGCTGCTGCTAGTGCTTGGCTTTATTGGCACTACTTGGTTAAGTGGCAAAATTTATAGGGTAGGCATACTCATGTATGGTAAAAAACCCACTTGGAAAGAAATGTGGAAATGGGCTTTTCGCCGCAATTAACCATCTATCAGTTTTGGTGTTCTGTGTCACTTATCGGCTACACGGTAGCCTTTTTGGGGTTATGAGCCAAGGGCTAGCACTACTATTGGGCGGCATTGGCGTTGGCACCGTTCAACAGTGTCAACTCTATGCTACCACCCTACCTATCGATCCTTCAGCTCCAGGTACTAATTCATACACCTGAGTAGCTTGAAGTCCTTTTTCAGTTCTGTGCGATACGTAAACAATGGCCGTATTGCTTTCGGCAGCTATTTTGTTTATTAACCGAACAATTGTTGCAGCTTGTGCATCGTCCAAACCGGCAGTGGGTTCATCGAGGATTAACAACGGCGGATGCTTTACCATTGCCCGGACTATTAAAATTTGACGTTGCTGTGCCGGTGAAAAAAAACGAAAAGGACGATGCTTTTCATTGAACAACCCCAATATTTGTAACCAACGTTGCGCAAATTTGATTTGTAACTCTGAGGGCACTAAGTACAAACCAACGGAATCAAAATAGCCTCCAATCACCATTTGCTCTATTGAATCGAGGCGTTCAAACTGTTGCACCAATTGCGGCGAAAAATAACCGATGTTTTTCTTGATATCCCAAATAGATTCGCCACTACCTTTTTTCCTGCCAAACAACCACATATTTTGTCCATATCCTTTGGGGTTGTCTCCATTCAACATACTGAGTAACGTGCTTTTGCCGGCACCGTTAGGACCTTTTAGTTGCCAAAAACTATTTTGAACAATCGTCCAATTTATATTATTTAAAACTGGCCGGCCATCATATTGCACATTGACCTGTTGCAATACAATTAACTCTTTTTGAACAATCGGTATTTGCTCTAGAGGCGGCGGCAGGGGCAAATTAAAGTCGGCTCCCGATTGGGTCACAATTGGCTGAACGGTACTAAACTGCTGCCTACTTTGCCAATGTTGTAAATAGCCTTTGGTATTGTATTCGGCAACCTTTTCTACAAAGGGGAGCATATCGCCCATACGGTAAAACAATTGTATGATGGTACACGATTCACTTAATTGCGTTAGCTGCTTTTGCAAATACAATACACTGTCGGTATCTACATTATCCCACAAATTGTCAAGAATCAAAACTGCCGGTTGTTGTGCCAACAAATAGGCTAAAAACGCTTTTTTCCGCTCTCCGCTCGACATAGATTGCAGGCTTTGATTGGTATGATTGGTCACCAAAAAACGATCGTGCTTTTGTTCCTCCTCAATAAATGCAGCAATCGCTTGTTCCGAAAAAACCAATACATTGTCTTTTGGCAAAGCCGTTTCTTGTATCAGCCATTTACCTAGTAGCAACTGCTCCAAAACCCATGAAACTTGTGTGTTTCCCGGCAAAAAAATTGCACAATGTTGTAACATATATTCTCTAAATTAACACATATTTCAATTGACTAAAACCATTAAACCCTACAACCAACTGCCAATGCCGTACTTGTTCGTTAGTAACCAAACTTATACCGCTTATCCTTATAATAGCTAGTTGCAGCATTGGCTATACCTGTTCAATTGGCACAACCAATCGTTTTTTATTTTTCAATAATTTAGGCGGAATACAATCCAATATTTGCTGTTTCAACACTTCAATTATTTTGGTTTTCAAATAAGTACGATGGGTAATTAAGCTCACTTCGCGTACCGGTGCCGGATGCTTAAAATACCGCAAATGATCCAACTGTGTTTCGGGCATATCCAATGTAGCCAATTCCGGCAAAATGGTAATACCATCGCTTACATCCACCATTCTACGCAAGGTTTCTACACTACCTGCCTCGTATTCAAAGTTTATACCATCCTTACTACCCCTACGCAGTTCGCACAAATTCATGATTTGCGCCCTAAAGCAGTGCCCTTCTTCTAATAGCCAAAGTTTATTAGGATCGATGTCCGATGTAAGCACATACGACTTTTGATAGGCTTTGTTGATTGTAGAAACATATGCCACCATTTCTTCATAAAACATAGGCCATTCTTTCAAATCCACTTCATTGAGCGGCGTTACCAAAATGCCCACATCCAATCTACCGTCGCGCAGTTGGGTTACAATATTTTCTGTTGTTAATTCGTTGATGTGCAGTTTTACATGGGGGTAATTGAGTACAAATTGATGTAAAAAAAGCGGTAATAAATAAGGCGCCAAAGTGGGAATGATGCCGAGTTTTACTTCGCCGGCAAGCACCCCTTTTTTTTGTTGTATGATTTGCTCCACCATATCTCGCTCTCCCAATATTTTACGTGCTTGTGCAATGATTTCGCTTCCAATTTCTGTGGGCATGATGGGCTGTTTGGCTCTATCGAAAAGTACCACCCCCAACGATTCTTCTAGCTTTTGTATTTGCATACTTAAAGTAGGTTGCGTTACAAAACAATGATTGGCAGCATGCGCAAAATGCCGATAGGTATCTAGTGCCACGATATATTCTAGCTGTACAAACGTCATAATACCCCAATATTATGCAATAAAACCAAACCTACATACCAATAAGTTGCTGCACATAGTTCTGTTTGAAAAATGCAGGCAAGGTTGCAAAAAGCCACATAGTAAATCAACCGTTGAACGGTGCCAACGCCCAAACAGCTAAATAGTACCACCGGCCCTTGGCTCATCATCTTTTTCAGGCTACCGTGTAGCCTTTTCTCACCCATAAAACAACCTGACGGACGAAAGCTTTTGGGGTAAGATGTACGCCATTTGAATAATGAAACGCAGGAAATGCAGTAGAGTGACGATGTTAATACAGCCTGTTCTAGTTGTCCGTAAATACAATCGGGCTCACTTAATAAAAAGTATATCCAAAAAGACAGCCTATGAACTCTCCAACAAAGAAATGTACTTGAAGCATCGGCACAAAAAAAAGCCCCGCAAATGCAGGGCTAGTTATAAATATAGGGGGTATACAAAGACTATTTGGTAGCAAACAAATATACATTTATTTGAACATCGCTACTAACTTTACCAACACCATAAGTCATACCAAAAACAGTACGATCTAGGTTAAAGGAAGCTGTTGCAAAGAATTTTTTATCGTCAGCACCACGAATTACGGCTGCAAATTTTACAGGAGCAGTAACACCTCTTAGTGTCAATTTACCTTCGATATCGGCAGTTTTTTCGCCAGTGTATTTTACGCTAGTAATTTGATAAGTTGCAGTACCAAAATTGATTACATCAAAAAAGTCTTTGGCTTTTAAGTGTCCTTCCAATCTTTCACCTGCGCCATCGGTTACTTTTAAGTTTGCTAGGTCAATTACGAATTGTCCACCAACAAGTTTTCCTGCGGCAACACTTATTTCGCCACTTTTCAAGCTAAAATAACCAGGATGGTAACCATCGGCTTTACTTCCTACAAATTCTACTTTGCTGTTTTTCACATCTACGGTGTAAGCATCAGCAGGTTTAACAGTGGTTGCAGGAGTAAAAGAATAAATACCTGCAGCTACAACGATGGCAGTAAGTGCCAAAAACAATTTTTTCATGTGAGGTTCAAATGTTTAGTGAATGATGTGCGAGATTGCAGTTGCAATAATAAGCAAATTGATGTTACAACAATGATAGGGCCACTAATTTACAAAAAAATTACAAATTGGTGATATTAGGTAAGTCAGTTTGCTTTTTGCGAGTACTAAAAATGGCGTAAGTTTTAAATGTATAAAATATTGCCAAAATAACCCAAAAAACCAACTTATCAAAAGTGGTTTCACCTATCTTCGCAAAAATTTTCAGTAGTATGAACTTACATGAATACCAAGCAAAAGACCTGTTAAAAAAATACAATGTACCCGTACAGGAAGGTACAGCGGTAGACAATGTAGCAGCCGCTGTAGCAGCCTACGAACAAATTAAAGAACAAACCAACAACAAATTTGCGGTTGTAAAAGCCCAAATTCATGCTGGTGGCCGTGGTAAAGGCAAAATTGAAGGAACCGAACAGCGCGGTGTAGCCGTTGCTAAAAGTGCCGAATCAATTGCAGAAATTGCAACCAATCTTTTGGGTGGCACTTTGGTAACCATACAAACTGGCCCTGCTGGTAAATTGGTCAACAAAATTTTAGTGGCTCAAGATGTTTACTATGAAGGCCCTAATCCCGTTAAAGAATTTTACTTAAGTATTTTGCTTGACAGAAGTTCAGGACAAAATGTGGTAATGTATAGCACCGAAGGCGGCATGGATATTGAAGAAGTAGCACACAACACTCCTGAAAAAATATTTAAAGAATATGTACACCCTTCCGGTGGCTTGCAAGGATTTCAGGCACGTAAAATTGCTTTCAACTTGGGATTAAGTGGCGAGGCTTTTAAAAACTGCGTGAAATTTGTTACCAATTTGTATAACGCATATGTAGGTTTAGATGCAGGCATGATTGAAATCAATCCTTTGTTTAAAACTAGCGACGAAAAAATCATTGCAGTTGACTGCAAAATGAATATTGACGACAATGCCCTTATGCGTCACAAAGCTGTAGCAGAATTGAGAGACATTTCTGAGGAAGATCCTACAGAAGTAGAAGCAGGCGAATTCAACCTCAACTTTGTAAAATTGGATGGCAACGTAGGTTGTATGGTAAATGGTGCTGGCTTGGCTATGGCCACTATGGATATGATTAAATTGAGTGGTGGCGAGCCTGCTAACTTTTTGGACGTAGGCGGCACAGCAAACGCACAAACCGTTGAGGCAGGATTTAGAATTATCATGAAAGATCCTAACGTAAAAGCTATTTTAATCAACATTTTTGGCGGTATTGTTCGTTGCGATAGGGTTGCAGCAGGTGTTATTGAAGCCTACAACAAATTGGGAGATATTCAAATACCTATTATTGTTCGCTTGCAAGGAACAAATGCAGTGGAAGCCAAAAAACTTATTGATGAAAGCGGATTAAAAGTACAATCGGCTATTTTATTGAGTGAAGCTGCTGACTTGGTTAAAAAAGCAGTTGCTTAATAGCATTCCTTATTTTTCACTTTATTTTTATACAAAAGGCCTAAATTAGTAATGATTTAGGCCTTTTCGTTTTCGGCAATTGGTTGTACGTCGCTTAGCGGACTAAAAGCATATCGGCGCCCGGTAGCAACCTCAACGCACTCGTATCGTTTTCTACGTCGGCCTACTTTTTGAAATATTCTCCCATTTTCTGTTTGAAAAAAGGCACCGTCGGGTAATTGCTCAACAATTACGTATCCCTCGCGACTTTGTGTATTGTACAATTTCAACACCTTCATTAATGCCGTTTCGCCATTTGCGGTTGCGGCAGGATTGATAATGCTTTTTTCAAGTGCTTGTTCAATATCGGGGGGAAAAACACCTTTCTGCACAAAGTCTATCAATAACTTACTGTAACAATTTTTCCACTCTTTACCATGCGGCTCTACCTTGTTTTTGTACTGTTCAAAGGTGAGCAGGTGTGCCAACTCATGGAGTAGCGTAATTAAAAATTCGTACTTGTTTAAATTTCCATTAATAGAAATAAGATGATTGGCAACGGTATGGTCGTTCCGGTAATCGCCTAAAACGGTTTTTCGCTTGCGTGTTAC
>JACCDS010998631.1_pt1 | contig 11892 bp, 9 predicted proteins | sample 7446441 | NCBI WGS metagenome assembly JACCDS01 (sample SAMN15323445, study PRJNA562643) | freshwater metagenome | isolation source: river surface water | place: USA:Blue River Watershed | collected 2017-08-17 | reverse complement strand
CCTATTTTTCTAGATAACAACGGCACCACTCTTCTTGACCCGCGAGTCTTAGAAGCTATGTTGCCTTACCTATCTAATCAGTACGGAAACGCGACTAGCCGTCACAGCTTTGGTCGTGCTGCACGACAAGCGCTAGATCAAGCACGTGAGCAAGTTGCTGAGGCTTGTGGCGCACATCCGTCACAAGTCATCTTTACGGCAAGCGGTACAGAAGCAGATAATTTTGCGATTGCCGGCATGGCGGGCGATGAACAAAAACAAATTGCAGTCAGTGCAATTGAACATCCTGCAATCACTCGTCCAGCATTTGCAATGCGTGCTCACGGTCATCGAGTTGGTGTGATTGCCGCCGATCAATTTGGCGTGGTGGATAGCAACAGTTTAGAAGTTGCACTTGAAAAACCAACAAGCCTCGTTTCTGTGATGTTGGCAAATAACGAAACTGGTGTCATTCAAAATATTGCCCAGCTAGCCGAAATAGCAAAATCTAAAGGCGCATTAATTCATACTGATGCCGTTCAAGCATTAGGAAAGATTCCGGTTAACTTTGATGCGTTTGGTGTAAATGCGATGACCGTGTCATCACACAAGATTAATGGTCCACAAGGTGCTGGTGCTTTAATTTTAGATAAACGTGTGGATATCAAACCGCTATTACATGGTGGCGGCCAAGAACGTGGCTTACGCAGCGGCACAGAAAATGTAGCTGCAATTGTTGGGTTTGGTGCAGCATGTGCACTCATCAAAAATGAAATGGAACAACGCGCAAACATCACCAAAGGATTGCGTGACACTTTTGAGAATAAGCTTAAATCGTTAGGCGCGTCTATCTTTGGTGACAAGGCAGTGCGTTTGCCGAATACTAGCTTTTTTGCTTTCAACCAAATTGAAGGTGAGACTTTAGTGATGGCGCTCGACCGGAAAGGCTTTGCTGTTGCAAGCGGCTCGGCCTGCTCTAGCGATAGTACAGAACCTAGCCACGTACTAATGGCCATGGGCATTGCACCAGACTTAGCGCGAGGTGCAGTACGTGTAAGTTTTGGTGCAAATAATACAACCGAACAACTTAATGCTTTTTTGTCTGTCATACAGAGTGAAGTCAGTCGATTACGCGAGCTAACAGCAGTAACTATTTAACATTTAGAAATTAAGTCTTAACAGGAAAAATATGACCGTTCATACCCCTATCTACCTTGATTACTCAGCGACGACGCCAGTAGATCCTCGTGTTGCAGAAAAAATGATTCCATACATTACGGAGCATTTTGGTAATCCAGCTTCACGTAGCCATCCGTTTGGCTGGACTGCAGAACAAGCGGTAGAAGAAGCACGTGATGAAGTTGCTAAATTAGTGAATGCAGACCCTCGTGAAATCGTTTGGACTTCTGGTGCAACTGAGTCAAATAACTTGGCCATTAAAGGTGCCGCAAATTTTTACAGCGGCACAAAAGGTAAACACATCATTACGGTACAAACTGAACACAAAGCGGTCATTGATACCGTTCGTGAATTAGAGCGCCAAGGCTTTACAGCAACTTATTTGGCGCCTGAACCAAATGGCTTAGTTGACTTAGAAAAATTCAAAGCCGCTATTCGCCCAGATACAGTGTTGGCATCTGTGATGTTTGTGAACAATGAAATTGGTGTGATTCAAGACATTGAAGCCATAGGTAATATCTGCCGTGAAAACAACATCATTTTTCATGTGGACGCAGCACAAGCGACTGGCAAGGTGGATATCGACTTAGAAAAACTTCCTGTTGATTTAATGAGTTTTTGCGCTCATAAAACATACGGACCCAAAGGAATCGGTGCGCTATATGTTCGACGTAAACCACGTATTCGTATCGAAGCACAAATGCATGGCGGCGGTCATGAACGCGGCATGCGTTCAGGTACATTACCGACCCACCAAATCGTTGGTATGGGAGAAGCCTTCCGCCTCGCAAGATTAGAAATGAAAGCGGAAAATGAACGTGTTCGTCAATTACGCGATCGTTTATTAGCTGGTTTGCAAGAAATTGATGAGGTTTACGTTAACGGCGATATGGAACATCGAGTACCACACAACCTTAATATCAGCTTCAACTTTGTTGAAGGCGAATCCTTAATTATGGCCGTTAAAGACATCGCCGTTTCAAGTGGCTCAGCTTGCACTTCCGCCAGCCTAGAACCTAGCTATGTACTTCGTGCATTAGGTCGCTCAGACGAATTAGCACATAGTTCCATTCGCTTCTCGATTGGTCGTTTTACAACACAAGAAGATGTGGACTATACGATTGCACTGATGAAAAGCAAGATTGGTAAATTACGCGAATTATCTCCACTTTGGGAGATGCATTTAGATGGTATCGATTTAAGTAAAGTTGAGTGGGCTGCCCACTAAAAGGAGTATCAAAATGGCATATTCAGACAAAGTTTTAGACCACTACGAAAACCCTCGTAACGTTGGAACATTAGATAAAAACGACCCGCAAGTAGGCACTGGCATGGTTGGCGCACCGGCTTGTGGTGACGTCATGAAGTTGCAAATCAAAGTGAATGAAAGCGGCATTATTGAAGATGCCAAATTCAAAACTTATGGTTGCGGCTCTGCGATTGCTTCCAGCTCGCTAGTAACCGAATGGTTAAAAGGTAAAACCTTAGACCAAGCGGCTGAAATTAAAAACTCAGCGATTGCGGAAGAGCTCGCCCTACCTCCAGTTAAGATTCACTGTTCCGTATTAGCAGAGGATGCCATCAAAGCTGCTGTTGCTGACTTAAAATCAAAACAACCTGCTTAATTAAGGCTTATAAGATTTATGGCAATTACTCTCACAGAAGCAGCGGCACAACGCGTTGAAAAATTCCTAGCCAATCGTGGCAAAGGAATAGGACTTCGCCTTGGCGTCAAAACCACAGGCTGTTCTGGCATGGCTTACACATTAGAATTTGTTGATGAGATGCAACCAGAGGACACCTCTTTTGAAAGCCATGGCGTTAAAGTCATTGTTGATCCTAAAAGTTTGGTTTACATCGATGGCACCGAATTAGACTTTACAAAAGAAGGCTTAAATGAAGGCTTTAAATTTAACAACCCTAACGTCAAAGACGAATGCGGATGTGGTGAAAGCTTTACCGTTTAAGCGCCTGTATGGATTTGCTTCAAAAAAACCACTTTGAATTATTAGATTTACCTACTCAGTTTGAAGTGGATTTTAATTTGCTAGACCAGCATTACCGTCAACTTCAAAACGAAGTACATCCAGACCGTTTTGTGACCGCACCAGCAAACGAACGTATGCAGTCAATGCAAGTTGCAACACAAGCAAACGAAGCTTACCAGACGCTCAAAAACACTACGGCACGTGCACGCTATTTGTTGCAACTGAAAGGCATTGAGACACTAGAGGAAAGTAACACAGCCATGCCTGCTGATTTCCTGATGCTACAAATGGAATGGCGTGAAACCATTGATGATGCAATTTCAAACAAAGATGTGAATGCTTTAGATTGCTTACTGACTGAAATCAAACAGAATGCCAAACAACTAGCAACTCAACTCCAGCAATGCTTTGATGATAAAGCTTATGCTTTAGCCAGTGAACTCGTTAGAAAACTCAGCTTTATTGATAAAATCACTATTGATATTCATCGCACTATTGAAACACTAGAAAACTAACCCCTACATGGCTTTATTACAAATTGCAGAACCAGGCATGAGTGCCGCTCCTCACCAGCATAAGCTGGCGATAGGTATTGATCTTGGCACGACAAACTCTTTAGTAGCCACAGTTCAAAGCGGCATGAGCACTGTATTGCAAGATGAATATGGTCACGCACTTTTACCCTCAGTCGTACAGTATTTGCCTGATGGCAATGTTGTCGTGGGGCATGCGGCACAATCTGCCCAAAGTGCGGATCCCAAAAATACAATCAGTTCAGTTAAGCGTTTCATGGGGCGTGGTTTTAAGGACATCCCAGATACCACACACATCCCATACAAATTCCGAGACACAGGAAGTGGCATGGTGCAAATTGAAACATGCGCCGGCATTAAAAGTCCTGTTGAAATCTCTGCTGAAATTTTAAAGGCACTCAAAACACGCGCCGAAAAAGCACTGGGTGGTGAACTGACAGGCGCGGTAATTACGGTGCCTGCTTACTTTGATGATGCACAACGCCAAGCCACAAAAGATGCAGCGCGTTTGGCTGGTCTACATGTTTTACGATTACTAAATGAACCCACAGCAGCCGCTGTTGCTTATGGTTTAGATAACGGTGCAGAAGGTGTTTATGTTATTTATGACTTAGGTGGTGGCACTTTTGATGTTTCAATTTTGCGCTTATCCAAAGGGATCTTTGAAGTATTAGCAACCAATGGTGATTCTGCTTTAGGTGGAGATGATTTTGACCACCGGATTTTTTGCTGGATACTTGCAGAAGCGCAACTACCACCACTTAACCAAGAAGACACCAGATTGCTCCTCACAAAAGCACGTGAAGTAAAAGAATGGCTGAGTGAAAATTATGAGGCTGACATTACCAGTGTGCTAAGCACAGGCAAACTGATTAACTTAAAACTGAACGCGCAAAAGCTTGTTGAGCTCACTGAAAATTTAGTCACCAAAACACTTAACCCAACACGTAAAGCTTTGCGTGATGCAGGATTAGACGTAACAGACATTAAAGGTGTTGTCATGGTTGGCGGCGCAACGCGAATGCCGCAAATACGTCAAGCCGTTGCCAAATTTTTCCAGCAAGAACCACTCACCAATTTAGATCCGGATAAAGTCGTTGCATTAGGTGCAGCTATTCAAGCAAACGTACTTGCTGGCAATCGTAGCGAAGACGATTTACTTTTATTAGACGTCATTCCGCTCTCACTCGGTTTGGAAACCATGGGTGGTTTAGTTGAACGCGTCATTCCACGAAATGCAACCTTGCCTGTCGCGCGTGCACAAGACTTCACAACCTTTAAAAATGGTCAGACCGCCATGAGTATTCATGTACTTCAAGGTGAACGTGAACTTGTTTCTGATTGCCGCTCACTTGCTAAATTTGAGTTGCGCGGCATCCCACCTATGGCCGCCGGCGCAGCCCGTATTCGTGTTACTTTCCAAGTAGATGCAGATGGATTGCTTTCAGTGACAGCGCGCGAACAATCTAGCGGCGTGGTTGCAGATATTGTCGTCAAACCATCATATGGCTTAACCGAAGATGAAATTACCAACATGCTAAAATCATCGTTCGGCGCTGCAGAGCAAGATAAAAAAGCACGTGCGCTTCGCGAAGCGATTGTCGATGCAGAACGTTTGATTGAAGCAATTTCAGCAGCATTGGCACAAGACAGCTACCTTTTAAACGCTGAAGAAATCAACATCATTCAAACGCAAATGCAGCAATTAAAAAACTTAATATTGGATAATAATGGTGATGCGATTCACAAGGCTGTTGAAGCACTTAATCACGCCACAGAATCATTTGCCGCAAAACGGATGGATGCATCGGTTAAACAAGCCTTTGCAGGTCAAGACTTGAACAAACTAGAACTATAAAAAGCGAACTCAGAATGCCACAAATTATCGTCCTCCCTCATGAAGAACTATGCCCAGAAGGCACTGCGATAGAAGTCGCCAGTGGCACTTCAATATGTGACGCGCTACTAGAAAATGATATTGATATCGATCATGCTTGCGATAAAGTTTGTGCTTGTACTACATGCCACGTGATTGTCCGCGAAGGCTACAAATCACTTAACCCTGCGGAAGACAATGAAGAGGATCTTCTTGATAAAGCATGGGGACTCGAGCCAAATTCACGCCTGTCTTGCCAAGCAATTGTTGGCAGTCAAGATCTGGTTGTTGAAATTCCAAAGTACTCTATCAACATGGCTAAAGAAGGCCACCGCTAATCAATACGAATACTTTAATCAATAAAAAACCCGCTCTATGCGGGTTTTTTATTGATTAAAGTAAAATGACTGTTAGCTTTTAAAACATCACCGTGTCTTCTAAAAACTTAACATGACCAGTTGAAACATCATACACGGCGCCAACTAAACCAATCGCTTTGTTAGCCAACAGCTCGCGGATGATTTCACTTGCTTGCACCATTTCATTCATTTGATGACGAATGTTCAATTCACACACTCTAGCCACAAAATCATCATTCGTTGAATCACGCGTTTGCTTAACAGTGGACTCTTGTGTCACTGCAGGTTTGATCAACTCTAGCAACTGACTAATATGGCCATCTTCAAAGTTGTCACAAGCCGCTTTGACTGCACCACAACTGCTATGGCCTAACACCACAATCAACTTACTCTTAAGATATTTAGTACCAAACTCTAAACTTGCAATCGCATAGTTAGAAGCAATATTGCCTGCCAAACGCACACTAAAAATGTCGCCCAAAGCTTGATCAAACAACATCTCAACTGGCGCACGAGAATCACTACAACTCAATACCGAAGCAAACGGATGTTGCTTATCTTTAGTGAGCAACACCAAGCTCTGCAAATCACGGTCAGCCGTTAAACGACTTGTAAACCGTTGATTCCCCTCAATCAAAATATCTAAGGCTTCCCTTGGCGTCATTTTGTCGCGATTGAGTAATGGGTGTTTGTACATACGTATCCTTTTAATTCATTCACTGCGTCTGACTAGATTTAGACCGAATGAACTGTATTTTACGCGAAAAGCGCTTTATACGCTTCTGCAAACACCAAAACCGAAATTCGAAAACCTAAAATAAAAGCTTAAAAAGCAGGGCTAGTCATTAAGTACAATTGACCATCTTCAACCAATTCTGGATCACTAGATTTAGCGTGCACCTGAATCGCTCCCAAATAATAGCGACGCTGGGCGTCAAACCATTTAGCGTCTTTCACTAATTGAGTCACTTCAATCACCCCTGAGTTTTCTTCATCCTGCGTTAAAAATTGACCACTATTTTTATTCATAAAATTTTCAGGACTTACTGCTAATATTTTCTTGGCGACTTTAGTGACCGGGTCAAACTGCCAAATGGCAGCCATGTGAGGATTATCACCCGGATCTTCTTCTATCAATAACTTACCGTCACTTCCAACAGTCAAATTATCAAACATCTGCGCACCAATATCTTTGGCATTCAGCACCACTTTGATGGCACCACCTTTTTCTGGCTTAGTTAGGTCATCAAATCGAAGCTGAAACAACTGGCTAGTCCCATCAATTTTATCGGTGGTCGCGAAATAAAAAATATTCGGCTGATTAACATCCCAAGCACCATCTTCAGGACGCATAAAATTAGCCACCCCTCCCTCACGTCCAGCCTTCTCAAGCGCATCGCCATTCATTGCAGAAACATCACCAAAACCAAACAAACTAAAACGTTCACCTTCAACCTTGAGTGCATGAAGCTGACCTCCGACTAAGCCAGCACGCTCAACTGGATTGCCAGCCAAACGTTTTTCGCCCACATACACATAAACTTGACCACCAGGGCTGTCATCCATCCCCATCACTACCGTCTTCACGCCAGTTGCAGGATTTGCTACAGCATTTTCCCAAGCAAATTTACCTAAATGTGGCAACTCATAACTTACACCCATCTCATCGCCAGTCACCACATGCGCAAAAGCACGCCCACCATTACGGTCTTCTTCACCGTTTAAAAATAAGCGACCATCAAAACCTTTACCAGATGCTTGATCAAACAAAGCGGAGGCAGCTGGCAAATCTGCAGAACATAAACGATTAAAACTATAAGTAACTGCATTTAAATACTTTTGCTGGTCGGGTGCCCATAGCTTGACTTGTTTAACCAAGTCCTCACCATCAGTGACTTTTAAAGTATCAATATCAAGTTTCCAATTTGAAACAAAAGCCCCCTTACCTAAGTGACGGCGGGGGATACCCATGTCACTGCCAAGCTCGTGATTCATAAAAATACTCAAGCGACCATCAGTATTTTTCATTGCACCTAAGCCATCAGGAACGCCGACCATACGATAACCTCTCTTACCCACCTGATTACCTACATTGAGTATAGGTTTAACACTCCAGCCCTCTGCTGTTGGTTTTAACCAAACCTCCTCAGCATTTACTGGCATCATCACCGCAGGTGCACCCATCAATAAACAAAACGACAAAAAATATTGGCCTAACTTCATTACGCACCCCTTAATATTTTGACTAAAGCTTACCTTCAATAAAAAACATCACGCTACGATAAGCAAACTCTTGATTGTTGTATTGCCATGCATCATTGGCTTGCATATATCGACTTCTTCTTACAATGTCTTCACCCAGTATATTTTGAGCAGAAACCCGCAAATTAAACCTAGGATGCATTTGATATAACCAAAACGCATCAAGTAAAGCGCGCGCCTCGGTAAATGCAGTATTTTCATTAGGAATATCCGTTACGCTTCTACCAGACAACTGCAAAGACAAACCAAAGTTAGATTTCCATTGCGGCAAGCTCTGATCCAAACCCAAAGACCAAACATATTTAGGCGTGTCTCTTGCCATTCTGGTGATGCCCAAGCGCTCGTCTTCCACCCTCGCTTTAGGGAGTGTCAGATGGGATTTGAATGTACCGCCACGCCAAGCCCAATCATCCGTTGCTAGCTTTCCGTCAAGCTCCAAACCCCAGTGCATCGCATCACCCTCGTTATAAGGTCTGTCGACCCAACGTCCAGATTCTTCTTGCACGCGGCGCTCAATAAAATCTTGGGTTGAGCGTACATAAATATTTGCCGCCATCACCCCTTTTTTATTAGCCAAATACCGTTCAGCCACTGCTTCAAAGTTAATACTTCGCTCAGGCTTAAGATTAGGGTTACCACGCTGATCGGCATCGAGCGGTGTGTTAATCACAAAGCTACGTGAAGTTGTATTACTAATTTCATCAATCCTAGGCATCTTCATACCAGCGCCCAGTGAACTACGTAACACCCAAACTTCCTCAGGCTGCCAGCGTATTGCAACTGAAGGGAGCAATGCTGTTTCTGTTTGCTGTTGTTGATCTGACTTTAAATTAGCATGCTCTAAACGTAAGCCAGAAGTTAATGTGACAGCATCTTTAGGCGTCCAAGCATCTTGTATCCAAACAATTTGATCTTGGGTACTTGAATCATAATCTGCACGATTCGCAAAAGAACCCGTAAATTTTTGAGTGTCCTTACGCTTGAAATCTAAAAACTCTGCTGCCATCGAAACATAATGCGTATCAATCGGCTGATCCCAACGCACTGAAGCGTTGATCTCTTCATCTTCACTACGAGATCGCTGATTTAATAAACTGGGGTTATTTGAAGCGTCTACCGCCCGCTGATCGACATCTGAAACATTCAAACGATGGTTTAAAGTTAAGCGGCTACTCAATTTAGACTCACCAAAAAACTTCTCACCGCTCATGCGTAATCGCAGCATATGGCTATAACCATCGTCTTGCGATAAGCGGTAACCAATCGGCGACCATTGATTAGCACTATATTGACTTAAATCCGTCCGAACATCTCGCTCACTTGGCCCCAAAAACAACATCGGCGCCAGCGTAAAGCTATCGCGCCCTGACTTCCAAGTAAATTTTGGGCTGAACGAATGATGCCCCATTTCAGAAGTGCCAGACATCGACTCATCTTGTATGCCAATCCCAGATAAACCACTGACAACACGAGGACCTTGCTTTAAGGTATTGGATTTAACCGGAGAGCGACTGAAGTTTAAAGACACTGGAAGTGACCATGAGAAATTCTCATCGCCGCCATTTTCAGTCCAAGATAATTGCGTATTAGGCTCATCATGCTTAAAGCCTAAGCCGGCTTTATATTCACTGGCGTTTTTAGCCAGGGCTTTATTCAGCACAATATTCACTGTAAGTGGCGAACCACCCCCAAACTCTGCTGAAGCGCCTCTGTGAATTTCTACACGATTAATCTCACTGGCAGGCAATCGAGATAACACGCCCATCGCACTACGTGATTGTTTTTCACCATCAATCATGATTTGTATCGAATCACGTGACATACCACGGGCTCGCTGACCGCCATCTTTGATTTCGACACCAGGCAATTTATTTAATACCTCGCCCACCGTCATTACACTCATGTTTTCAATGTCTTGACGGTTCACCATTACCTTATGGGTATTGCTATCTTGTCGCTCAGACAAGCTATCACGCACCCCTGTAACACCAACAGGTGCAATTTTAAGCACCTCATCTGCAACAGCGATATTTGCAAAAAAAGCCAGCATGGGAATTATTTTATAAGCAGGTTTCATCTGTTCAATTATCTCATTAGTGCATCTATGACATGTCTTCTATTCCACTTGTTCCAAGTAATAAAAAACCCGCCTAGGCGGGTTTTTACATTCAAAATTAAACTTGAATTAAATGATTTAGAACATCCATTGACCGCGAAGAGACATTACTTTTTCGTTATCTAAGAACTTAGTACCGTCAACATCGAAGTGATCCCATTTGTAATCAAACTTAGTGTATGTGTAATTAAGTTTGAATAACAAATTCGGATTTAGAATCCATCTTAAGCCTGCAGTATATGACTTAGCACCTGATTGACAACCAGATTCAGATGCACTGTTTTGAGTAGAGCCTGATGTTGATGCTGCCGAAGATCCAGAATCACAACTTAGATTGCCTTGGAAACGCGTGCCTTGCTTACCAGCTGCAGATTCTCCACCACCACTGAGAGAACCATCATCCACATCGTAACCTTCAGCTCTAAATGCCAATTCCAGTGCGCCCCAACCCTTGCCGCCATCAATATCATATGGATTATTTGGCTTGATTGCACCAAACACACCTTTTTTATATGAGTCTGCGTAACTTTCGCCCGTCAACATCCACGCGGCTTCAGCATACCAAGCTTTAGCATCAAGTTTCATTTTAGCTGTATCGTTGTAATTAGCTTTGTAATCTGAATTTACATACTCAGCTTGAAGCTTAAATGGACCTTTAGCAATCACACCCTCAAGTCCAAGAGCTTTTGCATCAACGCCAGCATTTGTATCTGATCCAAAGCTTTGTCCGTTTGCACCTGCAATCTCACCTTGAATCTGAGCTCTAAAAATATTACTTAAGCCACGATTAGATCCACGAATAGACATAATTGAACCACTGCTATCCCTACCACCACTAGTGCTTGATGATGTTGTAGGACGCACAGAGTAAGATGTGTCAAAACCTGACAAACCAACATGATAAACTGCAGTTTTATCGCCCATTAACTCAGCAAAGTTCAATGTCGTACGACCCGCGTAAGACATATCTTGACCTTTGTAATCTAACTCTGTGTCAGTAAATTGGAAACCAGAAGCAGCATATGTGAAACCAGGTGTAAGTTCACCAAACAACATCACACCTAATTTTTTAGCAGGTGATAGTTGATTTACATATGGGCGTTCTAAGAATGTAATATTATTTGAGCTTGTCAACTCTTCAAGGTTGAAAGGCTGTTTAAATTTACCAAAACGAATACTTGCTTTGTCAAATTTAGCCCAATCCAAATAAGCAACGTCGATTGTCGGCGCACTTCCAACAAGGTTGGTTACTGCTTCGTATTTAAAATCATTAGCAATTTTACCTTTAACCCCAATACGAGCACGACGAACTTCAAACTGGTCAGCTGCACTTGCCGTATCTTTATCGTAATCTTCGCCAGTTGGAAATTTAACATCAGAATTGTGCATATCAAAATGTAAACGACCTGTGACTGCCATAGAGTTCTTCTTGTCACCAGATTCCCAGCTAATAGTGCCATCTTTGATATTTGTAGAAACGCCCATTAACTTCTTTTTATCAGCCGCTTCTTTTTCACCCGTACGGCCTCTCATTAACAGTGCGCCTTCTTCTTCAGTCAACACACCTTTAGCGATTAGCGCGTTTAAGATGTCGTCTGTT
>JACCDS011789862.1_pt1 | contig 11894 bp, 12 predicted proteins | sample 7446441 | NCBI WGS metagenome assembly JACCDS01 (sample SAMN15323445, study PRJNA562643) | freshwater metagenome | isolation source: river surface water | place: USA:Blue River Watershed | collected 2017-08-17 | reverse complement strand
GTCAACCTGGCTGTTTGGTATTGCAATGAATATGGTCCGGAATTACCTAAGCCGGGCTCCGCACCGCGTACACAAGTTCGAGACCGAGGATTCATTACTCGGTCTAGCCTCCTGTGAACCGGATCCGAGTGATTCGCTGGTGCAAAAAGAGTTGCTGATCATGGCAGAGAAAGCATTCGGCGAATTACCCTCTGAAATGAGTGAGGTACTCAGCCTCGTGGCGGTCGATGAAATTTCTTATCAGGATGCAGCCGACATGCTCAGCATTCCGCTCGGAACAGTACGCAGCCGGGTATCTCGGGCTCGTGCGGTACTACGCTCTCAATTCGAGCAGGCTGGTGTAAAACTCCAGTTCTGATTACACCTGCCGTCATGGTCCGCTCAAACCGATCGGACCGTGACGGTAACCAAGGTTTCTTCCCGCCTTTTGTCAGCATCTTTCGACAGGTTGGACTTCGACGAACCCATTAGATTCGACTGCACACGCGTGGACGCAGAGGCCTCAAGGCCAAGCAACTCTGATTCCATCTCCGACTCACGATCCAGTGCTTTTCTCTCTAAATCGGACGAGCGATATCGCGGACCGCCGGATCGCTCAGGAAGACCTTTAGTCAGTCCGCGCTCAGCGACTTGTCGGGCAACCGCTGCAGTGGATACGGCAGCAAATGCGCCGACGGAGGGAGCAGACGATGCCCTGCCAACACCCAACAGCTCCAGTCGGAAAGCCTCAATACACTGAAGCACTCGCCCGCGATCAGGATCGCTTATCCGGGATGCCTCGCCATAACCATCAAGAAATTCAAGCGAAGCAAGCAGTTCATCCGCCTCGCGCTCCTTCAGGTCATGCGATTGATTATTTCGAAAAACTGAAAGTGCCTCATTAAGCTGGCTGACAAACTTATCTGCAAACTGAGCACCGCGCAAGTTGGGCAAGTCGTCAAGCAAGTGATTTAGGCGTTGCGCAACAGAGGGCTCTCGCTCCGCTGTCGACTGCACAGAAGCTTGCGCGGACTCAGTAAGGTCGGTATCGGACAAATCCTCGGAGCCGGAGTGGATCTCTGAATGCTGGAGGTGAAGGCGCTCTTGGTAAGCATCATCGTGCAGCGGCACTAATTGCCTGGAAACCGGCGACTTGAAGGGATCAGCAGGCTTTGGCTGCCGACCTGAGACTTCATCCGTATCGCGGGGACGCTGGACCGCTGTTCCCGCTGTCGGTCGGCGTGCTGCCGTTGACAGTTGACTGCCATTATCAAGGGAGCCACGCTCTGCGGCCTGCCCGGATTTTTTCGGCAGTTGTATGGCTCGCCTCGCTTCAGCCGCCTCAGCTTGAGAAAAACGCTCACGCAAGACCGCACTACGCCTGATCTGCTCCTCTCTCTGCGCTATCGTCAAGCGACGCTGACGTATCTTTTCTGAATCATCTTCCTGCTCACCCGAAATCGAGCGCCCGGCCCCCACCCCGTAAACATGAATCAGGCTCATGATGATCCTCCTGACATCTTCGCTGCGTCATCAATCAATAAATCAAAGTCCTCCGGCAGTTCGAACTCCATGACCAATTTCTCCCGCCGGTAATACGCGACCAGTTCCCTGACACAATCGACCGGGCCGATTGCGGGATCAAACAGGGAGAAGAAAATTCGCTCATGGTCTGGCGGGCGTGCGCGGATCTCAATTTCCCGGAAGCCCATGCGCTTCAATGCCCGAATGGATCGATGATTGTCTTTGTACGCGGACGTCAACATCAGCGGAACGCCGCATTGCTCAGCTCGCTTGCAGGCAAGTCGGCCTGCAACCGTCGCAAATCCCTGCCCCTGAAAATCCACTCCTGTCCAAAAACAGAAAAAGGCCGCATGCTCGGAAACAGCCAAGTTAATGAAACCGACAAATCCCCAATCGTCGTGGAGCACGGCATAGTTGACCCTCCCGGGCTCCTGGGCTGAATCCCGAATCCACTCCCTTACCCTTTCAACGTCGGCTAGCGCCGGAAGGCCTGTCATGACGGCGATCTGTGCATCGCGATACTGATAACTGAGCGCTTCAGCATGGGTAATATCCAAAGGCTCAAGCGAGATCGGCAGAGCGGAATCGTGTAATTCCACGTCCCACATCATGTCGCGCTGCGACAATCGTTCGACGAGACGGCGGTTAACCTCGCGCGCCAGGGGATGCTCCGATTCTATTGCCAACGCTGCAGTCGCGAGTTCCGCTCCCTTTCCCAAGTGGCCCGTTCTTGCTTCGCACCATGCAAGATTGGCGAGGTCGGCGGCATTATCACCGCGCTGCGCGAGACCGTGACGCAATATGCGTCGCGCCAACCCCCAGTGCCCACAATGCATCGCAGCTTGCGCTATCCATTGATACAAGGTCGGATCGCCGGGACACAGAACATAATTGCTCCAGACATTTTCGATCGCCTGTTGCCAGCGCCGGCGATCAATATCCGGTGACAAAGATAAACTTTTTAATGTGTCCGGCGCTCCGGCAAGGAAAACCAAGGGATCAAACTTCGACATGTGGAGCAGGCAAAGTCGACTCTCGAGGCTGGCCTTCGGCCCAAGAGATTGCAATACTTCAGCGAGGTGCTGCGCAGACTCAAAAAGCGAGGGATCGACACACCGCATGACTGAGCGCAGCAAATTCTTGTCGGCGGCTTCGCCGGTTAAAATCACCTGCAGGACACGACCGCCAGAAAAAGTAAGTTCGTCTGATTCATCTCCCTGAGCTTGGGCCCAACTGGAAATCAGCTGAAGATTTACCGGAAGTCGTTCAGCATTGCGAATTGCTGCGGTCACTTCGGTGAATGAAGACAGACGAACAAAAACATCAGAAGTACCGCCTTTGAGAAACGACATTACCATGCATCCATGTGGCGCAGAACGTCGAAAAGACGCCAGGGCCAGCAGCGCACCGCGGGGATATATCAGCGGAGAACTGTTCAATTCAAGCCGGTAGTGAGCAAGCTGTCGATGTAGCAGATGATCCCAGCAATCTTCTCCTACCGACTCCCAAAGTTTTTCGTCTCCGCCCTGAGGCTCTCTCATCAGCACATCGATATTTGCACGTAACAAGCTACCGTAATGGACGGCATACAGTTCCTGATGCATCTGTGCCCAGGCGTCGTGAGCGATGACTACCAGCGGATTTTCAGCTGTGTAAGTACTGGAATCCGCTCCGTACCGACTGGAAACGAACATCATTTTTCCGCAGCCCGAATTGCTGCTCAACGAAAAGGTAAAACAAAAGTTTTCGTCGAGTTGCATTGTCCGGTCGGCCGAAAAAGAAAAATAGCGAATGCCTGCAGGAAATGAATCACCGGCACGTCGCCGAACCGCCTTTATCAGTAATGCACCGCTCACCTGGCTACCGGGGCAGAGATCGACAATATCCACGGGCTTTAAACGGTTGAGTCGGCCACTGTGATCCAGATCTCGCCAAAATCGAGTGATCATCGCTGCATATTGCTCTGCAACTGCCGTACTGAAAAATTCAGGCTTCATGTAGTCGGAACTTGAAATCTCAGGCGCAGCAGGCGCGCAAGGCTGAACATGCAAACCAACATTCGCCGAATCTGCAGTTGAAACGTGAATTTGGCTCGACATTCTTCTTTATCCCAGACACATCATGCAGCGTCGAAAAGTCACAAACGTGGATTGATCTCAGCGCACAGAGATCGCCGATTCGTTGCCAGCAGAAAGAATCTTGGGTGTGATAAGGAACAAGCGTTCACGCTTCTCCAACCGGTTTGATTTTTTCTTGAACAGCAACCCGAGCACCGGCACATTGCCGAGTCCCGGGACCTGGTCTGTCTGCCGGATGGTCGATTCCGCATTGAACCCGCCAATCAAAAGACTCTCGCGTTCATTCATCACTGCCTGGGTACCTATCGTGCTACGCCGCACCCGAGGCAGCGCTTGAGTATTGGTGTCTTGAATAGTTCCATCCTCAATATCGACAATCAGATGAACCGCCAGGCCGTTAGGCGTATCAATGATATGGGGTGTCACCTTCAGCGTTGTTCCGACTGATATAGGAACCACATTGGCGACTCTCTCGCCAACCGATTGCACATAAAACGTCTCGGAAAGATCAATTAATGCACCGAGATTATCAACAGTCAGTACAGACGGTCTCGAAACTACACGTGCGCTTCCCCTCCCCTCAAGCAAGCGAAGTCTCGCCATTAAAAAATTTCCAGCATTCGGAATAACAGTTGTTGGATTAACATTTCAGCCAAAGACAATTGTTCCGGTAACATCGTCGGGCGGGGTATTCGGACGACCAAAACCACCGGCAACACCGGAAGCGCGGCCTCCCCAGTCGATACCCAGATCAGCGACATTACTTGAATTCACATCAACGATGACAGCCTCAATTTCGATCAGCCGAGTGGGAACATCAAGTAGAGCAATCAACTCCTCATAAATCGGCATGTGCTGAGGAATATCCTTGACAATCACAGCATTCAAGCGGGAATCTGCCTGAATGACTGGCCTGAGTAACGGCGTGCTTCGCTGATTCCCGGCGGGAGCGTTTGGCTGCACGGTCGCCTGCGCACCTTGAGACAACTCCCGCGTATCGCCGCCCTCTGTAGCTGTCCCCGCCTGGCGCAGTGGCGCGGCTATGTTGGCAAGCTGCTGGAGATTAGTCAGACTAGTACCGCCAGAACCGCCCTGACCCATAATCAGATTGCGCAGGATAGTGGCAACACCGGCAGTCGTAATCTGCTGATCCCTGTATGAAATAACACGATCATTCACTTGGGCGTGAGCCAGCCTGAATACTCGTATTTTTTGCTGTGGTTGTGGCAGCGGCAAAGTCATAACCGCCCATACAACAATATCCACATACGCTGGCGGTCCTGAAACGATCACAACGCCACGATCTGCCAGTTCGCCCCACCCGAATTTGGGCTCAACGACACCTAAATCGATGAGAGCTTTTCGGAACTCCGGCATACTGACGCCATTCGGGGATATAGGTCGAGTTGCCGTTTCAAAGTTACGACTCACATAAAGCGTGCCGCCATAGTAAAACCATTGCAAACCATATGAGGACGATAATTGATTAAGAAACTCCGAAGGGTTGCTCATCGTGAATTTTCCACTTACCGTATCACTACGCAACTTGACCGCCTCTGACGCCTGCAGGTCAACACCAAAGTTGCGCGCGAACGAAGTCAGAGTCTCAATCAGAGTCTGTTGCCTGGCGATGAAAGTGAAACTCGCCTCAGGCCAGGGGACAGGAGCACCTGTCACCTCACGAGCAGGCGGAAGCATCACAATCGCAACAAGCAAAAACAGCATCAACCTTGATCTCATTGATGCCTCCTGTTTCAAAGTATCCGAAAAATTCGACGCCACTCCGCGACGGAATTCACATAGTCTTCAAGCGAGCGCTCAACTTCATCAGCTATTGCATCTGAAGGGAGTCTCTGATGCAAAAGGAGATAACTTCCATCCTCCGAGATAACTGGGAAATCTGCATTTGTACCGATTCGTACCCACGAAGCCAGTAAACATTTCCTGATGATCTCCTCCTCATCACTGGATGAATTTGGCAATTGCAGTATCCTGCTCTCGAACACAAGATCCCCCCGGGGTGCAGGGCGGCAGTAGACCCTGAACGCCCGATCCAGTGTCAGCACAATCGCTCCATCAATTCGTTGATTGTCCGGGACGAGATTACGTCTTTCAAGAAATCCAGCGAAGCCTGCATGAATTTTTTCTGCGATCATGATTTGTCCTTCGCGGAATCTCCCGAAAGTCGCCGAAGCGCGATTAATAATTCGGCGATCGGCTCTATCAGTTCAGACGGAATGTACTGATCGACTTGAACAGATTCAGTGAGCATCCGAGCAAGCCAGACGTTTTGCATTACCGGAACGCCATAACGTCGGGCAATACTCACCATATGATGCGCAGACTGGTCTTTGCCTTTTGCCATGACAATTGGCAAGGGCGTTACGTCCTCCTGGTAGAAGAGTGCAACGGCCAGATGGGTTGGATTCGTGACAACAACCGACGATTTTCTGGTTTTTAAAGACATTTCTCCCATGGCAATTTCTTTTGCCACTTGCTTTCGATGACCTTTCATATGCGGATCACCTTCCAGCTGCTTGTACTCTTGTTTTATTTCATCCATCGACATCATTAATTGCTTTCGGTGGTTGTAGCGCTGAAAGACAAGATCTCCAAGGGCAATCGCCCCAAATGCCATGAATGAGTAGATCACCAGCGTTTTCAACATGTCTGCAATAGCTACACCAGCGCTAGTAAGCCCCTTTGCTGGTAAAAATATCAGCATATTTAGCGAATCCTTGATGACTATGGCGATAAGAATGGTCAGAAAAGTAACCTTCAATATTGACTTGATAAACTCAACGAAATTTTTCATTGAGAAAATGTTTTTAACATTTGCCGCTGGGTTAAGGCGATCTCCTTTAGGAATAAGCGCTTTAAATGCAAGGAGAACGCCTGTTTGAATCATTTCACCAAAAATCGTAATTACAATAACGAGTAATACAAACGGCCCAAGAAGAATCGCCGATTCAATCAGAAAGTGATCAATTTCCATTCGAACTGCATCTCTAAATTCCAGACCATAAAGCTGTGCGGGAAAAACGATAATTCCGACAAAGCGTCTAAAAATATCTTCTGAGTTCGCAAGGAAATAACCAAACAGTGCACCGACCGATAACGCCTGGGTAAAGTCTTTGCTTTTTGCAACCTGACCTTCCTCTCGCGATTTTCGGATCTTGTGTTCGGTAGGCTGCTCTGTCTTCTCACCGCTCATGTGGGATCCCTATAGAAAAGCGAATCAAACAGTGCAATCAACTTTGAAACCAGATCGATGTACTCATCGCTGAAATACCCAATGAGCGCAGATGCGTAAACAGAAAGAACAAACATCGCAATCGCGCTTTTCACCGGCATCGCGAGGAAAAAGACCTGTAACTGCGGAACGAAGCGGCTGACAATTCCAAGGCCAACTTCAGCAAGAAACATGGAAAAAATGACTGGGGCGCTGAACATCACGGCCAGCCACATCAGCCTGTCCATTTGGCCAAGTAGGATTGCTGGCGTATTCTCCGAAAGCCGCGGCAGCATTTGGAATACCGGCCACAGTTCATAACTTGTATAGATCAGTTCGAGAATCAGCAGCATGCCGCCTGAGATCAGCAGCACAACCATCCCCGCCTGGCTGAACATTTCGCCAAGCGGTGATGTATCGTGTCCTGTAAGGGGATTAATCGTCTGGGCAATACTAGCTCCCCGTTGATTGTCGACATAAGCTCCGACGATATCAAGAGCCCAAAGTGGAAGAGCAATCAAAAAGCCAAGAGCAAATCCAATCATGGCTTCCTTGGTAACGAGGACGAAGACGCTGCCCCCGCTACGAGAAAAATCCATCGCATCATTAACCAGAGAAGGCACAACGAAGACCGCAAAGGCGGATGCCACTCCAATCCTGAGTAAACCGGGAAGCGCCTGCCGACCGAGCATAGGTAATATTGAAAACATCGCTAGCATACGCGGCAATGCATAAAATCCTGCACTCATCCAGGCTGAAGGGTACGCGACAAAAGCGTAGTCCATTTCAGTGTGCCATTAAGGGAAACTTCTCAAACAGCATCAGCGTGTAGTTGTAGATCTCTCCCCCCACCCATCTGGCAGTCAAATAAAGAGTGATCCCAACCGCGACGAGCTTTACTCCAAAAGATAAGGTCTGCTCCTGAATCTGGGTCAGTGCCTGGATCAAGCTGAACAAGATTCCGACGACTGATGCCACAACTATTGGCGGCAGCGAGAGCCAGAGCGTGAGCAGCAAGGCTTGAATGACATGGCTAACAACATCGGTAGTCTGCATGGTTCACTCACATATACGTCATTGTCAGCCCATGAATAAGCCGGGACCAGCCATCAACCATGACGAAGAGAAAAAGCTTGAGAGGAAGCGAAATTGTGACAGGAGAGACCATCATCATCCCCATTGCCATTAATATATTTGATATAACAAGATCAATAACAATAAATGGAAGAAACAGGAGGAAGCCGATTTCAAATGCTGAAGTTAGTTCTGAAACTACAAATGCAGGTGATATGATCAGCAAATCAGTCGATTCAGTATCCGAAACGATTTCTTTGGGCCAGATTTTTTTTGCTGTAGAAAAAAAGAACTCTCGTTGCTCTGGTTTGCTGTTTCTCACCAAAAATTCCTTCAAAGGCTCAACACTTTTCCTTCCAACAGATAAAAGTGTTCCGACTGACATGGTTGGATCTTTCTCTTGCGAGACAACATCAACCATTTTGTAACCGACCGGCGCCATCACATACATACTGAGCAAGACTGCCAACGCATAAATTGCCATGTTTGGTGGTGCTTGCTGCACACCAAGCGCATTCCGAACGAGGGAAAGAACGATAGCGATTTTTAGGAATGACGTCGTGGTGACCAGTACTAGCGGCAGTAGCGCGAGCAATCCGAGCGCGAATGCCAATGCAACTGGATCAATTGTGCGCACTTTAATTGCTCCGTATTAATCTATCTCAGTTTTGTCCGGAAGCATGATATGAAGCACTGAAACGCCAATCTGTCCTTCTATATCAACGAGTTCCCCCTCGCCAATAATTTTTCCGTTTGCTCTGATCAGGACAGCGCGCCTAAGTTCTCTGCCAAGATCAAACACATGTCCAGGGCCGATCTGCAATAAGTCAGCAAGTCTCAGATATCGTGATCCGAGATCGAAGGTAAGTTTGACTGACAAGTCATCATACTTTTCCGCCTGCTCGATATCGTCGCCCTCACGATCCTCCATAATCTTCTCCAAGTTGGAAAGCAGTGTTATTTTCTTTCCTAAAATCTGACCAGAAGCCGTTAACCTTTCACCAAATTCCACTGAGATTTTGTCAAGTTCAGGACTTAATGAACATTCGTCAAGCAGGATCACATCTCGGGGCTCGAGATTGCGCCATGTAGATAGCAGAATCTCGGTTGATCCGACAATGAATCGGACCTGTATAGGTAAGAGTCCCCAAGACGAAAGGTCGATTGTTTCAACCGCGGCGTTTCTTAACGCGGTCGAAAGAAATCCGATGCCAAGATGATCAAGCCATATTTCACTTTCTGATATGAATCCGTTACTTTCGAGTTCTACTACAAATCCTTCCAACGCATTGTTATTTGCCGCGTTCACCGAATCTTTCAATACAAATCTTTTTCGCGTTGATTTTTCAATGTAAGAAGATACTTCTTCAAAAGCAGACTCAATTACTATCATTTTCCAAGAGTCCTGCAGAAGATTTTCTCCAGGCAGGTCTAAAAATGATTTCAGGATTTGTGCAAGCCAAGCTTGATCAAATCGAAAGCAAACATTTGCGCCACCCCAGTCAATATCTAAGGCCGAGAGGTTGTCGCGACTTGATTCCAGTGCAAGAACACGTAGTTGCCAAGGTGAGTTCATCCATTTGAATTGGATTGGCCTGCGCTTGCGAGCTATCTCGCGAAGAAAGGCCACTCTATCTCTGGCAATCTTTCGCATTGCAAGTGGCGAACTCATCTGGCTTCCTGGAAAGAATGAGCTTGGTTTACCCGATTTTTGTCAATGCGCCGTTCAGTAGCACCCCGGGAGATTTCAACTATGACTCGCGCGTGCAGCTGGCTGCCAAGATCACGCGAAAGTTGGTCTTTTATACTTCCAATCCAGCATTCGGTAACTTGCGTATCTGGCATAAGATGATAAAAAAATTCTTCGCTTATTAATTCTAATGAAACGATTATTTTTCCCCGGGATGCCAAATTCAGAGTAAATTCTGCAGTTTTTTTATCTCCCCTTATCGCATTATTAGTTAAAGTCAATAAAATATACAACAATCCTGTAAAATTATTTTCAGAAGGATTTGACTGATTTTTTATCGAAACAGATCTTGATCCCTCATGGTTTTCAAAATATTCTTTTAAATGCAAAATATTTTTAAATCTAATAACATCGCCAAGGTCGACACTTTCCGAATTTCCGCTAATTTCATAATTTGATTCTTGAATTTCAAGATAAATCGGCCCAAAGTCAGTTGGACTGCGCTTCCGCGTCATTTTTTACTCCAGTCAATTTTCTCTCGATTTGATGTTCCGTCATGGACCTTGCAAATCGCACCTCTGCAGATTCTTCGATTTCAAGCTCTTCTAGTCGCATTGCTTCAAAATCTTTTTCTTCTTTTTCATGCAGTAAGAGTTCATCAAATTTTTCCCGCATCCGCACCGCCATTGCATGCTGCGCACGGGCATCTTCTTCTTGTGCTGCCATCTCATCCCTCCGTGCTTTGGTTTGATCTACTTCTTCTAAGAGTTCGGCTTCACGCTCTTTCATTAATTGAACATCAATGTGTACAGAATCTATGTCGCGAAGAAGAACTAGGCGTTTACACAGGTCGGCGTACAGTTCTCTCTCGCGCCGCGCGCTTTCCTGTTGATGCTCTTTCAAACTGAGCCTTGCGGCATTTAGTTCTTGTTCAGCACTGCGCAGTCTCTGGCGGGCAACGGTTAGAGCACGCTCTGCCTTTTTTTCCCTGAAGACTTTTATTCGAAGCAGATCTCCAAGAACATTCATTCCTTACACCCACCGGAATACGAATTTATGGAGAAAAATGGTCAGTAACCATGTGGATAGTTGCCAAAAACACACAACCTATCGATAAGTCACAAGGAAGTTCAGAGAGTTCCTCAGGAATTGCCGGAAGATTCATCGTTGCGTCAGGGCATGAGCTCACAGAAAATATGTATCAGCTCGGTAGTCTCCCCGGCCGATAGAGGCGATCAGAAGTGGAATTTTCTCGTTCAGGGAGAGTTCTGCATGAAGAAGTCGAAGTTTTCTGATAGCCAGATCATCGAAGCGCTCGAGCGCGTGGAAGGTGGACTGTCTGTGCCAAAGTTGTAACGTGAGCTGGTGATCCGCTCGGCGACGTTCTACAAGTGGTGTGACAAGTAGGGTGGGATGGATACATCAATGATGGCTCGCATGAAGGAGCTTGAGGCAGAGATGCGAAGTATCCAAATCTCAGGGATAGTCAAATATTCAATTTATTATGTCCGATAATTGCTGGACGGTGAGGTCGAAGTGGCTATGCTCATCTGTCCGCTGACGTAAAAACTGGCGGATTTCTTCAATCTTGTCGATAGCCAGATCAGCCAATGTGTCAGCGCCGCGTTTGTACTCTCCTATTTTGACGAGTAGTTCAACTTCCTGATATTTGGCCATTAATTCCCGCAACCGCCCTGCTGCCGCTCTATGCTCTTGCGTAGTCACCATATTCATCACTCGTGATACTGAGGCCAGAATGTCAATAGCTGGATAATGATTTGCTGCTGCCAGCTTGCGTGACAAGATAATGTGACCGTCAAGAATGGATCTGGTTTCATCCGCAATTGGCTCCGTCATGTCGTCCCCCTCAACCAGAACCGTATACAAAGCTGTAATTGAACCTTTGTGCCCCATCCCGACTCGCTCCATCAACCGTGGTAGCGTTGCAAAGACACTCGGCGGGAAACCTCTTCGCGTTGGAGGCTCGCCGGCTGCCAACCCGATTTCACGCTGTGCTCGAGCGAACCTCGTCACTGAATCCATCAAGAAAAGGACTCGCTTCCCTTGATCCCGAAAATATTCGGCGATTGCGGTTGCCACGTACGCTGCCTTTGATCGCTCCATTGAGGACTTATCAGATGTTGCACATACGATAACTGCTCTCCGACGCCCCTCATCACCCAACTCATGCTCGAGGAACTCACGTACTTCACGGCCTCGTTCGCCGATTAGCGCAACGACTGTCACATCGACTTCGGCCCCTTTAACAAGCATGCCCATGAGCGTCGACTTTCCTCCACCCGCGGCGGCGAATACC
>JACCDS011802571.1_pt1 | contig 11898 bp, 12 predicted proteins | sample 7446441 | NCBI WGS metagenome assembly JACCDS01 (sample SAMN15323445, study PRJNA562643) | freshwater metagenome | isolation source: river surface water | place: USA:Blue River Watershed | collected 2017-08-17 | reverse complement strand
TACTCTTTTTTATGGGAGCACTCGGTCTTTTTTCACAACATCACATATTCGTTCTTGGGATTCTGTGTGTGGGTGTCAGCTATTATTTATTAACACCATGGCTTAGAAAAACACGACAACACCTCATTCAATTACCACAGTACGCTCAACATAAAAATGAACTCTTAGGCGTGATGATTGCATGTGATGCATGCTCGTATTTTATGGCTGGTGTATTGGCAACTTTACCTATTTCTTTAATGAATATTGCTTTTATGACGTTTATTTTTACCATCATTGTGGGCAGTACAAGTTTTTATCTGTTGCGTTCGCATTTGATAACACGGTCTTGACATTTTATATTTTAAGCGATTATAATAGAAACATTAGGAGTCTTTCATGAATAAAATTATGTGCTCGGGTAGTTATGATCCTGTGACACGGGGTCATATGGCCCTGTTCCAAGATGCAGCCAATATTGCAGATACCGTCTATATTTATGTTTCGCAAAATCCAGCTAAAAAAAGTTTTATTCCTCTGAAAGAGCGAGTGGCGCTTGTTGAACAAGCCTTGGCTCAAACAACGTATGGTCATCGGTGCATTGTCCGTCCGATTATGCACGATTTTATCGGTCATGAAGCACGTCGTGAAGGCATTGAATACACCCTTCGTGGTATTCGTAACGGCACCGATTTGGAATATGAATCGATTCTTGAACGTGCCAACGCAGCCATTAATCCCGATATGCGTACTCTTTATTCTATGCCTTCTAATGTACATCCTGAAGTGAATATCAGTTCCTCTGTCGTTCGTGGATTCATCGGTCCTGTTGGGTGGCACCGTTATGTGCGGGCATATATTCCCGACGTTGTACACACTTCACTCATGAAAAAATTTATCGCAGAAAAACTTCAATTATGGAGTCGTCTGTCCTTGGAAGACATGGGATTTGAAACAGCTATTCAAGGGTACACCAAAGCATCACGCTATTATCATACCCTTGAACACCTGACGCATCTTGTTTCCGAATATGATGCCTATCGTGAACATGTCGGCACCACTCCAGAACAGGATCGTCACATCGCATTAACAATTTTGTGGCATGATGTTTTAGACGGTGAACGTGCAGAATTGCGCAGTGCTGATATGTTTAAAGCACACATTCGTGGTTTAGAAGATACAGAAATTTTTGCCATTTCAACGACTATTCAATCTACGGATTACAGTTTAAATCTGACATTAACACCGTATGATATTCTCTTCCAGCACCTAGATTTAAGCATCCTTGGTGTGGATACGGTATGGTTCCAAGATTATAATGAAGCCGTTCGACTGGAATACGGTTATGTTCCCGATGATGTTTATTATGTTCATCGTGTTCGTATTCTTCAAACCATTTTAAATGCTGTGATGGAAAATAGAATTTTTTCTGACAATCAAAGTCCTTATTTTGCACAACGCTACCGTGCCTCCATTATTAATAACATGAAAAGCACGATTGCAGCACTCGAAGGAGTTTATTAATGCTCACAATTTTACAAGACCCGCATCCACTCTTACGTACGATTTCTGAACCTGTAACTGAATTTAATCAAGAACTCAATGATATTATTCTTCAGATGCAAAACACCCTGAAATCTTCGAAAGGTGTGGCACTTGCAGCCATTCAAGTGGGAATTCCACAACGTATTGTGGTCGCTGAATTGCGTTCGTATGATAATCGCATTCCTCGCGTGTTTATTAACCCAGAAATCATGGAACGTTCCCAAGAATGTAATGCAAGCCTTGAAGAAGGATGCCTCTCGATTAAAGAGGGCGCTAGAAAGATTGTGCCTAGGGCATCTGTGATAAAAGTGCGCGCTTATAACAAAGAGGGGCATCCTTTTGAAATTACCCTCAAAGGACTCCCCGCTATTTGTTTACAACATGAAATTGACCATCTTAATGGCGTTCTTTACACCGATTATTGACACATCTCACGCTCTGGACGACAGAGCGTGACCGTATGCAAATAATTGATCCAATAGCTTAACGTATCTTCTGACGGCCAATAATAAAAACTTTTCTGTAACACATAGATACCATCATTTCCTTGTATGACTTTCAGCAAAATATATTCATCCCGCTGATATGTATCATTACGATATTGCAAACTCCACATTTTGGTCGGAAAATTATTTTGGGCATAATCTGTGAGTTGTGTCGCTTTAACGTTTTTTTGTTTGGATAACAACGACTTGTACCACGTTGAAAAATAATTATCTAACGTTTGTTTTTGCAAAAATTCACGGGTTAATATATCTACTTCATTGTTATTTTCACTATTCGCGGGTATCATACGGTACCATTGATACCCATCACGTTCTTTGACATCATCAATCTTATAAGACGGAGGTATATTTTGAATAATAACCTCTGCATGTGACAATAAAGGAAAAATACTTAATAACATTACTAATATTCTTTTCATTTTTCTATTCAGCCTTTACATTTTTCTTATTATAGCTTAAAATGAGAAAGATTGAAAGGATTAAAGATGTACATTATCGCTCTGGTGGCAGCACTTTTTATTTTAGCCTTAAATCTAACGTATGGACGAACCCATTTTGAATATAAATGGTATGATGGTGTTAGTTACGCTGGTCTGTTATTTTTAGGTTTTGGCTTATCTGGATATACCAATTTAGATTCTGTTTTTTTCACTATTACGGTCTTTATTGGTCTCACCTATTTTATTAAAGGACACTCTCAAACATTTTCCAAAAGTATTTTCTTTTACATTGCTGGTATTATGTTATTTAGAGCTTTTCTTTTCGAACCTTACAGTGTTCCAACAGGCAGTATGGAACCGACCATTTCTGTTGAAAAGGGATCCAAATGGATTGGCGTGAATAAATTTGCCTATGGTGGCCGAATGTTTTACACACAAAAACGTATTATAGGCTCTCCGGGAGATGGCATTAGCCGTGGCGATATCGTGACCTTCCGCTTCCCACTTGAACCTTCCACTTATTATGTTAAACGCGTGATTGGTGTTCCAGGTGATACCATTCAGTATTTTCATAAAACAAAACGGTTATCGGTCAATGGTGATATGGCACAATGGACGCTCATCAAAGATGGTGAAAGTAAAGAATATAATGAAACCCTTTCGGGATTAACCCATAAAATTCGAATTGAAATGCCTAAAAGTATTAGCAGAGAACAATATCTTCAGATGGAAAATGAAGCTATTATGACACAAAATACTTTCCCAGGTTGCACCTCTAATAGTGAAGTACTCACCTGTAAAGTTCCGGCAGGTAAATATTGGGTTATGGGTGACAACCGCGATAACAGTTTGGATAGCCGTTACTGGGGTTATGTCAGTGATGATCAAATGATTGGTCCCTCTTTTGTACTCTTTCCTTAAACCGCCTTTCGGGCGGTTTTTTTCTGCCTTGTCTTGATTTAAATGACAACATCGCGTACAATAACCTTACTTTTTGAAGGATTTATTATGTCAATGAAAATGAAATTCCCCAAACAAAAGGGTAATCTGTTTGCGGAAACTCTTGAACAACGTGTTCAAGAATATTTTACCTCTCGACAATTGCTGAAGACGGGCAATTGGAAACTCTATTATAAAGGACTGTTAGCTCTCATTGGTATTGTGGTAGCTTACAGTCTTTTACTTTCTCAAACCTTTGGTTTATGGGGAAATCTCATCACATTATTTTTCATGGTCCAAAGTATGATTGTGCTCGCGTTTAATACCATGCACGACGGTGGCCATAACAGTTTCGCCCAAAGTAAAAAATGGAACAATATTGCCGCTTGCAGCATGGAATTACTAGGTAGTAGTTCGATGTTGTGGAGACAAAAACATAATGTTCTTCATCACACCTATACCAACATTAATGGTAAAGATGATGACCTTGATATTGGGTCCCTTCTTCGTCTTTCTCCTGATCAACAACGTCGTTGGTGGCATAGTTTTCAAGCGTTCTATGCTCCTGTGCTTTATAGTTTGCTTTCTCTTTATTTGGTCTTCTGGAGTGATTTTCAACGTATGATTTCTGGTAAAATCGGAGATATGCCTCTTCAGAAACGCGATGCTAAAAACATCAGTTTTTTTATTGGCGGTAAAATCGTCTATGTTCTTTACACCTTAGTTATTCCAAGTTTCTTTTATGATTTTGCTCATGTGGCACTCTTCTTCTTGATTGGACATTTGATTCTTGGGTTCACACTCAGCGTGGTATTTCAACTAGCCCATACTGTAGAAGGAACTGAATTTCCAACCAGCAATGAAGAAGGTTCTTTACCTTATGGCTTTTTAGAACACCAATTACGCACCACTTCGGATTTTGCACCTAAAAACTGGTTTGCTACGTTTTATTGCGGTGGTCTCAATTTCCAAGTAGAACATCACCTCTTTCACACGATTAGTCATATTCACTACCCTGATTTATCGAAAATTGTGAAAGAAACATGTGCTGAATTTAATGTTCCTTACCACTGCCAACCCTCGATGTTTAAAGCGCTGGTTTCACATTTTAAATTCCTACATCATGTCGGCAACCACTAAAAAATCCCCGCAAGGGGATTTTTTTATAACATTAATAGTTCTTCATCAGGAACATAGGAAAATTCTGTGTTTTCTAAGATAGTTTTTTTCGCTAATCGTTCATAAGCTTTTCCTTTAACGGAAGAGGTGTCTTTTATAATCGGAAGAATATCTCTTAAAAAACTCACAATGTCTTGACCTATAAAAAAAGAAATACGGTCTTTGACCCACTCAGCAATGTCATCCACTTCTTGGACCGATAACGTGTTGTTGTCATCTATCATAGGTTCTCCCAAGGTAACAAATACTGTTTTATTTTTCAATCCTTCAAAATAATAATCCAATAACAGTGGTAAATTATCCTGTATCGTTAAGTGATCTATCGCCCAACGATATTTTAGCTCTAGACGACGATTTTTTTTGCGCAATGCCTCATTATATGTAATACGACATAATGGATTTACATTCGTCATGAGATGTTGAGTTACGTCTTTTTTAAACTCAGGATATTTTTTTAAAATGGTATCAATATCTTCAAATTTATCAGGACCCAACTTTAACAACAATGGCAATACTATAGGTATAGTGTCTTGAAAATAGTATTTTTGTTCTACTAACACTTTAGCTGATTGCGATTTAAAAATATCTTTAACACCATGAGCACCTAAACGCTCATACACAGCTTTCAACCAGATATCATAGTTATATCCAAAATCTGTGATATATCGTGTTATTTCTATTAAATCACATGTCTTTTGGGTTTCCATTAAATAATTCACAATTAATGGACATTGCATACAAAAATCAGAAAGAGGAGATGGTTTACAAATGCTTTTATTTTTATTAATATAGTCGGTGATATCTTTTAACGTATCCGAATTAATATTATCTACATGAATGATTTTTGATACATTCACTCGATGAATCGCAAAAAACGTATCTATCTGCTTATACAGTTCATATTTAAGTGGATACATAAATAGAACTTTTTGTAAAAATAACATGCTATTTTTACCTTTAATGGTGGAACTATCGACAGCACGTAATGCTGTTATAACGAGTTTATGGATGTCTTCTAAACTTAAATTTGTCAGAATGTTCATATCCTGTGCTATATGACCAATATTTACTTTACAAAGATCAATCGGATATTTTTTTAATTCATAAATCGTATAATACCATTCTATATCTTTAATCATCTCTCGCACTAAAGCATTGTTACTTTGTAATAATTCAGAATATTTGTTTTGCAATAAAAGGTCATAAACCTCATCATACAATTCTTTTTGATAAACTAAAGCTTTAGGTATCTTTTTAGTATAAAAATCCACATGTGCTGTCCAAACTTTATTAAAAGTATATAAAAAATCGTGCATGTTCATAATAACAACTCTTCCTCCGAAGGTATGAAATGATTTTGCTGGTTTAAAGCATATTGAACAATTAACTGGCGTCGTTTGTTAAAATCTTTATATTCTTTGGTAGGATACAATAAAGAAGCGGCTACTTGCAAAGCTGACAAATCAATTCCCAATTGATTTTCTAAATAATCTATCACGCGGCGTTCTGTAGCATGAATTTCGGATATTGAAACAGATTTCTTCATACAATGCATATCTCCATCTTCAAATAAAAGAACGCCCCATTCAGCTTTATTGCTGCGACTTTTTAAATAAACATGAAGCAAAAACTCCAAAGAACTTTCTTCAAATTTGATACTAAAGGTAGGAAAGGTATAGGAATAATATTTTTTATTATTGCTAATACTATCTGTTCTCAAAGAGTAACACAGCCATGAAGACATTTCCATATACGTTTTTTGAACAAAATGTATACGTATACTTGGATTATTTTTAATACGTTCGGCCATAACAGTATGATTTTCTATGGCCAGACATGACATCATTTCATCGACTCTGGTGGGTGTCCATGAATTGGTAGCATCCCAATAATCACACACCATCGCGCTGGATGCAAAATGCTTCCATTCTTGAAATGTTTGTATATTTAATGCCGAATCTAACAACGACATCATTTCATAATTAATGGATGACTCCAAGAGTGTTCTTGTTTTTGCATAGGTTTGTAGTGACTGGGCAAATGCTGGAACTTTTAAATATCGATTGATTATTTTCGCGTTATTATCCCATCGGTGTTTATACAGCATTTTATGCAAGGTTGGATAATGTTTTGGTTCCAATAAAGCAAAATTATCGGGTAAATAATTGCATATAGCATAAACATCTAAAACCAATAAATCTTGTTGATTATACCAACGCTCAAAACTTGTTTTTTCGGCTTCCGTCCAGGTGTACCAACGTTCAAAATCTGTCTTACCTATTCCTGCGTAAGTTCTTTTTTTACCCGCGACGGTTCGAATAAAAGCCTCTCGTTCTCGGGGACGAAACTCTGGATCAATGGTATCAATATTCGATAGAAAAGGAAACAATATAGAAAATTTGTCAGTGCGAATCACTTTTTTGTTTTTAATATACGCGTAATCTTCTATATCATACTTTATTTTTTTTAATAAAATATTGTCGGATGCTAATATAGTGTCTAAATCATTAGTTGCTAACATAGCACATGCGTCTTCATAAATTTTCTTTTGATAGACATTCGCATGTTCTATTTGGTCTGTATAAAAATGAACATGCTCTTTCCATATTTGGTTGTTTTTATATAAAAAATCTTGGATAGGTAACATGCCACATTATACCATAATAATGCATTCCTCTTTTGGTACATTCACAACAGAAGATGACAACCACGGAGCACTTAATATGGAGGGACCATGAAAATCTTTGATAAAACAGGTTGTGGGTTGAATAATAAAATCTTTATGAGGTTTTATTATCGCCTCAATATCTTCAAATTTAAAATACGCTTCTACACTCTGGCATAAGAGATTCCAATGCGGTAATTGCATTTTATTCCAATAATTGTGAACTATCTCTTTTTCTTTATCACCATTATTGGAAGATATAAGCCCCTGCATACGTAAAATATCCCAATGCAAATACATTAGTAATCCAGTAACGGATGGCGCATGATTGGTTAACCCTGTCAGCCATTTATCTTGATGAGTGGGTAAAAGCCCATAGATTGATTTATGTAACTTAATGATTAAGCCAACATCTTTTACCATGATGTCCAACATAAAATTTTCCCGCATACCGTTTGTTTTAACACCATATGTTTGGAACAATGCATACGCAACCCGTAAGGGTATGCTCGGAAAAAATTGTCGATGTTCTACAAAAACATCCGGATGAATCAACGGCCATAAAGAACGGTGATGTCGAATAATATCCATATCCACCATTCGTGCATGTAATAATTCTTTACGTAATTCAGACATCAAATCTGGATGTAATGCCGTAGGCGACTTCATCCATTTGTAAACTTTTTCCATTGATTATTCCTTGACTATCCTTTATACTAAAACAATGAATAGTATATCACTCAACACACTGGTTGCCAATATCCAACAATCACAATCTTTGGCGGGTGTTAACACAGAATCATCCGGTTCCTTCGCGGATGCATTACAAACACAAATTGAAGAAACGAACATATTACAACAACAGAGTGCGCAAGCCATTAAAAATGTAGAAGACGGCGACGGTTCCATTAATGATGCTATGATTGCTATGCAAAAAGCCTCACTCTCATTTCAAACGACAAAAACTGTTATGAATAAAATGGTCAGTGCCTATCAAGATATCATGAATACACAAATTTAATAACGGCTACTTTTGGTATATTGCACGGTTGTGTTTAAATACGCATCATCGTTTTTCCATATTCGACCGTCCGGATCTTTAATGCGCCCAGGTTTAAATAAAAACCATTTATCTGCATCACTTTTTTCTTGAATATGAATACTGGGAACCTCTACAAAAGGTTCTAAGGATAGGAAAAGCCACGGAAATTTACTCTCTTTGGCGTTCAAATATTTTGCCCAATCTAATGCATCTCTTTTGAATGGCATCATATACGGTGTCATTCTATGAATAGGTGAATCATGAACATGTGGAAAATAATGGTGGGTTAACTCTTCAAAATAATCAGGGTTTTTAATAAAATGCGGGTTATTTTTCAATTTTTTTAATGCTTCTTTGGGATGATATAAATCAATCTTGGGCGGCAACGGCTCAGGTGTTAAGCCCCACACGTCTAAATAGGCAGCCAAGGGCATCATAAGACCCGCATCACGTCCTAAAACTTGGTTTTCCATACCGCCTGTAAAATCATAGACATGCGTCCCTGTTCTGTGCTCTAAATAAAACTTTAACCAACTCACTGTTTCAGGATGTGCCGATACTTTTTCACCCCAAAAAGAGCTCTCTAAATGAATAGTATGATTTTTCCAGTGCCAACTCCCTAGCTCCGAAAATAACTCATCGCACGTTGGCGCTTTTTGTAAATATGATTTAATCCACATAGGCGACATAATATACCTTCTTTCGTGCCAAATCAATCAATCATGAGCTCTGATTCTTCATAATTAAACGCATTGTGGTTTTTTAACAAGCTAAAACACTCAGCGAGAGATGTACATTGCCGAATAGAATTTTCACACATTTTTAAGAACATGGCTTCTATAGGACATGCATCGTATATTTCCTGCAATAATTCATTTTTATCATAAAAAATAGCGTGCACAAACCAATGTTGAATGATTTTTTCTTTCTCTTGGTGAGATGGATGATGAACCCACATTTTAAAAAAATCTATGTGCATATCCCGAGGTGTTAAGGTTCCTAAGTGTGTTAAAGCTACTTTGGTATCCAAGATATCACTTGGATCCAACAAAGATTCTAAATTGGTATGATGTAATAAATGAACAATGACTTTCGGTAATTTTTTTGTCTCCCATTTCATCAAGTGCTTTTTCTTGTGCCACAACCATAAATCTTCATTCATTTCATTGATGAATTGATAGGGTACTTTTTCAATATTATAAATAAAAAGATGTGGCTGATGGATACAAAAACCATATCTTGTATGATAATATGTTGGATATTTTTTGACATATTCATCCCAAGATAATGTCGATTCTAAACCATATATTTTATTTCCATGATAAATTAACGACATAATAATGTCTTTCGGTGTTCCAGGAATCATTTTTAATCGAATGGTCGAAAAACAAGAAAATGGTAGTTTATCACCTTCATCTGTAAAAAAATAATTATACAGAACGGACGCATAAAAGTTTACTTGTGTTGTATTACAACGTAATACATTTTTGAGAATATCATTCTTTTGTGCTTTAAAAGCACCGCGTGGATAAATTTTGAATAATTCAGAAACACGTTCATCATCATGTTCAAAAGAAATGTTTAACATCTCTTCGAGTGTCAGTGGAAAAGTAAGGTTCATATAGAAGGTCCCTGTGTAAATATTGTATGCAAACGTTGTAAAGATTGAATTTCTTCCAATAATTTCCAATCAGCATCTGTTTTTAACACCCGTGGATTTAATTCATTATTATTTATCATTTGATAGACATTTTCAGCAAGTGTACATTCCCAATCAATGATTTCATTCACTTTAGGAATAGAGTACCCTCTTTTATACATGATATAAACATAAAAAACCATTTCCGAACCTTCCGATTCCAAGGTGTCACATAACCATGGAGCCGCAAATTCTGCATAGGCGGATCCCGAAACAAAGTAACGTAATAACGATAACCGTGCCATAATAGACTTTTCATTTAATATGGGTTCTTTAAAAAACTCTCGTACCATTGAAATAAACCCACCCGCCATCGCTATTTTACAAATATCACTGTCACCCATATGTCGAATGGCCACATCGCTGGATAAACTCGAATTTTCAAAAATAGATAAAATATCATCAAATTTAGTGTGCAATAGAGGATCTGCATAATGCATTATTTGCCCTATTTTCCAAAAAATACGCGCATTGTGATTATTGTCATTCGACAGAAGGAATCGAATCACTAATAAATATAAAATATCCGCATGTTTTACAGATACTTGCTCTTCTATCATGCTATTCAGCACGTTGTCCAAGGCTGTATACATCGAACCACTAAGTTCACCTGACATAATGTAATGCGTATGACCGGTTTGAACGACCTGTTCCAATGCTTGTAACATCGGGCCAATATACGCCGTGTTGACCTCCGCACGCTGTAAATCGCTCAACAGTGAACCAGTACTACTATACTGTCTTAAATCCATAACTCTGTTTCCTCAAATGTAAGAACCGGCTCTTCTAATGGAAAATGGCGTGGTGATACCTGTTGTAAAAACATAAATCCAGGCAACCCCTCAAACCTAAGATTATCCCAATCAATATTGAGATTTACAAATTTTTCCTGTTTAAATGGTATGTTTTTTGAAAGAAAATACTGTAACGCTTTCTTTTCCGGTTTTTCAGTAAAAAATTCTAAAATAACAATCAGATCACGATTCATATTTCCTACTTTTTTATAACATAAATCGACATTTTGGTGAAAAATATCTGCCAAAATTTCTAAATTCTCATATGTGATATCTTTGGCATTAAAAACTGTATTAAAAAATACTTTTTCAATAAAAGCTTCTCGAACATCCGGAGTTTGAATGTGTGGCATTAATTTTTTGAAATCTTCGATTTTTTTAACTTTATTCCAAAGATATTCGAAATCTCTTAAAATAAATGGGATATCCGTTGAATGTGCAACATAATGGATGTATTCCTCATACATTTTATCATGTTCACGGAACGTTTCTCGATACAGCAATAAATCATGGGCGACCTCGTGTGTCCATCGTGGACCTGTTAATCGGGCAAATAATACTGGATAGTAAGTTTTAAAATACCCACCATATTTCACAGCGTGAGCCTGAACTATATTCAATGTAAAAATCTCATGAAAATACGATGGCAACTCCTCATTAGCGTAATAGCCAATAAGGAATGAACGGTGCCCATCAGAACTTTTTAATACATTTTTTTGATGAATATCACCTAACTTTAATATGGTATGATATCTCAATTCCATATCCGAACTACTCCAAAATAGGTCAAGCTCTTTTTGTGAGTATATGGTATTGTTTAACGCTTTAACCTGTTTGTCTATTCCACACTTTTGTTGTATTTCTGGCGTAGCATATGAAAAAAACCACTGAATTTGTTGTTTTTCTACATCCGTCGCATTGTTATATAACTTTACAAATTTCTCTACCCACTCTGGTTTATTGGCATATAAAATACCCGCCCAAAAAGGCTCGGTAATGACCATTTCAGATGCTAATTGTTTACTCTCATAATACGATTGAATATCCGGCTTAAGAACATGAATCAGTGGATTATTAGATGCCTCTAATGCCGTCATATTCTCTTCTTTT
>JACCDS011100486.1_pt1 | contig 11903 bp, 8 predicted proteins | sample 7446441 | NCBI WGS metagenome assembly JACCDS01 (sample SAMN15323445, study PRJNA562643) | freshwater metagenome | isolation source: river surface water | place: USA:Blue River Watershed | collected 2017-08-17 | reverse complement strand
TGCACCACGCGCAGCCGACAAGGTAGCGGCCATCTCCACGGGGTGGTGACCGTAGTCGTCGATCAAGGTGAATTGACCCTGACCATCGGCCGTGCGCACTTGGCCATAGCGCTGAAAGCGCCGGCCCACGCCTTTGAAACCGGCCAATGCGCGCTGCACAGCGTCATCGTCCACACCCAGCTCCACCGCCACGGCCACGGCCGCCAGCGCATTGAGCACATTGTGTTTTCCGGGCAGGTTCAGCACGATGGGCAAATCGGCCATGACCACGCCATTGCGGCGCTGCACGGTGAAATGCATCTGGCCATCCACCGCATGCACGTCCACAGCACGCACTTGCGCGCCTTCGTTCAAACCATAAGTGGTCACCGGGCGCGCGATGTCGTTCAGGATGGTCTGCACACCCGGGTCATCGGCGCACATGATGGCCGTGCCGTAAAAAGGCATGCGGTGCAGGAAGTCCACAAAGGCGGCTTTCAAGCGCGCCAGATCGTGGCCATAGGTTTCCATGTGGTCCGCGTCGATGTTGGTCACCACCGCCATCACGGGCAACAGGTTCAGGAAAGACGCATCCGACTCGTCGGCCTCGACCACGATGTAGTCACCGGTGCCCAGCTTGGCATTGGCGCCAGCGCTGTTCAAACGTCCACCGATCACAAAGGTCGGGTCCAGCCCGGCTTCGGCCAGCACGCTGGCGACCAAACTGGTGGTGGTGGTTTTGCCGTGTGTACCGGCAATGGCCACGCCTTGCTTCATGCGCATCAATTCGGCCAGCATCACCGCACGCGGCACGATCGGGATGTGGCGCTCGCGCGCGGCCAGCACTTCGGGGTTGTCCGCCTTGACGGCGGTAGAGGTGACCACGGCATCGGCATCGCGCACGTTGTCGGCGCTGTGACCCACATGCGTCTGGATGCCCAGGCCAGCCAGACGGCGCAAGGTGGCGCTGTCCGACAGGTCAGAGCCCGAAATGGCATAACCCAAATTGAGCAACACCTCGGCAATGCCGCTCATGCCTGAGCCGCCAATGCCGATGAAATGAATTTTTCGAATGGCGTGTTTCATGCCGCCAACTCCTCACAAGCCATCACAACCTCCCGAGTTGCATTTGTTTTTTTCTGTTCGTGGGCTTTTTGGGCGCAAGCCAGCAACTGGCTGCGGTCCAGATTTTGTAAACGTGCGGCCAAAGACTCGGCTGTCAATTCGGCCTGCTGCACCAGCCAGCCGCCACCGTGCTCCACCAAAAATCGGGCATTGGTGGTTTGGTGGTCATCCACCGCAAAGGGGAAAGGCACAAACAAGGCGGCCACACCCACGGCGGCCAATTCGGTCACAGTGCTGGCGCCTGCACGGCAGATCACCAGATCGGCCTGCGCAAAGGCGGTGGCCGTGTCGTCGATGAAGGGGGTCAACTCGGCCTGCACACCAGCGGCCAGGTAGTTGGCGCGCAGTGCATCGATCTGCTTGGCGCCGCTTTGGTGGATGACCTGCGGACGCTGTGCTTCAGGGATCAGGGCCATCGCTTGCGGCACGGTGTCATTGAGCGCCTTGGCGCCCAGACTGCCGCCAACCACCAGGACGCGCAATGGGCCGCTGCGGCCGGCAAAGCGCTCCGCTGGCGTGGCTTGTTGCGTGAAAGCTTGACGCAGGGGGTTGCCCACCCATTGGCCGGTTTTGAACACTTGCGGAAAAGCGGTGAACACCCGGTCGGCCACTTGGGCCAGGACCTTGTTGGCCATGCCAGCCACCGAGTTTTGTTCATGCAGGACGACGGGCTTGCCACACAGGCTGGCCATCATGCCGCCCGGGAAGGTGATGTAACCGCCCAAGCCCAGCACCACATCGGGCTGGACGCGGCGCACCACCTGCAGGCTTTGCCAGAATGCCTTGAGCAAGCGCAGGGGCAGCAAAGCCAATGTTTTCAAGCCCTTGCCACGCACGCCGCCGAAGTCGATCGCCTCGAAGGCGAACCCACGCGGAGGGACCAACTGGCTCTCCATGCTGCTGGGCGCGCCCAGCCAGTGCACACGCCAGCCGGCATCACGCAAGGCTTCGGCCACAGCCAAGCCGGGGAAGATGTGCCCGCCCGTGCCGCCGGCCATGATCAATGCGCATTTTTGTTTGAGTTCGGTCATGCCCGACCTCCGCGCATCATTTGTTTGTTTTCGGCATCAATGCGCAACACGATGGCGATCGCCACCAGGTTCATCATGATGGCCGAGCCGCCGTAACTCATCAGCGGCAGTGTCAAACCTTTGGTCGGCAAAGCGCCCAAGTTCACGCCCATGTTGATGAAGGCCTGAAAACCAATCCAGATGCCCACACCTTGTGCCACCAAGCCCGAAAACACTTTGTCCAGCGCAATGGATTGGCGGCCAATCACCATGATGCGACGGGCCAGCCACAGGAACATGAAAATGACCAAGGTCACACCGACCAAACCGAACTCTTCGCCAATCACAGCCAGCAAAAAGTCGGTGTGGGCTTCCGGCAGCCAATGCAGTTTTTCAACGCTGCCGCCCAGCCCCACCCCCCAGACTTCGCCTCGGCCAATCGCGATCAGAGAGTGCGACAGCTGGTAGCCCTTGCCCAAAGCATGCTCGGCACTGAAGGGATCGAGGTAAGCAAAAATGCGCTCGCGCCGCCAAGGTGATGCTGCGATCATGACCACAAACGCCCCGACCAGCACCGCAAAAATCAGGAAGAACATGCGGGCATTCACGCCACCCAGGAACAGAATACCCATGGCGATGATGGCGATCACCATGAAGGCACCCATGTCAGGTTCAGCCAGCAAAAACACACCGGCCAGTGCGACGGCCGCACCCATGGGCCATACCGCACGGAAGAAATGCTCTTTCACCTCCATCTTGCGCACCATGTAATCGGCCGCATAGATGATGGTCGCCAACTTGGCCAATTCGGATGGCTGGAAGTTCGTGATACCCAACGAAATCCAGCGACGGGCGCCATTGACGCCTTTGCCGATGTAGGGAATGAGCACCAGCGCCAACAGCACCAGTGCCAAAACGAACATGGGGCGGGCTAATTTTTCCCAAGTTTCCATGGGCACCTGGAAGGCCAACAAAGCCACCGCACAACCCATGACCAAAGAGACAATGTGCCGCGTCAAAAAATGCGTCTGCGCATAACGCGCAAAGCGCGGGTTATCGGGCATGGCGATGGAGGCCGAATACACCATGACCATGCCCCACATCAGCAATGCCACGACCACCCAGACCAAGGCCTGGTCCACACCCTGCAAACGAGCTGCCGAACCGGGTGACTGGCGGGCAAATTCATAGCCGCCCAGATTCACTGGCAAGCCCTGTGCCGCGGCCACCTCGGCCTTGGCTTGGCCGCCTGTGAACTGGCCAGCCAAGCGCACAAAGCTGCCGCGCAGGGTTGGCATGAAGCCTTGGCTTTCGCTCACAGCGCGCCCTCCATGCTGGCACCGGCCGCTTCCGCCAGATCGGCGACAGCCTGCACAAACACACGTGCACGGTGCTCGTAGTCCTTGAACATGTCAAAACTGGCGCAGGCTGGCGACATCAAAACCGCATCACCACTTTGTGCCAAGGCGGTGGCCTTTTCCACCGCTGCCGCCATGTCAGCGGCATCCTCGACGGGCACATCCACCCCGCTCAAGGCTTCACGGATCAGCGCAGCATCGCGACCGATCAACACGACGGCACGCGCAAAACGCGACACGGGCTCGGCCAGTGGCGAGAAATCTTGCCCTTTGCCATCACCGCCCAAGACCACCACCACGCGGCGGTCAGCACCCAGCCCTTGCAAGGCCGCCACAGTGGCCCCCACATTGGTGCCTTTGCTGTCGTCAAAGTATTCCACCTCATTGACCACGGCAATCGGCTCGACGCGGTGTGGCTCACCGCGGTATTCGCGCAAGCCGTACAACATGGGCGCCAGAGAACAACCGGCGCTGCTGGCCAAAGCCAAAGCGGCCAAAGCGTTGACCGCGTTGTGGCGACCGCGAATGCGCAAAGCATCGGCAGGCATGAGGCGCTGAATGTGCAACTCTTCTTCGGCATCCTTGCGGCGACGGCGGGTTTCGTCGGCCTCCAGGGCGCGCACCAGCCAGGTCATGCCGTTCATCACTTCAATGCCAAAGTCACCGGGGCGCTGAGGCATGTCACCACCAAATGTGAGGCAAGCCCGTTCAATCGGGCGCTGCAACTTGACCTTGATCGGCGCGGGCCGCATGGCCATGACTTGCGCGTCTTCGCGGTTGAGCACCATCAGGCCTTGGTCACCAAAAATGCGGGCTTTGGCAGCCGCATAGGCGGCCATCGAACCATGCCAATCCAGATGGTCTTGCGTGATGTTCAGCACGGTGGCGGCCGTGGGCTCAAAGCCTTCGCTGCTGTCGAGCTGGAAACTCGACAGCTCCAGCACCCAGACTTGCGGCAGGGCCTTGGCTATGGGGTGCACCACAAGGGGGGCGACCACGGGCAGCACAGTGTTGACGCTTTCTTCGGCATCTACTTGGGCATCTGCTCCGGCGTCTGCTTCGGCGCTATTTCCGTCGTCCTTGTCAGCGTCATTTTTGACGTCTTCGTCCACGGCGGCTTCAGCAACCACCTCGGCTTCGCCAGCGCTTTGAACATCGGGTGTTTTGACCGGCGTCGCGGCAATGGCTTCAGCCACCGTCTCGGTCGCCGCTTGCGCAGCTTCTTGGGCCTCTTGTTCAGCCTGCTCTTGGGCTTGCTGCTCAACCAAGGCCTGGGCCTCCACCAGCGATTGGGTCAATGTGTCGAGCAATGTGGGGCCAATGTTGCCTGCCACCTTGACGGTCTTGCCCGCACGCTCAACCAGTTGGCCTGTCAGCGAGGTCACCGTGGTCTTGCCGTTGGTGCCGGTGATGGCCAGCACCTGCGGTGCATAGCCATATTCATGCTTCAACTCTTGCAGGCCGGCAGCGAACAAGCTCAACTCCCCCCCTTGCCACAGGCCAATGGCCTTGGCGGCATCCACCACAGGGGCGACCACTTCGGGCGACAGACCCGGGCTGCGGAACACGGCACGCACAGAGCGGCCTTCCACCAAGCTGGCAGCGAAGGGGCCTGCCACAAAGCGCACGGCTGGCCACTCGGCCTGCAGTGCGGCCAGTTGCGGCGGTGTCTCACGGGTATCGGCCACGGTCACCTCTGCACCGGCGCGGGCGCACCAACGGGCCATTGCCAGGCCCGAAGCACCCAAACCGAGAATCAGAACGTGTTGACCGTGGAGCTGTTGCATGGCTTACCTCAGCTTCAGGGTCGACAAGCCGACCAAACACAGCAGCATGGTGATGATCCAGAAACGCACAACGACCTGCGTTTCTTTCCAGCCGCTCTTTTCAAAGTGGTGGTGCAAAGGCGCCATCTTCAAGATGCGGCGTCCTTCACCGTATTTCTTTTTGGTGTACTTGAAGTAGGCCACCTGGGCCATGACCGACAAGGCCTCGACCACAAAGATGCCCCCCATGATGGACAGCACGATTTCCTGGCGCACGATCACCGCAATGGTGCCCAATGCGGCCCCCAAGGCCAGTGCGCCCACATCGCCCATGAACACTTGTGCAGGGTGTGTGTTGAACCACAAGAAAGCCAAACCGGCACCGGCCATGGCCGCGCAGAAAATCATCAGTTCACCCGAGCCCGGGATGTGCGGCAAAAACAGGTACTTGGAATACACCGAACTGCCGGTCACATAGGCAAACACGCCCAGCGCCGAGCCCACCATGACCACCGGCATGATGGCCAGGCCATCCAAACCATCGGTCAGGTTGACCGCGTTGCTGGCGCCCACGATGACCAAGTAGGTCAGGATCACAAAACCGAACACGCCCAGCGGATAGCTCACTTCCTTGAAAAAGGGCACCATCAAACCGGCTTTGGGTGGCAGATTCACATCAAACCCGGACATGACCCATTTGGCAAACAGGTCCAGCACGCGCAGGTTCGAACTTTCGGAAATGCTGAACACCAAGTACAGCGCGGCCAACAGGCCGATCACCGATTGCCAGAAATACTTTTCGCGTGAACGCATGCCTTCGGGGTCTTTGTTGACCACCTTGCGGCAGTCATCCACCCAGCCGATGGCGCCAAAGCCCAAAGTCACGAGCAACACGATCCAGACGAAGCGGTTGGACAGGTCAAACCACAGCAAGGTCGACACAGCGATCGACAGCAAAATCAAGACGCCGCCCATCGTGGGCGTGCCGCTTTTGGCCAGGTGCGACTGCATGGCATACCCACGGATCGGTTGACCGATCTTGAGCGCGGTCAGGCGACGGATCACAAAAGGACCGGCACCCAAACCGATCAGCAAAGCGGTCAAAGCCGCCATCACCGCACGGAAGGTGATGTATTGGAATACGCGCAAAAAGCCCCACTCCGGAGACAAAGTTTGCAACCATTGCGCCAAACTAAGCAGCATGGGCCTCCCCTTTTTTGTTGTTGATGTTTGTCGCTTGCTGAACCAGTGCTTCCACCACCTGCTCCATCTTCATGAAGCGCGAGCCCTTGACGACGATGCTCTGGAAGTCCATCGCTTGTGCCAATACGGCTTCGCGCAGCGAGGCCATATTTTCAAAATGACGGGCTGAGCCATAGGCTTTGGCCGCATCGACGCACAAATCACCCAGCGTGAAAAGCGCCTCGATGCCGCGCTCGGCCGCATAGGCGCCCACTTCGGCATGGAACTGCGGACCTTGATCCCCCACTTCGCCCATGTCACCCAGCACCATCAGACGAGGCCCAGGCAACTCGGCCAACACATCGATGGCGGCGCGCACCGAATCCGGATTGGCGTTGTAGGTGTCGTCCACCAAGGACAGCGCCTGGCCATTCATGTTCAAGAGCAAGGCACGTGAGCGTCCCTTGACCGACTCAAAGGCTTGCAAGCCCTGCACCACAGCGGCCAGTTGCACCCCTGCAGCCAGAGCACAGGCGGCTGCGGCCAGTGCGTTTTTCACGTTGTGGCGACCCGCAATGTGCAAACGCACAGGCGCCGTGCCCTCGGCCGCCTTCAAGGTGAATTGCCAGGCACCCGCCGTCCAAAGCACGACAGCAGCACTGACTTGGGCATCTTGAAAGGCAAAAGTGCAGCATGCACGGGGCGCGGCCAATTTCGTCCAAATGTGGGTGTAGGTTTCGTCGGCGGGATAGACCGCTACGCCCTGTGGCGGCAAAGCTTGCAGCACCGCGCCGTTTTCATACGCAACCGCCTCTACCGTGCCCATGTATTCCTGGTGTTCGCGCTGGGCGTTGTTCACCAGTGCCACGGTGGGCTTGACAATGCGCGCCAGATAAGCGATCTCGCCGGGGTGGTTCATGCCCAACTCCACCACGGCGATGCGGTGATGCGCTCGCAAGTTGAGCAAAGTCAGCGGCACGCCAATGTCGTTGTTGAGATTGCCCTGTGTCGACAAACTGTGCTCTGGCGCATGGGCACGCAAGATCGAAGCGACCATTTGTGTGACCGTGGTTTTACCATTGCTGCCCGTGATGGCGATCAGGGGCAAGTCGAACTGGGCACGCCAACCGGCTGCCAATTCGCCCAACGCAAGACGTGCATCGGGGACAACGATCGCGCTCAAGCCCTGGGCCAACGCCAAGGCTTCGCCTTGCGGCTCACACAACACCGCTGCAGCGCCTTGCGCCTTGGCTTGGTCGATGAACCGGTTGGCATCGAATTTTTCGCCACGCAAGGCCACAAACAAATCACCGGATCGCAGTGTTCGGGTATCGGTGTGGACACGGTCCACGACCAGATGAGCATCACCCACGCAACGGGCGTTGGTTAGCCAACTGTGTGCTTGCTGCAAAGACAGATTCATCGCGCTCATGCCTTGTCCTCCTGCGCGGCAAGAGTGAAACGGGCGACACGTCGCTGCAAACCTTGCTCTACATGCTCGACATCCGAGAAGGGCTGCCGAACACCCTGGATTTCCTGGTAGGTCTCATGGCCTTTACCTGCCACAAGAACCACGTCTTCGTTCTCAGCCTGCTCCATCACCCAGGCGATGGCTTGCGCACGGTCCACCAAACAGGTGGCCTGATCAGCCGACTTCAAGCCTTGTGCCATCGCCGCCAAGATGGCCTCGGGCGACTCCGTGCGTGGGTTGTCGCTGGTCAGCACCACATGGTCTGCGCCCGCTTGTGCGGCTGCCGCCATCAAAGGGCGTTTGCCGGGATCGCGGTCACCCCCACAACCGAGGACGCACCACAAACGACCGCCGCGTTGATCTGCCAAAGTACGCAAAGCGCTCAAGGCTTTCTCAACGGCATCCGGTGTGTGGGCGTAATCGACCACCGACAAGGGCGCGTCGATTTTGAGTGCCACCACGCGCTGCATGCGTCCTGGCACCGCCGTCAGATAGCTGCAGGCTTGTACGGCTTCTTGCAAGGAATGACCTAGCGCACACACCGTCGCGATAACACCCAACAAATTGTCAATGTTGTAGTCACCAATCAGGCCCGTCTGCAGCGTGAGGGTCTGACCTGCCAAGCTGACCTCGAAAGAAAGACCTTCGTTGCTTGGCAATGGACGCGCCTGCAAGCGAGCAGCCCCTTGGCGAGAACAAGTCCAGACATCCAGACCGCGTGCCTGCAATTGCTGGGCCAAACGAGCCCCTTGCAAATCGTCCACATTGACGACAGCAGCTTTCAAACCTGGCCAGTTGAACAGTGCCTCCTTGGCCGCCCAATAGGCATCCATGCTGCCGTGGTAATCCAGGTGGTCTTGGGTGAAATTGGTGAAAACCGCCACGCGGATGCGTACGCCATCCAAGCGGTGCTCCGCCAAACCGATCGAAGAGGCTTCGATCGCGCAATGCGCCAGTCCAGCATCGGCAAACTCGCGCAATTGCCGCTGCAGCAACACCGGATCGGGGGTCGTCATGCCCGTGCTCACCAACTGCGGCAATTGCCCCACACCCAATGTACCGATCAAACCGCAAGTGCTTTTCAGAACTGGCGAAGACAGTGCTTGGGCGAGCCACCATGTGATCGATGTTTTGCCGTTGGTTCCGGTAACCGCCAAAACAGAAATCTCATCGCTGGGATTCTCATAATAGGCATCGGCCAACCAACCCGTCTGGGCTTTGAGGTTGGACATGCAAGCCATGCGCTCGCGCTTATGCTGCGTCTGGTCTTGTTCGCTCAAGGACTGCCATGGCTCGCTGCCTTCCTGAGCAAGGATGCAGGCATGTGCGCCCTGCCGCAAAGCCGATGCCAAATACAGGCGCCCATCGGTTGCCGCACCAGGCCAGGCGATGAACGCATCACCGGGCTGCACCAAACGGCTGTCGGTGCGCAATTCACCGGTCACGCGTTGACGCAACCAGCGTGCTGCATCCAAGGGTGTCATGAGAGTCTTCATCAGAAAGACTCCTCCACCGCATTGCTGACAATTTGTGGCTTGACAGCCATGTCAGGCTGTACACCCATCAAGCGCAGGGTTTGCTGCACCGTCTGGCTGAACACGGGTGCGGCCACATCGCCACCAAAATAACGGCCATTGGTGGGCTCATCGATCATGACTGCCACAACGATGCGTGGCGCCTCAATGGGCGCCATGCCGACGAAAAAGCCACGGTATTTTTTGCCCGCGTAGCCCTTGCCTTCTTGCTTGTGTGCAGTGCCGGTTTTACCCCCCACCGAATAGCCCATGGTTTGGGCTTTTTGCGCCGTTCCGCCAGGGCCGGCAGCCATTTGCAACATCTTGCGCATGGCTTTGGCATTTTCACTGCTGATCACCCGTGTGCCCTGCACTTGACCGTTCGCTTTCATCAAGGTGGCAGGCACCACCTCGCCATCTCGGGCAAACACGGTGTAAGCCCTCGCCACCTGGAACAAACTGGCCGAAATGCCATAGCCGTAGCTCATGGTGGCTTGCTCAATGGGGCGCCATGTTTTGTAGGGCCGCAAACGGCCACTGACCACACCGGGAAACGGCAATTGCGGTTTTTGACCATAGCCCACCTGGGTGAACATTTCCCACATTTCGCGAGGTTGCATCTGCATCGCCATCTTGACGGTGCCAACGTTGCTCGACTTCTGAATCACTTCATTGACCGTCAGCACGCCATGGGGGTGGGCGTCTGTGATGGTCGAGCCCGTGATGGTGATTCGCCCCGGCGCTGTCTGAATGGGGGTTTCCGGTTTAACCAAACCTTTTTCAAGCGCCAGCGCTACGGCAAAAGGCTTCATCGTCGAGCCAGGCTCGAATGTGTCGGTCAGCGCCCGGTTGCGCAATTGCTCACCGCTCAAATTGACCCGTTTATCAGGCGAATAACTGGGGTAATTGGCGAGCGCCAAAATTTCACCGGTTTGGGCATCCAACACGACCACGCTGCCCGCCTTGGCCTTGTTGTCCACCACAGCCTCACGCAGTTTTTGGTAGGCAAAGAACTGGACTTTACTGTCCACGCTCAACTGCAGATCCATGCCGTCTTCGGGAGGAATGGTCTCCCCCACCGATTCCACCACACGGCCCAAACGGTCCTTGATCACACGACGGGAACCTGGCTTGCCGGCGAGCTGCTTTTGAAAAACCAACTCCACACCTTCCTGGCCTTGGTCTTCCACATTGGTAAAGCCCACGATGTGGGCTGCAGCCTCACCTTCAGGGTACAAACGCTTGTACTCCCGGATGTCGTAAACGCCCTTGATGTTCAAGGCCTGGATTTCCTTGACCACCGGCTCATCCATTTGGCGTCGTAGCCAGACAAACGTCTTTTCTTCGTCCTTGAGCTTTTTGTCCAGTTCGGCTGGACTCATCTGCAAAAGACGGGCCAACTCGCGCAGCTTGACCGGATCGCGCTCGATGTCTTCGGGACTGGCCCAGACACTGGGTGCAGGTACGCTCGAAGCGAGCAACATGCCATTGCGATCGAGAACGCGTCCACGGTTTGCGGGCAAACTCAAGGTACGAGCAAAACGCACCTCACCTTGGCGCAGAAAAAAGTCATTGGCAATCACCTGCACATAAGCCGCGCGCCCTACCAAGCCCAAAAAGCCCAAAGCGATTGCCGCCACGATGAATTTGCTGCGCCACACTGGCGTCTTGCTGGCCAATAAAGGGCTGGAGCTCAACTGCACGCTGCGGTTGCTCATGGGTGAGCCTCCCGGGAAGGGGCAGCCACCGGGGCGACAGGCGCAGACGCTTTGCCCGACAAATTCACGTATTGTGTGATGGCAGGCGTTGCCGTTTTCATTTGCAGTTGTTGACGCGCGATATTTTCCACACGCAAAGGCGTGGCCTGAGCTCTGCGCTCGACCAGCAAACGATCACGCTCGATCTCCAGGCGGTGTGCATCCTTGCGCGCAGACTCCATCGCCATGAACAAACGTCGCGATTCGTACTGGCTATGCACCAAAACCAAGGCACTGGCCAGCACAGTCAAAACCAAAAGCACATTGAGTCGCGTCATGCAGGCACCTCAGTGCGCTCAGCAATGCGCATGATGGCACTGCGAGATCGAGGGTTGCCCGCCACCTCTTCGGCACTGGGTTTGACGCGGCCCAGGGCATTCAGACGCATCTGGACAGGCGCAGCAAACGGCACCCGGCGGTCCACCACCTCTTTGGAATGCTTGGCCATGAACTGTTTGACGATCCGGTCTTCCAGCGAATGGAAGCTGATCACCACCAAGCGCGCACCAGGCCTGAGCACGCGCAGGCTGGCTGTTAACGCTTGTTCGAGCTCTTCAAGCTCGGCATTGATGAAAATCCGAAAAGCCTGAAATGTCCGCGTTGCAGGGTCCTTACCCGGCTCGCGGGTTTTGACCGTGTCAGCCACGAGCTGGGCCAGATCGGCGGTGGTTGAAATTGGGCCCCGCTCTTGTCGGCGAGCCACAAGCGCCTTTGCAATCTGAAAAGCAAACCGTTCTTCGC
>JACCDS010693636.1_pt1 | contig 11905 bp, 9 predicted proteins | sample 7446441 | NCBI WGS metagenome assembly JACCDS01 (sample SAMN15323445, study PRJNA562643) | freshwater metagenome | isolation source: river surface water | place: USA:Blue River Watershed | collected 2017-08-17 | reverse complement strand
TGGCCCAGCCTGCGCGCGGTGCTGCCTCCGCATGTGCCCACCCGGCGCACCCGCGTCACGCACTGGCCCTATGCACCGCTGCGCAAGCTGCTGCTGCGCGCCGGCGAGCTCACGCCGATCGAGAAGGCCGAGCGGCGCGTGCTGGTGCTGGCCAACCCCGGCCACGGCCTGGAGAAGATGCAGGCCAGCGCCGCCATGTACCTGGGCATGCAGCTGCTGCTGCCGGGCGAGCTGGCACCGGCCCACCGCCACACGCCGAATGCGGTGCGCATGGTGGTCGAAGGCGAAGGCGCCTGGACCCTGGTCGATGGCGAGAAATGCCCGATGCAGCGCGGCGACCTGATCCTGACGCCCACCGGCCTGTGGCACGAACACGGCCATGACGGACAGGATCCGGTGATCTGGCTCGATGTGCTTGATCTGCCGCTGATCTACTACACCGAGACCTCCTACCACGAGGAAGGTCCGAGCCAGTCGGCCCGGCCCGCCACCGGCGACCGGGCCTACGCCCGCGGTGGCGTGGTGCCCACCACCGTCTTCCAGCGCTCGGAGCGCCGCTACCCGATGCTGCGCTACGCCTGGAGCGATGTCCGCGCCGCCCTGGAATCGCTGGCCGACAGCCAGCCCGACCTGGAGTGCGTGCAGATCACCTATGTCAACCCGGAGACCGGCCGGGATGCGGAGAACATCCTGGGCTTCCACGCGCTGATGCTGCGTCCCGGCCAGACCCTGCGCATTCCGGCCATGTCGCCTGCCCAGGTCCTGCACCAGATCGATGGGGCCACTGAAGTGAGCGTGAGCGACCAGCGCATCGACCTGGCCGAAGCCGGTACCTGCGCCATTCCGGGCTACACGGCCATCACGCTGACCAATGCCAGCGCACAAGCCCCGTCTTTCCTGTTCATCGCCGACGAAAGTCCGCTGCACCGCAAGCTCGGCGTGCACGAGATCCGTCCGGACCGTGCCTGAGCATCATCCCCGTTTCCAACCCTGCCTCGACCCTGCCATGACGACCTATCTCTTTGCCCCGCCCGCGATCGAGTCCCTCGAGATCCAGGGCCGTGACGAGCGTTTCCCGGTGCGCCGGCTCTTCTTCGTCGGCCGCAACTATCACGCCCATGCGGTCGAGATGGGCCGCCCGGTCGACAAGAGCGTCGAGCGTCCGTTCTACTTCACCAAGTCGCGCGACACGCTGCTGGCCAGCGGCCAGACCATGGCCTATCCGGCCGAGACGGCCAACTTCCATTTCGAGATGGAGCTGGTGGTCGCCATCGGCCAGCCGGGCTTTCGCGTGCCGGCCGAACAGGCGCACCAGATCATCTACGGCTATGCCGCCGGTCTGGACATGACCCGGCGTGATCTGCAGCTGGTGGCCCGCGACAAGGGCCGCCCCTGGGATCTCGGCAAGGACGTCGAACAGTCTTCGGTGTGCAGCCCCATCGTGCCGATGCCCGAGCAGGTGATCGAGCGCGGTCGCATCAGCCTGGCCGTCGACGGCCAGACCAAGCAGGATTCGGATGTGGATCGCCTCATCTGGAACGTGCGCGAGATCATTGCGGACCTGTCGCTGTTCTACCATCTGCAGCCGGGTGACCTGATCTACACCGGCACGCCCGAAGGCGTCGGCGCAGTGAAGCCGGGCGAGCGCATCACCGGTTCGGTCGAGGGCGTCGCCGACATCGTGCTCGACATCGGTCCGACCGTCTGAGTCTTTTCCCATGCAGCTCTACAGCTTCTTCCGCAGCGGCACCTCCCACCGGCTGCGCATCGCGCTCGGCCTGAAAAGCCTGTCGCCCGACTATGTGGCCGTCGACCTGCGCCGCGAGGAGCATCTGCAGCCGGCCTACCGCGCGATCAACCCGCAGGGGCTGGTGCCGGCGCTGCAGCTCGACGACGGCGAAGTGCTCACCCAGTCGCCGGCCATTCTCGAATGGCTCGAAGAGCGCTACCCCGAGCCCGCGCTGCTGCCAGCCGACGCGCTGGGGCGCGCTCGGGTGCGCGCACTGGCAGCGCTGGTCGGCTGCGACATCCATCCGATCAACAACCGCCGCATCCTGGAGCACCTGCGCCATGCCTGCAAGTTGCCCGAGGACGAGATCCAGCGCTGGTGCGCCACCTGGATCACCGCGGGCTTCGATGCCTACGAGGCGCTGCTGGCCGGTGACCCTCAGCGCAGCGCGGACTTCAGCTTCGGCGACCGCCCGACGCTGGCCGACGTCTACCTGATTCCTCAGGTGGAGAGCGCCCGGCGCTTCCAGGTCGACCTGGCGCGCTGGCCGCTCATCAGCCGCATCGATGCGGCCTGCGCCCGCATCGACGCCTTCCAGCAGGCAGCGCCCGCCCGGCAGCCCGACGCGGCCTGAGCCATGAACGCACGCGCCGCGAGCCCCTTCTTCTCGAGCCGGGAGGATCGGCTCGAACTGGCGCGTCGTCGCTACTTCGATGACGGCATCACGCCCGTCGGAGTGGTCAGCGAGGCGATCTTCCACTCCTGGACCCGCTGCCAGCGCCTGCACAGCACGCCGACAGGACAGGTCGAGTTCCAGCCGGTGACCCCCAGTCGAACGCATCTGGCGCTGCAGAAGAACCGCGCACTGGTCGAGGCCTGGCGGCACGAGCTCTCGCACATCGAGTCGATCATCGGCATGACCTCCTGTGCCGCGATGCTGACCGATCCGTCCGGCGTGCTGATCGCCTCGAGCTGCGCCGGGCGTTCGCACGAGCGGATCATGCCGATCGCCACCCGCCTCGGCGTGGATCTGTCGGAAGAGGCGGTGGGCACGACCGCACCTGGGGTGGTCGCACGCACCGGTCAGCCCATGTGCGTGATCGCGGGCGAGCATTTCTTCGAAGAGGTGCGCCGCATGCACTGCGCAGCCGCTCCGATCCGCGACCACCTGGGCAGACTGGCCGGCGTGCTCGACCTCTCCAGCGAGGAGCTGCCCTTCGGCTTCGATGCAACCTCGGTGGTGAGCCTGCTGGCCCGGGCCCTGGAGAACCGCATCCTGACCCAGTCCGCGCAGGAAGTGCTGATGATCGCGCTGCAGATCACACCGTCGTTGCTGTCCTCGCCGATGGCAGGACTGGTGGGCATCTCAGGCGAAGGTCGAATCCTGTGGTGCAACGGCGCAGCAGTCAGCCTGCTCGGACTGCCCACGCTCGAGATCCGGGATCTCGGCCTTGATGTGGAAAGCCGCATCGGCCTGCCGGTCGAACGTCTGCTGCACCGTGCCGGTTCCGATCACTTCCAGCTCAGGCTGCCCAGTGGCCTGGCGGTCTGGGCACGGGTCAGTGCCCCGCCCTCGGAAAGCATGGGGCCGGTGTTCACCGTGCCGGCACCGCAGGTCGATCCTGCGACACGGACACCCCCGAGCGAGGCGCCTGCCGCGGTGTGCGCCCCTCCGCCCCCCACCCTGGCACCGCGCAGCCTGCGCACGATCGACCAGGAAATCATCCGCACCACGCTGCAGGACTGTGGCGGCAACGTGTCCGAGGCCGCGCGCAGGCTCGGTGTCTCACGCGGCCTGATCTACCGGCGCGCCCGGCAGATCGACGCGACCGCCCTCAGCGATCCAGGAAAGCGCGCAGATCCCGGACAAAGCGCATCGGGTTCTTGAACATCAGGAAATGATCGCCCTGTTCAGCCTGGCTGTAGACCTGCAGCGAGGCCCCAGGAATGACCGACGCCATCCAGCGCTGGCTGGGCAGATTGTTGCTGTACTCGCCCGAGAAGATCGTGGTGGGCACATCGATCTTGTGGCGCAGCACATCCTGCCAGTCGTTCGTGGCGTGGTCGAACAGCACCTTGGCCGCGAAGTCCGGATCGGTGCGCACGAACTCCGCAGCAAAGGCCTGCGAGTTGACATAGGCCGGCGCATCGTTGGCCATGGCGCGCTGGAGCACCTTGGTGTCGATGATCTTCGGATCCGGCGCGGCACCCGCCGTGAAGACCGCCTTCAGATGCTCGGCCGAGGTGGTCATGGCCCCGGCCTGGCGGCGCTGCGCCTCGCTCCAGTCCGAATGCGCATAGATCGAGACCGGCTCGTCGACGAAGACCAGCTTGCGCATGCCCTGGGTGCCGAACAGGTCGATGCGGCTCCAGAGCACCGCGGCCCCCATCGACCAGCCCACATAGTCCGCTGACTTCAGCCCCAGATGGTCGGTGAATTCCTGAAGGTCGGCGGCAAAGCGCGAGATGCGCACGCCATGATCGACGTGCTGCGACAGCCCCTGGTTGCGCGGATCAAGCACCAGCACGCGGTAGTGCTTGCCGAGCAGGTGCAGCAGGTTGATGTATTGCGCACCATGGGCCGACCAGCCGGGAATGAAGATCACCGGGCGGCCCGATCCGATCTCCCAGTAGGCCAGTTCCGCCCCGTCGCGGGTGGTGAAACGGTTGATCTGCAGGCCCTGGACCTCCGAGAGACGCTCAGGCAGGCCCTCGATCCGGTTCGGGAAGGTGTAGTCGCGGCCCAGGACCTCGAGGGCCGGCGCAGCCAGCGCACTGCCGGAGGCCAGCCAGAGCGCCAGAGCCCAGCGGGCCACATGTCGTCGTGTCTGCATGAAGCGCTTTCTGAGACAGGATCAGAGATCAGACCTGCACCCAGGCCGGTGCCACGACCGGACCCCGACCCAGGAAGAAGCCGAACTGGATGTTCATCATGCCGACCGGTTCGAGGAAGCGGCTGTTGCGCAGCGCACCGGCGTCCACCGCCTCGAAGCCGAGCGTGGCGACCAGGGCACGGACCTGCGCCTTGGCCGAGGCATCATCGGCCGCGACAAAGACCTGCAGCGTGTGCGCGGTGCGGGCCTCGGGCGCCAGCAACTGGGCAAAGATGGTGTTGAAGGCCTTGACCACCTGCGCCTCGGGCACGGCCGCCTGGATGACTTCGGCTGCCGAGGTGGTGGTGCCCAGCTGCAGACCCTGGAAATCGGCCGTCAGCGGGTTGCTGATGTCCACCAGCACCTTGCCCTGCAGCGAGCCCAGGCTGGCAAGCGTGCCGGCGATGGCGTCATAGGGCAGGGCCAGCACCACCACCGAGGCCACGCGCACGGCTTCAGCCGGCGAGGCGCTGCGCACACGGTGGCCCAGCTCGGCGGCAAGCGCCTCGCCCTTGGCGGCATCGCGGGTGCCCAGAACCACATCCACGCCTTGGGCGGCCATCGCCTTCACCAGCGCCGAGCCCATGTTGCCACTGCCAATCACTGCGATCGTCATGTCGTTTCCGTTCATGTTCAAGAGGTATCGAGACAGGAATCCAGTGTGAATGGCGATCTATCAGAGATAAATGGACAATCGGGTTCGACATTCAAAACACAGAGTAGGCAATGGACCGATTCACCAGCATGCAGGTCTTCGTGAAGGCAGTCGATCTGGGCTCGTTCCGCGCCGCAGCCGACGCGCTCGGGCTGTCGGCCCAAGGGGTCGGCAAGCATGTCCAGGCGCTCGAGCATCATCTGGGAATGCCACTGCTGGTGCGGACCACCCGACGCCAGAGCCTGACCGACTTCGGCCATGACTACCTGGAGCGCGCTCGCCTGATCCTGGCGGATCTGGCGGATGCCGAACAGCTGGCCGCGCAGCGCCGGGGCGTGCCCAGCGGGCGGCTGCGCATCAACGCGCCGGTGAGCTTCGGCGTGCATGCACTCTCGCCCCGGCTGCCCGAGTACATGCGCACGCACCCACAAGTCGCTGTGGAACTGACACTGGCCAATCGCACCGTCGATCTGGTGGAGGAAGGCCTGGATGTGGCCTTCCGCGTCGGCGTTCTGCCCGACAGCGGTCTGGTGGCACGAGCGCTGGCACCCTACCGATTGGCGGTCTGTGCCGCACCGGCCTACTTGGCGGGACGAGCCCCGCTGCACACGCCCTGGGATCTGGCGCTGCACGACTGCCTGGGCTTTGCGCACAGCGAGCTGCTGACGCACTGGAGCTTCGACGGCCCCGACGGGGCACATGTGAAGGTGGCCGTGAGCTCGCGCCACCGCTTCGACCAGGGTGAGGCGCTGCTGCATGCGGCCCTGGCTGGCCTGGGCATCGTGCTGCAGCCGATGGAGCTGCTCGCCCCCGCATTGGCTGAGGGACGCCTGGTGGAGCTGCTACAGGGCTGGCGCGTACCGACCCGGCCATTGCATCTGGTGCACGCTGGCGGGCGGCGCATCACCCCAGCGTTGCGCAGCTTCATCGACTTCGCCGTGAAGGCTTTTGGACACGACGGCGCATGAGCCCGACTGTCGCAGATCAGTGGCGGATGGACGTGATCAGCCCCGCTTGAGCGACACAGCGAACCTCAGCAGCTCCGCATCCGTTGCGTCACCCGGCCACAAAACGCTTGCCAGCCACCGATTGAAGGTGCTGCCCGCAATGCGGCTGTCGATGCCGTCCTTTCGCCAGGCCTTGGCCACCGGAATGGCCACGTGTGGCAGTCGCTCGATCTCGAAGCGGGAGACGTAGGCATCTTGCTCGGAGACACCCATCGCCAGAAATCGTGTGCGTGCCATCGTGGCCTGGTGTTGGTTCCAGTCCTCCCTGAGCTGTCTCAACCGCTCTTCCATGCTGAGCTCAGGACCGGGATGGATGGGCAGACGGGTTTCAGGCGCGACAGGAGATGCTGCTGCAGCGGATACTGAGCTTACCGTGCCCTCGCTTGTGCGCTCGCGTGCTGGCAAGCCCGGATACTTTTTCTTCACGGCCGTGCGCAGATAGGCCGCAGGCGACTTCAGCGGTGGAAGAGCCGCGTTCTGCATCCGTTCAGTGACGTGATCGAGTGCAGCACGAAGCAGCGTTTCATCCGTCGCAGCGTAGAAATCTTGCGCATCCCTGGGCTTGAAACCAAGGCTCACGAGCTGTTCGACAAGTGCCAAGTCCAGCACGCAGGCCAGAGGCGCTTGGGAGGATCCGCTGTCAGCAGGCTGTTCTCCCTTGGGAAGGATCTTGAACTGCAGCTCCTCGACCTTGCGCCCCCGTTTGTGTTCAACGACTTCCATCCGGAAGTCCTCGCTGAGGGTGTCCAGCTCAGCCAGCGCTTTCTTGATCGTGTCGCGGTGAAGGATACGGTAGTCGACCTTGACGATGTCGCTGCGCCCCGTCAGGACGGATGCCCACCACAGCACGTCCTCGCGCATCGTCAGTCGCGTTGGCGATGAAAGGTAGCGCGCGCCCAACTCGTACAGCACGGAAGCCGCGTAGCTACGCATCTGCGAGCTGATCTCGAGGAGGATGCGCGTGTAGTGCGCAGGCCGGATCAGGTGTTCCCGGATTGGATCGGGATAGGTCCACGAAATATGACACGGCCGCCCGCGGCCTGGATCGTCGATCGAGACCGTTCCAAGCAGCTGTGTCGAGGTCCATCTGCGCGTGCCACCCACACTGGTGTGCCACTCGATTGTGGTGGCTTGCATGTCACGAATGTGCGACTTCAGGATCTCGGTGTTGTTCGAGTTGAAGCGTGCGTCCTTGATGAGTTCAGCCAGTGGCAGACAGTAGGTTGGCTTGTCGACACCTTGCCTTTGTGCGTGAAACAGGAAGACGTTGTAGATGCGGCGCGACAGCAGCGTCAGCTTCCCGCGCTTAGGACGGATAGCGATGGCTTCGTTGGCCTTGGCGACGGCCTGCGCCTTCTCTTTCGGATCGGTTGCGTCATGCACAGTCCCATCAGCCAAGCTTGGGTTGCCACAGTCGGTCTGATGCACGAGATCAAAGGAGCGTTGCAAAGGTAGGCGCTCTAGCTTGTCGGCGAACTGTGAGCTTGTCAATTCACATCTCTCTTTCGCCATTGCCTGGCGGCGGCGGTGTGGTTCAAAGGCCATGTCACATGACGGAGTCTTTTGTTCACATCAACAACGTGAGGATCCCCATGGGGACTCCTCTTGATAGATTGAAATACAAGACTTGAATAATTGAAGATTTGAAGGGCCAAAAAAACGTTTTAGATCAACGACTTACGTGTCTTTTGTGGAGTGGATATGGGATTCTCGCGGAGAGTCTGTGGGAGACTCACTGAGAGCTTCTGGGGATCTTGGTGGCCTTTGCGGAGAGCTTCTGGGGAAGTTCCGGAGTGGATATGGGGATCTGGGTTGTCCGAAGCGGTGGTCCGTGAGGCCGGTCACTTGCTTCCGTTTGGAACCACTCCGGCGGCCGTCCTGGCTCACCCGGGATCCCCATAAAGTCTCCTGGAAAAGTGTGGTCCCCAAATTGTCTCACCGCTTTCCAAATCTTGTTGCGCTGATGCATTGAAACGAGGGTGGAAAAAAGTAGACTGTCCGGGAAGCAACAAGACTGCCCTCATGACCTCCCCCAAAGTCGCTCGAACCCTGTCCGCAGAGGCTGGCAACCAGGTTGCCAGCGACCCTCGCCTCCCTGTGTCTCCTCGTCATCTGATCGACATGCAGCGCATTCATGCGATCTCTGCGCGTGCCTCAAGCATGGTCGAGCAGATCCGAGGACGGCTGCTTGCGCCGGAGTCGCGCAAGGTGGCGCCGGTGTTCTCGACGGCTCAAGTCGCGGCGCTGTGCGGTGTGGACAAGCCGCATGTGAACTACCGTGTCAACAAGGGTGACCTGCCGTCAGGCAAGCTCACGCCCAACGGAGGCAAGCGGGAGTTCTCTCTGACCGAGGCCCGTATCTGGGCCCGGACCTACCGCAAGGACAAGATGCGGCCGCGTGGTCAGCCGGCGCTGTGCATTGCGGTGGCGAACTTCAAGGGTGGCGTCTCGAAGACCACCAGCGCGATGATCCTTGCCCAGGGCCTGAGCATGCGGGGTCACCGGGTGCTGGCCATCGACATCGATCCGCAAGGCTCGCTGACCACCCTGCATGGCATCCTGCCCGAGACCGAGGTCAGCGAGGACATGACCATCGCGCCGCTGTGCCATGGCGCCAGCGACGACATCACCCCGGCGATCCGATCGACCTACTGGGATGGCATCGATCTGGTGGCGGCTGCGCCGTTTCTCTTCTCGGCCGAGTTCGCGCTGCCGGCTCGCCAGATGAGCGACTCGTCCGTGCGTTTCTGGGATGTGCTGAACCAGGGGCTGGAGTCGGTCCGCGATCTGTATGACGTCATCATCATCGACACCCCGCCCTCGCTGTCCTATGTGACGATCAACGGGCTGTGGGCGGCGGACGGCGTGGTGGTGCCGGTGCCACCGTCCGGGCTCGACTTCGCCAGTTCGGCGCAGTTCTGGGCGCTGTTGTCGGACCTGGGCGCCAGTCTGGACGAGCAGGAGCCGGAAGACGCCCGCAAGGCCTTCGACTTCCTGCACATCCTGCTGAGTCGGGTGGATCACACCGACACCGCCTCGCCTGCGGTGCGTCAGTGGATCCAGGCGACCTATGGCGAGTATGTGCTGCCGGTCGAGATCCCGAAGACCTCGGTCACCAGCAACAAGGCGGCTGAGTTCGCGACGGTCTACGACATCCAGAAGTACGAAGGTGCGGTCAAGACCTACAAGCGTGCGCTCGATGCCTATGACCGCTTCGTCGATCTGGTCGAGGAGTCGCTGGTCGAGGCCTGGCGCGCGCGCCGCACGGCGGTCTGATTCCACTGTGGCAACCTGGTTGCCAGTCAGCCAGTCAGCCAGTCAGTTAGCAAGAGAACAACGACATGAGCACGAAGTCGAAGCTGCAGTCCGTCACCGACAGCCTGCGGGCACTCACGGGCAACTCTCCCCTCCTTCCTGCGGCTGCGCCCATCGGGCCGCGGCAGGACGATGCACCGGCCGTGCCGGCTGCGCAGCCGGCCCCGGCGGGGACTCAGTTTCCGCCCGTGGTGCCCCGCAGCGTGCCGCGCACCGGTCCGGGCCAGATGCTGCAGTTCCGCGGCCAGATGCTGGCGACCGAGAGCGAGCTCAGTCGCGTCAAGGAACAGCTGCGCGCCTATGACGGGGCGGCGGTCACGCGGCGGCTGGACACCGCGCAGATCGTGCCCAGCCGCTGGGCCAACCGCCATGCGGACGCCTTCGCCAATCCGGCCTTCCAGAGCCTGAAGCGCGACATCCAGCAGGCCGGCGGCAATGTCCAGCCCATCCTGGTCCGGCCGCTCGTGGATCAGCCGGACCGCTATGAGCTGGTTTTCGGGCATCGGCGTCACCGCGCCTGCGCCGAGCTGGGTCTGCCGGTGCTGGCGACCGTGGAAACGCAAGCGCTGTCGGATGCGGACCTGTTCGCGATGATGGACCGCGAGAACCGCGAGCGTGCGGACCTGTCGCCCTACGAGCAGGGGATGATGTACCGGCGTGCGCTGGATCAGGGGCTGTACCCGTCGAACCGCCGCCTGGCCGATGCGCTGGGGGTGTCGCACACCTGGGTGGCGAACGTGCTGCTGGTGGCCGATCTGCCGACGGCCGTGATCGATTGCTTTGCCTCGCCGACGACGATCACGCACCGGCATGCCAAGACGCTGACGGCGGCCCTGGATGCCGACCCCAAGGGCGTGCTGCGCCGGGCCGAGCGCCTGCGTCTGCAAGAGCGCGTGCTCGGGGCGGCGGCGGTGGTGGCCGAGCTGGTCGGCACGACGGCGGAGGAGGTTCGATCGGCCGGTCAGCTGCTCCGAGGTGACGGGCGACCGACGGGGCGCTGGAGCCAGGACCGTGACGGTCGCATGTACATCCAGATCGATGCCAGCGCCCTGGGCGGCGCGATGACGCCGGAAGCCCTGGCGGCGGCCGTGGCCCGTCTGCTTGATCCCGCCTGACGGCCTGCTGCCGGTCCGAATCACAAAAATCAGAATCAGGGTCAACCCTTGACCCTGGTCTCACCCATGCCGATCAAGAAATCCGACCTCTATTCCAAGCTCTGGGCCTCCTGCGATGAACTGCGCGGGGGCATGGATGCCAGCCAGTACAAGGACTATGTGCTGGTGCTGCTGTTCATCAAGTACATCAGCGACAAGTACGCCGGCGAGCCTTTCGCGCCGATCCAGATCCCGGACGGTGCCAGCTTTGCCGACAGGGTGGCGCTCAAGGGCCGCAGTGACATCGGGGACCAGATCAACAAGCGCATCGTGCGTCCGCTGGAGGAGGCCAACGGCCTGCGCATCAAGGCCGACTTCAATGACGACGCGCTGCTGGGGGCGGGCAAGGAGAAGGTCGACAAGCTCACCAACCTGATCGGCATCTTCGAGTCGGGTGATCTGGATTTCAGCCAGCACCGTGCCGACGGCGACGACATCCTGGGCGATGCCTACGAGTACCTGATGCGGCACTTCGCCACCGAGAGCGGCAAGAGCAAGGGGCAGTTCTATACGCCGGCCGAGGTGAGCCGGGTGATGGCGCAGCTGCTGGGCATCGCTCACGCCCGCACCAGCCCGGACACGACGGTGTACGACCCGACCTGCGGCTCAGGCTCGCTGCTGCTGAAGGTGGCCGAGGCGGCGCCGACCGGGCTGAGCCTCTACGGCCAGGAGAAGGAGGAGGCCACCAGCGGCCTGGCGCGGATGAACATGATCCTGCACGACAACCCCGGTGCGGTGATCGAGCAGGGCAACACGCTGGCCGATCCGAAGTTCCTGGACGGCGAGAAGCTCAAGACCTTCGACTATGTGGTGGCCAATCCGCCGTTCTCGGACAAGCGCTGGAGCACCGGCCTGACGCCGTCGCAGGACGCCTTCGGCCGCTTCGACGGCTTCGTGGTGCCGCCGGACAAGCAGGGCGACTACGCCTACCTGCTGCACATCCTGCGCTCGCTGAAGTCCACCGGGCGCGCCGCCTGCATCCTGCCGCACGGCGTGCTGTTCCGGGGCCATGCCGAGGCGGAAATCCGCAAGCGCCTGGTGCAGCGCGGGCTGATCCTGGCGATCATCGGGCTGCCGGCCAACCTGTTCTATGGCACCGGCATCCCGGCGTGCATTCTGGTGCTCGACAAGGCCCAGGCCACGGAGCGCCGGGGCATCTTCATGATCGATGC
>JACCDS010288109.1_pt1 | contig 11905 bp, 8 predicted proteins | sample 7446441 | NCBI WGS metagenome assembly JACCDS01 (sample SAMN15323445, study PRJNA562643) | freshwater metagenome | isolation source: river surface water | place: USA:Blue River Watershed | collected 2017-08-17 | reverse complement strand
ATCGCCTGGTGCCAGACGCTGGAAGGCGACGGGCTGTGGCTGAGCGATAACGCGCCAGATGTGGGCACGCACTGTCCGACTGCCGCCTTTCGTACGCTGCTGGGGCGCGAGTTCCGTCATGCCGTTTTCGATGCCCGATATGGCTTTCATGCCGAGGCGCTGGCGGCGCTGGCAGGAACGCTGACGGCCGGTAGCTGGCTGCTGCTGTTAGTGCCCGAATGGACGCGTTGGGCGCAGCAGCCCGATGCTGACAGCCTGCGTTGGGCGGATGTCAGCGAGCCGATAGCCACACCAAACTTTGTCCATCATCTGCAATACCTGATTGAAAATGATGAGCAGGTGCTGTTACACCAGCCGCTGCAGCCGCTCCTGTTGCCCAATTGGACGCCACGGCCCGCCTGGCATTGTCAGGCGGCTTTTCAGCAGCAGGCGATTTTGCACGAGCTGGCTTGTTTCTCTTCGGGCGTGGCGGTGATCACAGCGGCACGTGGCAGAGGAAAGTCGGCGCTGGCAGGCATGCTGGCCCGGCAGAACACGCGTTGCCTGATCACCGCACCCGCAAAAATCACCACGACAGTGTTAGCGTCCTTCGCCGGGGATCATTACCGGTTTATGGCACCTGATGCGATTCTGGCCCTGCCCACATTGCCTGACGTTGACTGGCTCATCGTGGATGAAGCCGCCGCCATTCCGGCACCGCTACTTCATGCGCTGGTGGCGCGGTTTCCGCGCGTGTTGCTGGTAACGACGATTCAGGGTTATGAAGGCAGCGGTCGTGGCTTTATGCTGAAGTTCTGTGCGGAGATTGAGCAGGTACGCCATTTTACCCTGGACGAACCGCTGCGCTGGGCGCGCCATGACCCGCTGGAACACTGGCTTAACCAGGCGCTGCTGTTCGAGGATGCGCCCGAAACAGCGGGAACGGGTGAGCTATCGCCCCGGCGAGTCGAAGGCTCTGACATTGCTGCCCAGCAGGCGGCTTATCAACTGCTCACCCGTGCGCATTACCGCACCTCACCGCTGGATCTGCGTCGCCTGCTGGATGCACCGGGAATGCATCTCTGGCTGGCGGGCGATGTTCCGGCGCTGCAGGGGGCGCTATGGTTGGTGGAAGAGGGCGGACTGACAAATGAATTAGCGCAGGCCGTCTGGGCGGGCCACAGGCGGCCTCGCGGTAACTTAGTTGCGCAGTCGCTGGCGGCGCACGCGGGATTCACCGACGCCGCCACGCTTCGCGCCTTACGCATCAGCCGGATTGCCGTCGCCGCGTCTTCCCGCCGTCAGGGAACCGGAAAGCAACTGGTTGCGTCCGCCAGTGCCGATGCCGCCGGATACGACTACCTCTCCGTCAGCTTTGGCTACACTGACGATCTCTGGGCGTTCTGGCAAGCCTGCGGTTTTACGCTGGCACGGATCGGCAGTCAGCGCGAAGCCAGCAGCGGCTGCTACGCCGCGATGGCCTTACGGGGGCTGACGCCCGCCGGAAAACAGCTGCAGCAGAAGGCGAGCCAGCAACTGGCACGCGACTGGCCACTGCTGAGATCACATATTCAGTTGGACCTGCCATTACCTGAGGCTTGTGATCAGGATTTTACCCCGCACGATGCCTGGCTGGCAGCCGGTTTTGCCTGGGCGCAGCGCCCACTGGAGGCAAGCCTGGCGGTTCTCCAGCGGCTGGTCGATATCAGCCAGCAGCCTTTGCCGTTACTCCGGCAGGCGGTCAGCGCCAACATCAGTCTGGCTGAACTGGCGCAGGCGGCACGGCTCAACGGACGCAAGGCGCTGATTATGGCGTTACGCGCTGAAGCCGCCGGGGCACTGCTGGCGTTACCCGACAGGGATGGCGACGCGTTGCGCAGGCAATTGCAATAAATCCACCAAGTCGTTCAAATATTCCCAATATCATCCTGCGCCCGGGAGCGTAGAGTAGTAGCAGGAGGTCGATATGACACTGAGATACGTAATTGTTCAGCAGCCTGCAAGGGCTGCCCAGCTGTTTCTGCTTTATCATGGCGTTGGTGATAATCCCGACGCCATGGCCGAAATTGGCAGCTGGTTTGCTAAAACCTTTCCTGCGGCGCTGGTGGTGTCGGTGGGATCGCCTGGCCCTGGCGGTCAGTGGTTTAAGGAAGCCGGACTGCATGATAAAAGCGAGCAGGCCTGTGTTGACACCAGCATGCCGCAATTTGTGGCGTCGGTTCGCCACTGGCAGCAGCAAAGCGGCGTGAATCCCGAAGCCACCGCGCTGGTGGGCTTTTCACAGGGTGCCAGTATGGTGCTGGAAGGCATCAAAGCCCACGACGATCTGGCTGGTCGGGCGATTGTCTTTAGTGGCCGCTTTGTCACGCTACCGGAAAAAGCCAGCACGCGTACGACTGTGCATCTGATTCACGGCGATGAGGATGAGAACATTCCGCTGGCACAGGCCCAGCAGGCTGAACAGCGTTTAAGGCTGCTCGGCGGTGACGTGACGCTAAATATTGTGGAAGATCTGGCACATGCCATCGATCAGCGCAGTATGCATTTTGCCCTGCATCATCTGCAGTACACGGTGCCGAAACGCTATTTTGATGAGGCGCTGGGCGGCGGAAAACCCGGCAGTGATGATGTCATTATGACGATGTAATCGTGCGCCCTCACACAGGCGAGGGCGCGAAGCGGTTATTTCTTTTTCGGCCAGTCGTCGTCGTCCCACTTATCGTTAAAATCACGGTGTGGCGGGAGATCAGGCTTGTTATCCATAAACTTTTTGTGATCGATGCGTTTCAGATCTTTATAAACGTTCATTAACACACCTACCATCAGCAGGATCACCAGTATCCACCAATAATCTTTAATAAACTCCATAGGCCCGCTCCTTCCCTCGCTGTCAGGCGATCAATTGTTCCATGATGCGTTGGTACATTCGGCTCAGCATTTGTAAATCGGATGCTTTAACGCATTCGTTGATTTTGTGAATTGTGGCATTCACCGGGCCCAGTTCCACCACCTGCGAGCCCATTCGAGCAATAAAACGTCCGTCAGAGGTTCCACCAGAAGTCTGTAACTGCGGCTTAATTTCATTATAGTGCGTTACGGCGTTTATTACGGCATCAACCAGTTTGCCGCGTGATGTCAGGAAGGGCTGACCGGAAAGTTTCCACTCGATGGTATAGCGCAACTGATGCCGATCCAGCAGTTCTGCCACGCGCTGCTGAATCATGCTGTCAGTGAGTTCGGTACTGAAACGGAAGTTGAACTGGACAAACAGCTCGCCGGGAATCACGTTGTTGCTGCCGGTGCCAGCCTGAACGTTGGCGATCTGCATGCTGGTGGCAGGGAAGAAGGCATTGCCCTGATCCCATTCGGTGGCGACCAGCTCATTGAGTGCAGGCAGAGCACGGTGCACCGGGTTATCAGCAAGCTGAGGATAGGCCACATGGCCCTGTACGCCATGCACGGTAAGGTTAGCGGTAATCGAGCCACGACGGCCATTTTTCACGACGTCACCCACGACTTCGCTGCTGGAAGGTTCCCCGACCAGACAGTAATCCAGACGCTCGTTACGTGCCATCAGGCGCTCAACGACTTTTACCGTACCGTTTGCGCCACTGGCTTCTTCGTCAGACGTAATCAAAAAGGCCAGGCGTCCTTTGTGATGAGGATGAACCGCGACGAAGCGCTCGGCGGCAACGACCATGGCGGCCAGCGATCCTTTCATATCGGCGGCACCGCGACCAAACAGCATGCCATCACGGATGGTGGGTTCAAACGGCGGATTGATCCAGCGGCTGGCATCGCCAGGCGGCACGATATCGGTGTGGCCGGCAAACGCCAGGGTTTCGCCTTCACCGCGCGTGGCCCAGAAATTCAGGGTATCGTTGATGTTCATGGTTTCGATATGGAAACCAATCGCTTCCAGACGCGCAATCAGCAGCGCCTGACATCCGGCGTCATCGGGGCTGAGAGAAGGACGACGAATAAGCTGCTGCGTCAGCTCAATGACCGGACAAAACATATTATGACTTCTCCTGAAGCAGGTTCTGGTAAAGGGATTCACTGAAGCCGAGCAGCAAAGCGCCGTCGGGCGCGCGCAGGACAGGGCGCTTGATGATGGCGGGCTGGTCCAGCATCAGCGCTTTGGCACTCCCGGCATCCGTAATGGCCTCACGCTCTGCCTCGGGTAGCTTACGCCAGGTTGTGCCGCGCGTGTTGAGCAGGTCCTGATAGCCCAGCACGTCGATAAACTGCTGCAACTGGTCACCGGTCAGGCCGTCAGCACGGTAATCGTGGAAACGATAGTCCACGCCCGCCGCCTCTAAAAAGCGACGCGCTTTTTTAATCGTGTCGCAATTCTTAATCCCAAACATGACCCACTGCGCGCTCATCGTCTGCTCCTGTCATTAAAATCAGCTCGGCAGTTTACCATAGTGTGATCTGATGCATCATCCGCCCGATGGCGTCTGGGTGGAATAAATTGCGCCAATACAGAGGTTTCCCGCCTGTAGGTAAACGGTTTCAGTTTTGCCTCTAATAATTACGTGGTTTATCAATTCCGAATTAAGAATTTCCTTAATTACGCTTTTTAGGCTACGTCCTGGTCAAAACCGCATTAAAACCTGTCAGGTTAAGCCTTTGCTGAAATGTGCGTCAGCCAGCAAATCAGAAAAGACTCAGCCTTTTGGCGCCTTTGCCGATAGTAATAACAGGTGTAAACGTATTCACCAGGCGAAAAAAAAGGCGTAATATTGCCACTACAATAAGAGAGGGTTCTATGATTGACACCGAAATGGGGAACTGGAAAGAATTCATCGAAGCGATGTTACGCAATAAGTAACACGCGAGGAGAAAAGCAGGGCAATTTCCCCTCTGCTGTAATTCTTACCACACACAGAAATAAAACGGCCGCTGTTTTCAGAGGCCGTTTTTTTTTGCCTGTTCATTGTGAAAACAGGCGGCAGCTCAGTCCTGATGTTTCTCTTTGAGTGGGAAGCGGCGACGCACCAGAACAAAGAACAGCGGGACGAACAGGATGGCTAACAGGGTGGCGGAAATCATACCGCCCATGACGCCCGTTCCCACCGAGTGCTGGCTGCCCGATCCCGCACCGCTGCTGATCGCCATCGGCATCACACCGAAGATAAAGGCCAGGGAGGTCATCAGGATCGGCCGCAGGCGTTGACGTGAGGCCGCCAGCGTCGATTCAATCAGTTCTCCGCCTTTGCTGTTAAGCTCGTTGGCAAATTCTACGATCAGTATTGCGTTCTTAGCCGATAACCCCACGACGGTCAGCAGACCGACCTGGAAATAGACATCGTTCTCCAGTCCTCGCGTCCAGGTGGCAATCAAAGCACCAAGAACGCCAAGCGGGACGACAAGCATCACCGAGAAGGGAATCGACCAGCTCTCATACAGTGCCGCCAGGCAGAGAAACACGACCAGCAGAGAAACGGCATAGAGTGCGGGAGCCTGAGAGCCGGATAACCGCTCCTGATACGACGCACCCGTCCACTGGAAACCGACGCCCAGCGGCAGGGCGTTGACCAGTTTTTCCATCTCGTCCATCGCGGTGCCGCTACTCACGCCCTGTGCGGCTTCCCCGACGATTTCCAGTGAGGAGTACCCGTTATAACGTTCCAGACGCGGTGAACCCGTTTCCCAGCGGCTGGTGGCAAACGCGGAGAAGGGCACCATCGTGCCGCTGCTGTTGCGCACGTACCATTTATTGACATCATCCGGCAGCATGCGGTACGGGGCTTCCGCCTGAACGTAAACTTTTTTCACCCGGCCGCGATCCAGGAAGTCGTTAACGTAGTTGGAACCCCAGGCGGTGGTCAGCGTGTCGTTAATGGTATCCAGTGACACGCCAAGTGCCTGTGCTTTACGCTCATCAATATCGATTTGCAACTGCGGGCTGTCGTCCAGACCATTGTGGCGCACGCGAGACAGGAGTTTGTCTTTGCTGGCCCTGTCCAGCAGCGTGTCACGCATCGCCATTAACTTGTCATGACCAATACCGGCATGATCCTGTAATTCCAGGTCAAAGCCGGATGAGCTGCCCAGCCCGGTGATTGCCGGTGGACTGCTGGCAATCACGACGGCTTCATTGATGTGTTTAAACGCTTTACCGGCGCGTTCAATAATGGCAAATGAGGTGCGATCGGCACCTGGTCTGTCGTCCCAGTCTTTCAAACGGATAAACAGACGCGCCACGTTCTGCCCGTTACCGCCCGGCCCGGAACCGATCGTTGAGAAGACCGACAGAACATTGTCTTTCTCTTTGGTCAGGTAATATTTTTCAACTTTTGCCACCACCGCTGAGGTTTGATCCATGCTCGAACCGGCAGGAAGCTGTACCTGGGTCATGATCATGCCGCGATCTTCCTGCGGCAAAAAAGAGGAGGGCAGATGAAGAAACAGGTACGCCATGATGCCAATAATCGCCAGATACAGCAGCAGCCAGCGCCCGCCGGTGCGCAGGATACTGGCGACACCGCGTTCATAGCGGTCGGCGTTGCGGTTAAAATGGTAGTTAAACCAACGGAAAAACCCACGCTGACCGTGATGCTCTCCTTTGGCGATGGGCTTGAGCAGCGTGGCACAGAGCGCGGGCGTCAGGATCATCGCCACCAGCACTGACAGGATCATGGCGGAGACGATGGTGATGGAGAACTGACGATAGATCGCCCCCACGGTGCCGCCAAAAAAGGCCATGGGGATGAACACGGCTGACAGCACCAGCGCAATGCCCACCAGTGCGCCCTGAATCTGACCCATGGATTTGCGGGTGGCCGCGCGGGGCGACAGCCCTTCCTCGCTCATGATTCGCTCAACGTTCTCGACCACCACGATGGCATCATCCACCAGCAAACCGATAGCCAGCACCATGGCAAACATGGTCAGAGTGTTAATACTGTATCCGAAGGCATAGATCACGCAGAAGGTGCCAAACAGCACCACCGGCACGGCGATAGTGGGGATTAACGTGGCACGGAAGTTCTGCATAAACAGGTACATCACGCCAAACACCAGCAGGATGGCCTCCAGCAGCGTTTTCACGACATCCGTAATAGAGGCTTTAACAAAAGGCGTGGTTTCATAGGCGATTTTGGCCTCCAGCCCATGTGGAAAATACTGTGACAGCTCATCCAGACGAGCACGCACCAGTTTATCCGTGTTCATCTCGTTCGCGCCGGACGCCAGTTTTACACCCAGTCCGGACGCCGCCTGGCCGTTGTAGCGGCTGAGATAATCATATTTTTCTGCACCCAGCGCCACATCAGCCACATCACCCAGGGTGACGACCGACCCGTCAGGATTGTTCTTCAGGGTAATCGCCTTAAACTGCTCGGGTGTTTGCAACATCGACTGCGCATTGACCGTGGCGTTTAGCGCCTGTTTTTTGACGGCGGGCAGGCCACCGACCTGGCCGACGGCGACCTGGGCGTTCTGAGATTTAATGGCGGTAACCACATCATCTGTGGTCAGAGAATAGGCGGTCAGTTTGTAGGGATCGAGCCAGATACGCATCGCATATTGCGTGCCGTAGGCGTCCACTTCGCCCACGCCGTCAATACGACTCAGCGGGTCCTGAATATTACTGGCGACGTAATCGGCAATATCCTGCTTGTCCATGCTGCCATCGGTCGAGACAAAGGCCACCATCAGAATATTGCTGTCGCCGGTTTTGTTTACCGTGACGCCTTGCGACTGCACGGCCTGAGGCAGCTTGCGTAGCGCTGCCTGCAACTGATTCTGCACCTGCTGGCGCGCTTCATCTGGATTGGTTCCGGCGGTGAAGGTCAGGGTAATTTGTGCCTGTCCGGTATTGCTACTGTTGGAGGACATATACATCAGGTTATCGATGCCGGTCATGTTTTGTTCGATAACCTGAGTTACGGTATTCTCCAGCGTTTGTGCCGACGCGCCAGGGTAGGTGGCGGTGATACGCACGTTTGGGGGAGCCAGGTCAGGATACTGTTCAACAGGAAGCGAAATAATGGAAAGCGTGCCGCAAAGGCACAGCAAAATTGCCAAAACCCAGGCAAAAATAGGGCGGTCGATAAAGAAATTCGACATTGAATCGACACTCCTCACTGCTTTTATTATTAATATGAGCGATACAGCGCATGATGCACAAAAAATCCACGCAAACCACGCACGGGTAGAAGTCTACTTTACGTGCGAGGCCGGGTTGAAAAGTGGAGAAATTATAGAGAATGTGTAAATTTGCGCGTTTTTTATCAACTGTTTCGACGTTCAATCCACATAATTGTTGCAGCAACGCGTGAACGCACATCCAGTTTGCGCAGGACGTTACGAATATGCACCTTCACCGTTTCTTCTGAAATATGCAACGCATTCGCGACTTCTTTATTTGACAGTCCTCGCGCCACTTCCTGCATCACCCCGCGTTCACGTTCGGTCAGCAAACGGAAAGGATCGTCGCTGTTATGCCGCGTAGCAAGATAGTGCTTCACCGCGTCGCTAAACACCTTCTCGCCCTGCGAGGCCTGCATAATCTGGCCGAGCAAGATTTCGGGTTCGCTGTCTTTGAGTAAATATCCGTCTGCGCCCGCATCCACCAGAGCATAAATATCACTGCGCGCATCAGAGACGGTCAGGACCAGAATACGTGAGCTAATGCCTTCGTGGCGCAGCGCTTTCAACGTATCAAGGCCCGACATGCCTTTCATATTCAGATCGAGCAGGATGACATCCGGTGTCAGGCGGCGGGCTTCCGCCAGCGCTTCGGTGCCGTTACTGGCCTCCGCGACGACCTGTAGCTGCGGTTCCAGCGCCAGTAACTGGCGAATGCCACGGCGCATGAGTGGATGGTCGTCCACTATCATGATGGTTAAAGCAGGTTGTTCCATGTTATCTCCCTGTCCCCTGGCATTACTGGCTTGCGGTATGGGCAGTGCGTCTGATCGGTTTTCCAGACTGCGCCTGAACGTTCAGGCGCAGGATGTTCATTGTACGGGGCAATCCCGCCTTCGTCTGTTGATCTGCCACATCCTGCATGATTATTGCGGCGTGGGTAAAATGCAAAACGGTGCGTTGTGGCGTTATTCAATCTGCTGAGCCAGGCGCGGCGGAAAGCGCAGTGCGACGCGCGTGCCCCGTTGCAGTGCTGTAATCTGCAAAGACCCTGCCAGCCGTTCAGCACGTTCGGTCATCGTGGTTAAACCATAATGGCCGGGCGGCTCTTCCGTGCTGCCGATACCGATGCCGTCATCCGTCACGGTCAGGACATGTTCACCTTTCTCCGTGTGCTGGTAGTCGATAATAATCACCTGAGCACTGGCATGGCGAATCGCATTTAACAGCGCCTCTCGGGCGATCTGTAAGACGTGGACCTGTTGCTGGGCATCCAGGTCCTGAAGGCCTGGCTGGCAGGTGAACTGGATCTCGGCCGCGGACTGTTCCTGTAAGGAGGCGATCATGGCTTGCAGGGCCGCCACCAGATCTGATTTTTCAATGGTTAAGCGGAAGGTGGCAAGCAGCTCGCGCAGCTGGCGGTAAGCCTCTGCCAGCGCCCGATCAAATTCAGCAATGATGTCGTGTGCGGCACGATCGCCAGCATCGACGGTGCGCCTAAGCAGTGTCAGTTGAATTCGCAGGTAGGTTAACGCCTGGGCCAGCGAATCATGCAGCTCGCGTGCAATCGTTGCGCGCTCTTCAAGCAGCAGCATCTGCTGATGCTGTTTTTGGGTCTGCCAGATCCAGAGTGACCGCCCCAGCATGGCGGCCAGGCTTCGCATTAATGCCTCCGGCGGCGTGGTGACGGTCGTTTGCCAGCGCAGCGTGCCAATAGGTTGACCGTCCTGCTGCAAGGGTAAATGATGCCAGGCGTACGAAGCATCGATCTGGCCCGACGCAAACATAAACGACTCGCCTTCCAGCCGGATAAACGCAAGGTTTTCCCTGGCGCGCACGTTGGCTAACACGTTGTCGAAAAGGGCAGGGTGCAAGGGGCCGCGGGTCAAAATCTGTGAACTCTCATACAGCAACGACAGCGTATGGTTCGCCTGGGTGAGATCCCGGGTTTTGTCGCGTACCCGCTGCTCCAGTATCTGATAGTGAGACTGTAACTGTGCGGCCATACTGCTGAACGTATGTGACAGCACCTTGAGTTCATTCTGCTGCTGGACATGCAGTGGCGGAAAGGCAAAATTACCGCTTTCCACATACCGGCTGGCCGTGACCAGCGCATTCAGCGGCTTAACCACCTGCTGGCGGGTAAAGCGGATTGTCATCAGCGCCAGGGCCACAATCGCCACCACGCCTGTCAGACTACTGACCGCCACCACCCGCATTTTCAGTTCTGCATAACGCTGCAGTTCCAGAACAAAGCGGTCAATTTCGCCGACGTAAGCAGGCATTTGTTGCCGCCAGGCCTGCGCCGCGTTGTCATGAAGATGCTGAGCCAAAACGGGCCAGCCCACACGCAAACGCTGATAGTGGTCAATCACTTTGCGTGGCACCCAGGGACGGTCGAGCTGCTGTAAAACGGAGGCATCAAGGGTTTGCTGGAACTGCACCAGATGATTCGCCAGCAGCTGTGGCTCCAGTCTGGCATCCCAGGCCAGCCGGTAACTCTGCATCCGCAGTGAGCCCGCCAGGTTAATGGCTTCCGCGTCGCGCAGGCTGCTGGACAGCGTGAGCAGCGCCAGACCGGTAGTCAGTAAAGCCAGCAACACAATCAAGGTTAAAGACTGCGCAATACTTCTGGTAACAGAGCGTTTAACAATCACGGTAATAACCCCTTTAATGGCAGGGAATTATAAAAGAGGTGGCGGGATACGCAAGCGGCTTGTCATGGCATCGCCCAACGCGCGCCGTTCAGTCACTCAATAACCGCAGTTGACGTTTCCCAGGAATCCCGACGTCAGAGCGAACATTACTCGCACAGCTTTACACCTCACAAAGGTTGCCTTTCATTATCTCGGCAATAATCACTACCGTGTTTAACCACAGCGACCAACGCGAGTACAGGAGTATTGATGAAACATTTACCTGCTTACCTCACCGCCGCCGCCCTGTTGGCCACTGCGTCATTCCCGACCTTCGCCGCCACGGCGGTGGATCAACGTGAAGCCCAGAACCTGCAAAAGATTGGCAGCGTCTCTGTCTCCAGCGTGAATGGCTCACTTGATGATGTCACCCGCCAGCTTTCGCAGCAGGCGAAAGCCGAAGGCGCCCGCCATTTCCGTGTTATCGGCGTGGACACACCCGGCGATTCCAGTCTTTGGACCGGCACCGCAGAGATTTACCGCTAAACCCTCTCTTTTTCCATCCCTGTAGTGTTTACCGGCCAGCCAAAGGCCGGTTTTTTTGTGATCTCAGAAAAATTTTTTACAAATCGTCCGACTGATCCCCTCGGTATATTTTGCTTCGATGTTACATAACGGTTAGGATTCATCGCCGTAAATTCCCGCGCCGCTTTTAGTCAACTCACAGGCGGGCGCACAGAGGAAGACAACCCATTTCGCACTGCTAAACGCAATCGTTTGGATGCGCTATGACTTATGGTCAGGACAAACAGGAAGGCTATGAAATCTACTAAGAAATCAGCAGCGGACATGCGCGCTGCGAAACGACGCTGGCTCAATTCCCACGACTCCGGCTATAAGAAAGCCATGGGCAATCGTCACGTACAGATGATTGCTATCGGTGGTGCCATTGGTACGGGTCTGTTTCTGGGCGCAGGCGCCCGTTTACAGGCAGCGGGTCCGGCCTTAGCCATCATTTATCTGGTCTGCGGTATCTTCTCTTTCTTCATCCTGCGTGCACTGGGCGAACTGGTTTTACACCGTCCCAGCAGCGGAAGCTTTGTCTCCTATGCTCGTGAGTTCATGGGCGAGAAAGCCTCTTATGTGGCGGGCTGGATGTACTTTGTTAACTGGGCCATGACCGGGATTGT
>JACCDS011916556.1_pt1 | contig 11909 bp, 14 predicted proteins | sample 7446441 | NCBI WGS metagenome assembly JACCDS01 (sample SAMN15323445, study PRJNA562643) | freshwater metagenome | isolation source: river surface water | place: USA:Blue River Watershed | collected 2017-08-17 | reverse complement strand
TCGCCGCCGAAGCCCGCAAGCTCGCCGCCGCGATGACCTCCACGAACAAGCAGGGCAGCTGGGGCGAACTGCAGCTCGCGCGCGTCGCCGAGCTCACCGGCATGAAGGAGCACGTCGACTTCGAGACCCAGAGCTCGACCGCCGGCGAACAGGGCAACCTCCGTCCCGACATGGTCATCTCGCTGCCCGGCGGCCGCAAGATCGTCGTCGACGCCAAGGCCCCGACGAAGTCCTACATCGAAGCCTCGCAGGCCGGCACCGAAGCCGAGCGCACGCGCCTCCTCCAGGACTTCGCGGCCAAGCTGGCCGACCACGCCCGCAAGCTCGGCGCCAAGGAATACTGGAACCAGTACAAGCCGTCGCCGGAGTTCGTCGTGCTCTTCCTCCCCAACGAAGCGCTCTTCAGCACCGCGCTCGAGCTCGACCCTCTGCTCATCGAGAACGCCTGGGGCCAGAAGGTCATCATCGCCACGCCCGTCACGCTGCTCTCCGTCCTCCGCACCATCGCCCACTCGTGGGACCGCGTCGAGGTCGAGCAGCGCGCGGAGAAGGTCATCGAGATCGCCGAGCGCCTGCAGGACGGCGTGCGCCTCGCCAGCGAGCACTTCGCGGACGCCGGCGGCAGCCTCAACAAGGCCGTGAAGGAATACAACGCCACCCTCGAGACGCTGCGCTCGCGCGTCTTCAACAACGCCGAGAAGCTGCTCACGGAAGGCGAGAAGATGAAGGCCGAGCGCCAGGTCAGCGACGGCGTCACCATCGACATCCAGGCCCACGAGACGCTGCCCGAGGTGAAGCGCGCGCGCCGGGCCAAGGAGCTCCCCGGCGACGAAGCGGCGCCGTCGGCCTGACGCGGATCCCTGCTGGTGGAGCCGATGAGGTTCGAACTCACGGCCTCGTCATTGCGAACGACGCGCTCTACCAACTGAGCTACGGCCCCAAACAGCAGGAGAGGTAGGCAAGCGAAGCCCCCACGGAGGGTCAAGGTTTAGATGCGGCCGGCCGCGGCGCCCGCGCGGAAAACCGCTGGTTCCCCTTGCGTACCCCCGGACCACGCATATTTTTCCACCCTCTTCACCCACATGCGCGTCACCAAAGAAACCGTCGTCGGCATCGAATACACCTTGAAGGACGAGAAGGGCAACGTGCTCGACTCTTCGTCCGGCCAAGGCCCGATGGAATACCTCCACGGCGCGAGCAACATCATCCCCGGCCTCGAGCAGGGCCTCGAAGGCCTCGTCGCCGGCGACGCCAAGACCGTCGTGGTCCCGCCGGAACACGCCTACGGCGAATACAGCGACAAGCTGATCCAGCGCGTCCCCCTCGACCGCTTCGGCGAGAACAAGGTCGAGGTCGGCATGCGCTTCCACGCGGACACCAACCTCGGCATGCGCGTCCTCGTCATCCGCCACGTCGACGACAAGGAAGCCGTGCTCGACGGCAACCATGAGCTCGCCGGCAAGACCCTCACCTTCGACGTCAAGGTCGTGTCCGTCCGCGCGGCGGAACTCACCGAGATCGCGCACGGCCATCCCCACCAGGAAGGCGGCTGCTGCGGCGGCAACGGCGGCGGTTGCGGTTGCTCCGATTCCGCCGAGGAAGAATCCGGCTGCTGCGGCGGCGGTGGCCATGGCCATGACCACGGCGGCTGCTGCTCCGAAAAGCCCGCCGAGCAGAAGAAGGAAGGCTGCGACGGCCACGGCGGTTGCGGCTGCTCGCACTGAGCGCGCCTGCGACGCGGACAAACGAAAGCCCCGGTCACCCGGGGCTTTTTGTTGGCGGAGCGCTCAGGCCCAGCTCCACTCCAGGACGATCTCGATGTCCGGATGGAGCGACTGCTTCACCGGACACGCTTCGGCGGCGCGCATGAGCCGCGGACGGACGTCTTCGGCGACGCCGGCCGGCATCGCGATGCGGACATCGAGGCGCGCGATCCGGCGGGGCGGCGTGGTCGTCATGTGCTTGTCGACCTCAACGCGGGCGCCGCGGAAATCGGCCCCGAGGCTCTCGGCCTGGATCCCGAGGATCGTCAGGATGCACGACGCGACCGCCGTAGCGGCGAGGTCGGACGGCGAGAACGCCTCGCCCTTGCCATGGTTGTCGACCGGCGCGTCGGTCAGGAGCACGTTGCCGGACGGCCCATGCGTCGCGCGCACGCGGAGGTCACCGAGGTATTCGCAGGAGATCTTGACGCCCATGCGCGGAACCTAGGCGCGGGCGAGGCCGGCTCCAAACAAAAAGCCCCGGCGGACCGGGGCTTCATCGAGGCTGGGAGCGGCTTATTCGCCGTCCTTGCCGATGGCGTCTACCGGGCAGCCCTCGAGGGCTTCCATGCACTTGTCGATGTCCTCCTGGGCGGTGGGCTGCTTGAACACGTAAGAGTAGCCACCGTCGTCCTGGCGGGTGAAGAAACCCGGCGCGGTCTCGCGGCAGAGATCGCAGTCAATGCACTGGGAGTCCACGTAGAACTTGCCCGGGACGCTTTCAGGACGCTTGTCGTTTTTGTCGGCCATAAGAGGAAGGACGAAGGTGGTCGGGGACGGCTTGCTGTCAAGAATCCGTCACTTTACGGGGACCATCATGGCCAATTGATGGCTGGCGACGCCGGCCAAGCCGACGGGAAACGAGACCGTCAGGCGCTCGGGCGTGTCGTAGACCAGGACCAAACGGGCGACGACCCAGCGGTTCGGACGCCAACCCGGCCGGGCCTCGGCGCCGAACGCGAGCTGGACGTCCGCGGAGCGGAGCGGCTGTTCCGCTTCCTGCGCGAGGAGCAGGCGCATGCGTTGGCGTTCGTCGGCGGAGACGTCGTCCCAACAGACCAACGAGGCCAACGCGGCCGTGTCGCGGGCGTTATGCGCGGAAACCCATGCCGTCCTGAAATGACCCAAGGCACGCAGCTGGTAATAGCCGAACAACGCCCCGAACAACACGGTCCACAGGAGGAGGCGCGCCCACAGCGGCAGCGGCGACAGGACCGACCAGCGGCGAGGAGCAGGCAAAGGCGTATCCATGGGAGAAGTGCGTTGACCCAGCGGATGCGCCGGGGATAAGCAGGGATAAAGACATGGCGCACGATAGCAAGCCCTCCCCCGACTCCGGCCGATACGCCGCCCGCGGCGTCTCCGCCTCGAAGAACGAAGTGCATGCCGCCGTCGACAAGCTCGACCGCGGCCTCTTCCCGGGCGCCTTCTGCAAGATCACCGAGGACCACCTCACCGGCGACGCCCAGCGCTGCGTCGTCACGCATTCCGACGGCTCCGGCACCAAGGCCCTGCTCGCGTACCTCTGGTGGAAGGAGACCGGCGACGCCACCGTCTTCCGCGGGATCGCGCAGGACAGCATCGTGATGAACATCGACGACCTCCTGTGCGTCGGCGTCACCGAAGGCGTCATCCTTTCCTCGACGATCAACCGCAACGCCAAGGCCATCCCCGGCGCGATCCTCGCGCAGCTCATCGAAGGCACCGAGGAAGTCCTCGCCATGCTCCGCGCCCAAGGCTTCGGCATCCGCTCCGGCGGCGGCGAGACCGCGGACGTCGGCGACCTCACCCCGACCCTGACCGTCGATTCCACCGCCACCGCGATCCTGCGACGCGCCGACGTCATCGACGCGTCGCGCATCACGCCTGGCCTGGCGATCGTCGGCCTCGCCTCCGGCGGCCGGTGCGCCTACGAGAGCGGCGAGAACAGCGGCATCGGCTCGAACGGCCTGACCAGCGCCCGCCACGAGCTCCTCGCCAAGCACTACGCCCAGCAATACCCCGAGACCTACGACCGGGCCATGCCGGCCGACCTCGCCTATTGCGGCCCTTACCGCCTCTCGGACCCCCTCCCCGGCTCTTCCCTCTCCGTCGGCCAGGCCCTCCTCTCCCCCACCCGGACCTACGCGCCCTTCGCCCTCCGCCTGCTGCAGACCCTGGGCCGGGACCGCGTCCGCGGCCTGATCCACTGCTCCGGCGGCGGCCAGACCAAGTGCAAGCGCTTCGGGACCAACGTCCATTTCATCAAGGACAACCTCTTCCCCGCCCCCCCGATCTTCGCGGCCATCGCCAAGGCCAGCGGCACGGAACCCGAGGAAATGCACAAGGTCTACAACATGGGCCACCGCCTGGAAGTCTACGTGGCCCCCGCCGACGTCCCTGCCGTCCTGGCCGTGGCCGCCGGCCTGCAGCTCGAAGCCCGGGTCGTCGGCCGGACCGAGCCCTCGACCCAGCCGGGCGGAGCCAACCATGTCACCGTCGTCAAGGACGGGGCGTCGCTGCGCTACTCCTGATTGTCAAAGGAGCGTAAAAATATGACGGGTGGTCGGGCAGACAGGACTTGAACCTGCAACACCCTGCTCCCAAAGCAGGGACTCTACCAATTGAGATACTGCCCGAAAACCCGTAAGGAATGCTGGTTTTGTGTTGCCGTCCGTGTCAATCCGCTAATCTCAAACCGTTCCAACCCGAATCATCCTCTCCACTATGGAAAACGACAGCATCTCCTCCTCCTCCTCTGAATCCAAGCTCCCGCTTATCGTGGGCATCGTCGGCTTCGCCCTCGGCGCCGCCGGCCTCGTCCTCGCCATGAAGGCGAAGAGCGCCGCCGAAGAAGCCAAGCTCGCCGCCGGTAAGGCCTCCGACGCCGCCTCCGAAGTGAGCGCCGCCCTCGCCCAGAAGGCCAACGCCGCCGACCTCACCGCGATCAACAACGAACTCGGCAACATCAAGACCGGCATCGACGCCAACAACAAGACCTTCACCGACGCCATCGCCCAGATCCAGGCTGGCCTCAAGGCCAAGACCTCCGCTCCTGCCGGCGGCGCCCAGAACGGCACCAAGGCCGTCGCTGGTCCTGGCACCTACGCCGTCCAGAAGGGCGACACCCTCGGTGGCATCGCCAAGAAGGCCGGCCTCTCGCTCAAGGCTCTCCAGGACCTCAACCCTGGCGTGAACCCGAACAAGATGCAGATCGGTCAGATTCTGAAGACCAAGTAAGCTTCGGCCCATGTCCGCGCCCGCCCGCTGGTCCGTCCAGCACGAAGCGCTGCATGCCGACTGCAAGGTCTTTCGGGTCCACAAGGAACACTTCAATCACCCTCTCGACAAACGGGAGGGTGATTTTTTTGTGCTCCGTTCCAACGACTGGGTCATCGCCTTGCCGGTGACCGACGACGGACGCCTCGTCATGGTGCGGCAGTTTCGCTTCGGTCTGCGCGACCTCTCGACCGAGCCGCCCGGCGGGATCGTCGACGACGGCGAAGACCCGGTGCTCGCCGCCGTGCGCGAGACCGAAGAGGAGACCGGCTTCGCGGGCGGCCGCGCGACGCTGCTCGGCAGCTGCGCCCCGAACGCCGCCATCCAAGCCAACCGCTGCCATTTCGTGCTGCTCGACGGCGTCCGCCCCACCGGGAGCACCGCGCCCGACGAACACGAGGAACTGCAGGTCCTGAGCGTCGCGCCGAGCGCGGCCTTGCAGACGGCCCTCGCTTCGCCGCACACTCACGCCCTGGCCCTGCTCGCGCTGCTCCGCCTCCGCGAGGCCAGACCCGACCTCTTCCCATGACCCAACCCCGCCGCATCAAAGCCAAAGGCCGCACCGAACCCGACAACGTCCTCGTCATCGGTTCCGTCGCCTACGACAGCATCGTCACCCCGCACGCCACCGGGGAACGCATCCTCGGCGGGAGCGCTTCCTACGCCTGCCTCGCGGCCAGCTACTTCGCGCCGCCGCACATCGTCGGCGTCGTCGGCCACGACTTCCGCGACCGCGACCGCAAGAAGCTCGCCAAGCGCGGCATCGACCTCTCCGGCCTGCAGCTCGACGAATCCGGCCGCACGTTCGCCTGGCGCGGCCGCTACCACGAGAACTACAACCGCCGCGACACCGAGGACCTCCAGCTCAACGTCTTCGAGCGCTTCCGCCCCCGCCTCACCGAGGCGCAGCAGGCGATGCCCTACGTGATGCTCGGCAACATCCGCCCCGACCTCCAGCTCGCGGTGCTTGAGCAGCTGACGGCGCCGAAGTTCATCCTCGTCGACACCATCGACATCTGGATCGAGACGCAGCGCGAGAAGCTCGGCGAGGTCATGCGCCGCTCCGACCTCCTCGTCGTCAACGACACCGAAGCCGCCAAGCTCACCGGCGAGGCCAACGTGATCGTCGCCGGCCGCCACCTGCGCGAGCACGGCTGCCGCACGGTCATCATCAAGAAGGGCGAGCACGGCGCGGTCCTCTTCCACGAGGAAGGCATGTTCATGCTCCCGGCCTACCCGGTCACCGAGCTCCGCGACCCGACCGGCGCGGGCGACAGCTTCGCCGGCGCCCTGCTCGGCTACCTCGCCGCCATGGGCTCGACCGATTTCGCGACGCTGCGCCAGGCGATGGTCTACGGCACGGCCGTGGCCTCATTGACCGTGGAGGCCTTCTCGACGGACCGCCTCGCGAAGTCCGGCTGCGCCGAGATCCGCAACCGCCGCAAGCAGCTGCTGAAGCTGATGAAGGCCTAACGCTTCCGGCCGAGCGCGCGCCACAGGGCCGCGAGCAGGACGAGCGTGAAGACCACGTCGGCGACGACGAGGACCCACGGGCCCTCGCGCTTGGTCGCGAGCGCGAGCGCGACGCCACCGAGCGCGACGGCGAGGATGGCGCCGGCGAGCCAAGGGACGAGCCGACGGAGCTTGGCGTTGGATTCTTCAGGGGTCATGCGCGGGAACGGCGATGGGACTCGGCGAGGCCGAGCAAGGTGAGGTGCGGCTCCGGGCGCACGCGGTCGCGCCAGGCGGCGGGCAGGTAGACCGACGCGCCGCCGGTGACGAGGACCGTCGGGACGCCGCCCTGCTTGGCGAGCTCGGCGGAGACGGCGTCGAGCAACGCGCCGATCATCCCGGCGAAGCCCAAGGCGCAACCGGCGCGCATGGCGTCGACCGTCGACTTGCCGATGGCCGGGCCGCCGAGGAGGTCGGCCGGGTCGAGCGCCGGCAGCAGCGCCGTGCGTTCATGCAGGTAGCGCGTCATCACCCCCAGCCCGGGCGCGATGATGCCGCCCGCGTAGCCCTGGGTCGTCAGGATGTCGACGGTCGTCGCCGTGCCCATGCCGACGATGATCGCCGGCGCGCCGCAGACGAGCTGGGCGCCGACGCAATCCGCGAGACGGTCCTGGCCGACCTCGGCCGGACGCGGGTAATCGAAGCCCAAGCCGCGGACGGTGTCGTGGCGAAGATGGTGGAACGGCAACCCGCTCCCGAGCAGCACCGGCTCGAGCACCGCGGTCGCGGCCGGCACGACGCTGGCGAGCGCGACGCCCGCAGGACGATGCGCCGCGATGAGCGCGCGGATCGGCTCGGTCGACAAGGACGCCGTCGGCAGCTCGCCGTGCGCGCGCACCTCGCGGCCATCGACGAGCCCCCAATGGGCGTGCGTGTTACCGACATCGAGACAGAGGATGGCCACGGCGGGAACCTAGCGGGCCCGCCGGCGAGGGCAAGGCCGCACCGTCACTCCTTGCGGAGCGTGACCTCGCCCGAAGACACCACCGTCTTGCGGCCGCCGCCGGTGCGCAGGAGCAAGGAGCCTTCGTCGTCGATGCCGTCGACGATCCCGGCCACGGGGTCGCCGCGGAGCCCGACGCGGACGGACCTCCCGGTAAGGATGTCGTAGCGGCGCCAGCGGGCGCGGAAGACCGTCTTCCAACCGCCTTCGGTGAACTGCTCCCAAGCCTCGAAGAGCGCGGCCAAGACCTCCGCCGCGACCTGGTTGACGTCGAGGCCGGTGGCGCCGGCCTGCTGGAGCGATCCCGCGATGGCACGGAGGTCGACCGGGAACTCCTTGGGCGCGGCCGCGACGTTGAGCCCGAGGCCGAAGACCAGTTCGCGGACCGCATCCGCGTCGAGGCGCGCTTCCGTCAGCATGCCGGCGACCTTGCGGCCATCGGCCGACAGCAGATCGTTGGGCCACTTGAGCCCGAGCTTCACGCCATAGGCGGACTCGACGTGCGCGCAGAGCGCCAGGCCCATCCACAACGTGAACGGCTTAAGGTCATCGGGCGGGATGAACGGCCGGAAGGCCAACGACAGGTAGAGGTTGCCCGGCGGCGTGCTGTGCCACTTCCGACCCAACCGTCCGCGACCGGCGGTCTGCGCGCGCGCGAGCACGGCGAACGGCGCCTCCTGTCCGGCGGCCAGCCGACGCTCCGCCTCGGAGTTCGTGCTGTCGACCGTGGCGAGCAGTTCGACCTCCGGCTGGACCTTGCGTTGGCGTAGCTGCGCGTCGAGCCACGACGCGTTGAGCCCGGTCGGCACGCCCGTGAGCGTGTAACCCTTGCGGGTGGACGCCTTGAACGTGAAGCCAGCGGCGCGGAGACGCTCCAGCCGGCTCCAGACCGCGACGCGCGTCACACCGAGCTCCTTCGCCAGACGGTCGCCGCTGACCGGCTGGCCGGCGGCGTCGAGGAACGCGCGGAGTATGCTGCTGTCGAGGGCCGGCATCGCTCAGGCCCAATCCAGGCCGATGTCGACCCACGACGCGGCGTGCGTGAGCGCGCCGCAGGAGATGAAGTCCGGTCCGAGCTCCGCGATGAGCGGCAGGCTCCCGAGGTCGACGCCGCCGCTGACCTCGGACCAGGCGCGGTCGCGGAGCAAAGGCAAAGCCACGCGCAGCTGCGGCAGGGAGAAGTTGTCGAGCAGCGCGATGTCGGCGCCCGCCGCGAGGACCGGCTCGATCTGCGCGACCGCGTCGACCTCGACCTCGACGAGCAGGTCCGGACGCGACGCGCGCGCGGCGCGGACCAGGTCGGTCAGACGCTGCGCGGACGTGGCGCCGCCGGCGGCGACGTGGTTGTCCTTCACCATGATGCGGTCGAACAAGCCCAGGCGATGGTTCCAGCCGCCTCCTTGACCTACCGCGTATTTCTCGAGCATGCGGAAGCCCGGGGTCGTCTTGCGCGTATCGAGCAGGTGGACGGAGCCCGTGCGCATCGCCCGCAGGTGGGTGCGTGTGTTGGTCGCGACGCCGGAGAGACGCTGGACGAAGTTGAGCAACGTGCGCTCCGCGGTGAGGAGTTCGGACGCCGGCCCTTCGAGTTCGGCCAGCACGATGCCGCGCGAGACATGCATGCCATCGCCGGCGCGCAGGTCGACGCGGCAACGCCCACCGTACACGGCCAGGATCGGCTCGAGCAGGCCGAGGCCGGCGAGGACGCAATCGGCGCGGGAGACGAGCCGCGCGCGGGCGCGGCGTTCGCCACCGAGCAAGGCCGCCGACGGATCGCCGGGACGCACCGGAGCCGACCGCAGGCCACCACCGGCGACATCCTCGTCGCGCGCCAGCGTGGCGAGGCGCGTGTGCCAAGCCGGATCGAGCTCCTCCCACCGGAGGCGGCGGACGAGTCGATCGGTCTGGCCGGAATCGCGAGGCATCGGGGGCAACGTAGGGACACGTCCGCCCGGGCGCAAGGTCAGGAGAAGAACCGGCGGAACTTGTGCTTCCAGGAATCCGCGACCGGCGCCGAACCGTCGTTGGACGCGTCGGCGTAGGCCTGGAGCGCCGCGCGTTGCGCGTCGGTGAGCTTCTTGGGCACGTCGATGTCGACGCGCACGAGCAGGTCACCGGCCGAGCCCCCGCGGAGCTTGGGCATGCCCTCGCCCTTGAGGCGGAAGGTCGTGCCGCCCTGGGTGCCCGCGGGCACCTTGAGGATCGTCTTCCCCTTCAGCTTAGGCACCTCGATGGATCCGCCGAGGGTGGCCACGGAGAACTTCACCGGCACCGCGCAGGCGAGGTCGTCGCCGTCGCGCTCGAAGAGCTCGTGCTCCTTGACGGTGATCTCGACGTAGAGGTCGCCGGCGGCGCCGTTGCGGCGGCCCGCGGAACCATTGCCGCTGGAACGCAGACGCGTGCCCGTGTCGACGCCCGGCGGGATGCGCAGGTCGACGGTGTGGTCGCCGACGACGCGGCCTTCGCCGGAGCAGGCGCGGCAGGGCTTTTCGATGCGTTCGCCTTGGCCGCCGCAGGACGGGCAGACCTGGCGCATCTGGAAGAAACCATTGGAGCGGACCACGTGGCCTTGGCCACCGCAGGTCGGACAGCGGCTCTTTTTCGAGCCCGGCTCGGCGCCGCTGCCTTCGCATTTGTCGCAGGCCTTGTGCTTGCGGTACGTAACCTTGCGGTTCACGCCGGTCGCGGCCTCCTCGAGCGTCAGCGTGACCTCATAGCGCAGGTCCTCGCCGGAAGTATCCTGACCGCCGCCGCCGCCACCGCCGAACATATCGCCGAAACCACCGCCGCCGCCGCCGCCGAACATCTGGTTGAAGATGTCCATCGGGTCGGAACCGCGGTACGTGCGTTGACCGCCGCCGGGACCACCGGGGCCGCCTTGTTCGAAGGCCGCTTCGCCATGCTGGTCGTAAGGCTTGCGCTTCTGCTCGTCGGACAGGACCTCATAGGCGCGGGAGACCTGCTTGAACTTCTCCTCCGCGACCTTGTTGCCCGGATTGCGGTCCGGGTGGAACTCCATGGCCTTCTTGCGGTAGGCCTTCTTGATCTCATCGGCCGAGGCGCCCTTGGCCACGCCCAGCAGCGCGTAATAGTCTTCCTTCATGACGGCTTACTTCGCGGCGGGACCCGTGGAGACGAACACGGCGGCCGGACGCAGCACGCGGTCGTGCAAGGCCCAGCCCGGGCGCGCGACGCGCGTCACGGAACCCTCGGGCACGGTGTCGCTGGCTTCCTGGGAAACGGCTTCGTGGTGCGACGGGGCGAACGGTTGACCGAGCGGATTGAGCTCGGTGAGACCCTGCTGCGCGAGCGTCGCGCGGAGCTGCGTGACCGCCATGCGGAAGCCCTCGGCGACGGCGCGCCCTTCCGACTGCCCCTGCGCGGCGGCGAGCCCGAGCGCGAGCGCGTCGAGGCTCGGGAGCAGCTCCTCGAGCAACGCCGTCGTCGCGAACTTGCGGAGCTCCTCGCGTTCGCGCTGATGGCGACGCTGCTGGTTCTGCTGGTCGGCCTGGCCGCGCAGCACGGTGTCGCGCAGACGCGCGACGTCGCCTTCGAGCTCGGCGATGCGGGTGGCCGCGTCGGGCGGCGTGGATTCGGGGGCGGGCGTGTCGGTCATGGAAATCAGCGTTCGTTCTTGAGCAGTTGCTCGGTGATGGAGGTGCGGACCTTGTCCTTGGTGAGGTCGAAGAGGAGGCTCGCGCCGGCCGCGGTCCCCTGGGACAGCACCTGCTTGCCGAGCGGCCCCGTGAGCGTCTGTTCGAGGTTGGCCTCGGTGATGTCGTGCGCCTCGAACACGACGTCGAGCTGACGGTCGACGACGACACGGCGCTGCGGGGTGCCGTCGGCGGCGAGGATGACGACGTGGCCGACGCGGAGACGCAGGTGCTCGATGACGAAAGGCGTGCGCGGCGCGGCGGGGGCGGGCTGGCCGGCGGGGGCCGGCGGCTCGTTGGACGACTTGAGCCCGCGGAAGATGTCCTGCGCGTTGTTGTCCTTCAGGTAGTCCTCCTTGCCGACCAACGTCAGCTCGTCGATGTCGAGTTCGGCACGGTGGACGATGCGGCGGCCGGACCCGATGAACGTGGCCGGATCGAGGTCGAGCAGCAGGCGCTTGCCCTTGAGGAAACGCGTGTCGGTCCAGCGGCTCGGGTTGGTGACCGTGAAATCGACGAGACTGACGCGCCCGGCGAACAGGTTGGTATCGTTGGACTCGACCGAGAAACGGGCCCCGGACTTGGAGGAAAGCGTCGAGTCGATCAGGCTGGGCGCGAAGCGGCCGATGGACCAGACGGACAGCGCGGCCGCCAGGACGATGAAGAGCATGACACCGGCCAGGAGGCTAAGGACCCGCCGGGAGACGTTACCGGGGCGGGAGATGGAACGGAGACAGGGCATGGACGGCGCGAGAAAAGCGAGCAATAGGCGTGCCATTT
>JACCDS010389161.1_pt1 | contig 11909 bp, 5 predicted proteins | sample 7446441 | NCBI WGS metagenome assembly JACCDS01 (sample SAMN15323445, study PRJNA562643) | freshwater metagenome | isolation source: river surface water | place: USA:Blue River Watershed | collected 2017-08-17 | reverse complement strand
TTTCTGGAAATTCTTTGATGAATTTATTGGCTTCTGCATTACGTTTAGCTAAAATCAATTCAATCGCACGTTCCTGCGTTAAAGAAGCTAAATTATCCGTTTTACCCAATGAAACATATTTACCATTATGTTTAACGTATGGACCAAAACGACCTTTTCCAGTTTCAATTAATTGATCTTCAAAATAACCCAAACCGGCTGATTCAGCAGCAACTTGAGCATCTTTCATGACTAGAACTGCTTGATCTAATTCGATCGTAAATGGATCATTTGGCTCAGGAAGACTAATAAATTTACCATCAAACTTAATATAGGGACCTAATTTTCCCGCACCAATGATCACTGGTTTATCTTCTAAAATCCCTATTTCACGAGGTAATTTCGGGCGCGCTAATAAAGCAATTGCCTGTTCTAAACTCAATGTAGCAATGGATTGGTTCTTTGCTAGGTTAGCAAATACTGGTTTATCTTCTTCTCCAGATTCTCCTAATTGAACAAATGGGCCAAATTTCCCTAAACGAACTGATATTTTTTTGCCTGTTTCAGGGTCTGTACCTAATTCGCGGCCACCACCGACAGAACTACGTGAAATTGATTTACTATCTTCAATTGTTTTGTGAAATGAACCGTAGAAATCCTTCATTAATTTCACCCAAGGTAATTTACCTTTAGCGATATTATCGAATTCATCTTCCATTTCAGCTGTAAAGGTAAAATCAACTACATCTTGGAAATTTTCAACAAGAAAGTCGGTTACTAGGGTACCGATATGTGTTGGGAAAAGTTTGGATTTTTCTGTGCCAACAATCTCTGTTGCTTTCACTCCAGCAATTTCATCATCCTTTAGCGTCCAAGTTTGAAAAGAACGTTCACGTCCAGCGCGATCTTCTTTTTCAACATAAGCTCGTTTAATAATCGTAGAAATAGTAGGAGCGTAGGTTGACGGTCGCCCGATCCCTTTTTCCTCTAAAGCCTTCACTAAACTCGCTTCAGTATATCTTGGCGCAGGGCGAGTAAAGCGCTCTTGGGCCTTTAATTCATCTAAATCAAGAATTTGACCTATCGCTAATGGAGGCAACATATCTTTGTTTTCCTCATCATCTTCATCGTCTTTTCCTTCTAAGTAGGCTTTTAAAAATCCTTCAAAAGCGATGACTTCCCCTTGAGCAACTAATATTTCGGAAGTAGTTGATATTTCAATTTGTGCAGTCGTACGCTCTAATTGGGCATCCGCCATTTGGGAAGCAATCGCACGTTTCCAAATTAACTCATACAACTTACGTTCACGCGAATCTCCACTCAACGTACTCAACGCAAAATCAGTAGGACGGATAGCTTCGTGAGCTTCTTGTGCGCTATCTGATTTAGTTTTAAACTGTCTAGCGTGATGAAATTTAGCTCCATACGCGTCTTCAATAGCCACTTTCGCTTTATCTCGAGCTTCTTGAGAAAGCATCGTTGAATCAGTACGCATGTATGAAATACGACCTGATTCATATAATTTTTGAGCAATAGACATCGTAGTCGCTACTGCATATCCTAATTTTCGGGAAGCCTCCTGCTGTAAAGTAGACGTTGTAAAAGGTGGTGCAGGTGTTTTTTTAGCAGGCTTCGTTTCTAAATTCTTAATAGAAAATTGTGCACCCACACACTTTTTCAAAAATTCAAGTGCTTCTCCTTCTGTGGCAAATGCTTTAGATAACTCCGCCTTTAATACCTTTTTTCCTGGTAGGTCGAATAATGCAGCTACTTTAAAAGTTGCTGCTGCTTCATGTTTTTCAATTTCACGCTCACGGTCAACGATCAAGCGGACAGCGACAGATTGCACACGACCTGCAGAAAGTCCTTTTTGAACTTTAGACCATAATACGGGAGATAATTCAAAACCAATTAAACGGTCCATAATGCGACGCGCTTGTTGGGCATTCACTAAATCCATATCAATTTCGCGTGGTTGCTCAATTGCTTTCAGAATGGCTGTTTTGGTGATTTCTCGAAAAACGATCCGCTTCGTATTATCCTTCAGGTTTAATGCTTCCTTTAAATGCCAAGAAATAGCTTCTCCCTCACGGTCGTCGTCAGTCGCTAACCACACCTCTTCAGATGATTTAGCTAAACTTTTTAATTCAGAAATAATTTTCGTTTTATCAGGAGAAACGACGTATGTAGGATGAAAATCATGATCTATATCTATAACTTTATCACCTTTGGTAGGCAAATCCCGCACATGACCGAAGGAAGATTTGACAATGAAATCTTTACCCAAATAACCTTCTATCGTTTTTGCTTTAGCAGGGGACTCAACAATGACCAAATTTTTTGCCATTAGATATAATTTACAAGTTGAATTTTAGAAAAGATTTCAAATATAGAACCTTAAAATGTATTTGTATACAATTAAAGACAAAGCACTAAAAAAAATCTAAAAAATTATATTATTCAGGAATATTACCGATTCGAATACGTGAATTGATGTTTAGACGAAAGCCGATATAATTAAAAGTACCATTCGTGAAGTTAGCAATTGCCTCCAGTCGCAGGACTTTAATGACACCATCAAGCCCATATCCGATTTCCTGATAAAACAGATTTTGACGTGGCAAATAAACGGCATTTGCAATTAACAATTCCTTGATATACGCCTTCTTTGTTCCAAGCAAAGGCTTCAACCATAAATTAGTAAACTGAAACTGAGATAAAGCTTCTACATAATTACCAGCCGTACTGTAGGCATAATGATTCACATTTAATCGTTGGTTTGCACCTGAAGTGAAATTCTGATAATATCCGATTAGTCGATGTGAAGCCAGCATATCACCCGTTTGCACCAGATTCATTCCTCCATTAAAATGCTTATAATCCATAAAATAAGTAGGCGCCTTCCCAAAATAAGTACCTGCATTTAGAATAAAGCCAGATTTAACCCATGGAGATAGGTTGGTATTCTGCATATAACTTATTTCTAAATGCTGAAAATCTGTACTTGATTTAAAGACATTTGGCCAACCAGCACGATATTTTAATTGTATCAGCGGGGAGGAACTCCAATCTGAATTACGGTATCCGTTTTGATACGAATAACTCAAAAAAGGCCTAAATATTAGATTCACCTGCGTGACCATCGAATAATGATTTTTAAATCCAACCTCCTGATACTCTTCATTCGTTGGGTTATTCCCACTAAAAGTCCGATTCAAATAGTTGATCCAATAATAATCATTGGTATTATCCATTTGACTACGGTAGGAATACTCGGCAAATAACTTGTAATAGAATGCGGATGAAATACGTTTAATCGCATTGAAATTGACATATTCTTTCCGATAGATTTTCATTGGATTATTTTTCAATAATAAACTTGATAATGAATTCATCTCGGGTGAGATTGAGTTATCAGGATTGTATTGAGCAATGTAATCACCAAAAGAAAAACCCACATCTGATTTCTCCGTGACGTATTTGATCTTATAGTAACCCGTACTTCGATTGATTCCAAAAGCACGCCTACCTAAAACCTCCGTTTCTAAAAATCGATATTGTGCCCATCGTTTTCGAAAGACTAAGGCCACATTGGAAACAAATCCTTCTACCGTATTATAGTTAGAATCAAAAACAGGCGATTTGTAATAAATCTCAAACGGATAATAGTTGGCCCTTCTTTCCCCAAAATAAAAAGAACGACTAAAGATAAAATGATCAAAACGAAGCGTGGGTATGGCTAAGGCATCGTACTTCGCAGAGGCAGGTTGAGCGCTAGTGGAGTCTAAATCAGTGAAAAATACCTCTTTTTGAAGATCCACCTCTGGAGCAGATTCTTTTCGAATATGCACGGAATCGACTGAAATAAGATCGGATTGAGTTCTTTGTTTCCATTTCCGCGTAATCCCATGATGTAAATTGGCCAACAATTGAGAGGCATAAACCTCATCAAATGCCCTTGCTGAAATGTTCAGTATTTCTTTATTATTTGATGGTTTAATAAAATCATTCACTTGAGGTTCCCAAGTCAACATTGGACTTTCTACTGTTTCCTGAATTTCATAAACACCTTTAATACCTAACAATCCACCAGAAACTGTAAAATTTAGCTCTTTGGGTAACCAACGATCATGCACAAATTGATTCTGTAAATGGATTAGATATGAAATGGCGTCAGATTCAACCTGTCCTGAAAATTCAATTAACCAACCATCCTCACTTAGGCTTATCGTCCCATTAAATAGTCGGTCTGTATTAAATTCTGGTATAACCCGAAATTGATATGCTGATTGATTTTCAATCTGTTTATACCCTAAAAATTCAAATCGATAAAATGAATCAGCATGGTAATTCAAAGGTGAAATACACATACCACCCACGTAATCTTGATAAAAATCAGGCCAGAAAAATAAAGACGGTTGGGCTTGTTGGTTGTGAAAACCCTGTGTCAACTTTACATCATGAATCATTTGATTCATTGCTCCTAGATAAACAGACTCTTCAGTCAATTTTCCATACCATTGTTGAGCACGAATACCTTCGATACGTTCGAGTCGCTTTTGAGCAAGTTCAGGAAAATGAGTAAACCGATTTCTCTCTTTGATTTTTACATCAAATTTGATGTGACGGATTTGGGCAGCGTGAGATTGAGCTAAGAGGCGAGAGGAACGCAATACGGAATCTGGTGAAATGCGCTGTGCCTTCACGAGAAACGAATTCCCGACAAGCAAAAGCAACAAACAGTTCAGTACTAATTTCAAATGAAAAGCAGAAAAATGATAAATATTTTTATAAAAAATAAAACAAAGCAAATCCCGGACTCAAAATTGGCAATTTTGCTCTTAATCTATTAATTTTGCGAGCAATTTCTTATATAAAAATTATTAACATGGCCTTTGACATTGAAATGATTAAAGCGGTTTACGATAAAATGCCTGCACGCATTGCTGCTGCACGCGCTTTAACAGGAAAACCGCTTACGTTAACTGAAAAAATCCTTTATAGCCATCTTTGGGAAGGAACTCCTTCTACAGCGCATGAACGTGGAAATTCGTATGTAGATTTTGCACCGGATCGTGTTGCTATGCAAGATGCAACCGCTCAAATGGCTTTATTGCAATTTATGCAGGCAGGTCGTCCACAAGTAGCAGTACCATCAACGGTACATTGCGATCACTTAATTGAGGCTAAAGTTGCATCAACAACTGATTTAGCTGTTGCTGTGGATAAAAATAAGGAAGTTTACGATTTCTTGTCATCCGTTTCAGACAAATATGGTATTGGATTCTGGAAACCAGGTGCGGGTATCATTCACCAAGTCGTATTGGAGAATTATGCTTTCCCAGGTGGAATGATGATTGGTACTGATTCACATACAGTAAATGCAGGTGGTTTGGGTATGATCGCTATTGGCGTAGGTGGTGCAGATGCATGTGACGTCATGGCAGGACTAGCTTGGGAACTTAAATTCCCTAAGTTGATCGGTGTTAAATTAACAGGTAAATTAAACGGCTGGACAGCTCCAAAAGACGTAATCTTAAAAGTTGCTGGTATTTTAACAGTTAAAGGTGGTACTGGATGTGTCGTTGAATACTTCGGAGAAGGTGCTACTTCCATGTCTTGTACTGGTAAAGGGACAATCTGTAACATGGGTGCTGAAATTGGCGCTACAACATCTACGTTTGGTTACGATGATTCAATGGCTCGTTATTTACAGTCAACAGGTCGTGCGGATGTCGCTGCGATGGCTGATCAAGTACGTGAGCATTTAACAGCTGATCCTGAGGTTTACGCAAACCCTGAGAAGTACTTTGACCAAGTTATCGAAATCGATTTAGATACGTTAGAACCACATTTGAATGGTCCTTTCACTCCAGATTTGGCTACGCCAATTTCTAAAATGAAGGAATTAGCCGAGAAAAATGGTTGGCCTACGAAAGTAGAAGTTGGCCTAATCGGTTCATGTACCAACTCATCTTACGAAGATATCGCACGCGCTGCTTCTCTAGCGAAGCAAGTGGCTGCCAAAGGATTAAAAACAAAAGCTCAATTCACAATCACACCTGGTTCTGAATTAGTACGTTATACGATTGAGCGTGATGGTTTTATTGATACATTCAATACCATTGGCGCAACCGTATTCTCAAATGCTTGTGGACCATGTATTGGACAATGGGCACGTCCAGGAGCTGAAAAAGGTGAGAAGAACACGATTGTTCACTCATTCAACAGAAATTTCGCGAAACGTGCGGATGGCAATCCAAACACATTTGCATTTGTGGCTTCACCAGAAATGGTTACAGCCTTAGCAATTGCGGGTGATTTAACATTCAATCCATTAACAGATACCTTGACAAACGAAAAAGGAGAACAAGTTAAATTGGATGCACCATCAGGTGATGAATTACCTAAATTAGGTTTTGCGGCAGAAGATGCGGGATATCAAGCTCCAGCAGCTGACGGTTCAGGCGTTCAAGTAAAAGTTTCACCTACTTCAGATCGTTTACAACTATTAGATCCTTTCGCTGCTTGGGAAGGAAGTGATATTACAGGTTTGAAATTATTGATCAAGGCCAAAGGAAAATGTACAACCGATCATATTTCGATGGCAGGTCCATGGTTAAAATATCGTGGTCACTTAGACAACATTTCTAATAACATGTTAATTGGTGCTGTTAACTTCTTTAACGAGAAGACTGACAATGTAAAAAATCAATTAACTGGTGAATATGGTCCGGTACCGGCAACCCAACGTGCTTATAAGGCAGCTGGTGTTGGTACGATTGTTGTTGGTGATACGAACTACGGTGAAGGATCATCTCGTGAGCACGCGGCAATGGAGCCTCGTCACTTAGGTGTACGTGCAGTTTTAGTTAAGTCGTTTGCTCGTATTCATGAGACCAACTTGAAAAAACAAGGTATGCTGGCATTAACATTCGCTAATGAAGCAGATTATGATAAGATTCAAGAAAACGATAGCATCAATATTGTTGGCCTTGGCTCATTCGCTCCTGGTAAAACATTATCGATTGAATTAGTTCATGCTGATGGTTCTAAAGATAGCTTTGCGGTGAATCATACCTACAATGAGCAACAAATCGAATGGTTTAAAGCAGGAGGCGCATTGAATATTATTCGTGCATCTGTAAAATAGATTTGATATAAGGCGCAGAATTGCTAATTTTGCGCCTTAATTTTTATAATTAAGCCTTTTTATCAATCACTCATGGCAGCGATTAACGCAGTTAAAATATTTTCTGGATCAGCGTCTAACTATTTAGCGAAAGAAATTGCTAAGTATTATGGCAAAGATTTAGGAGCCGTTACAACCTTACGATTCTCAGACGGAGAAATGTCTCCAAGTTTTGATGAATCTGTACGTGGTTGTGATGTATTTATTATTCAATCAACATTCCCGACTGCCGATAATTTAATGGAGTTATTGTTGATGATTGATGCTGCTAGAAGAGCATCAGCACACTACGTAACGGCAGTCATTCCATACTTTGGATATTCGCGTCAAGATCGTAAAGATCGTCCACGCGTAGGTATTGGAGCCAAATTGATTGGTAATTTATTGACGGCAGCTGGAGCTGATCGTTTAATGACGATTGACTTACATGCTGGTCAAATCCAAGGATTCATGGATTTCCCTGTAGATCACTTAGAAGGAAATGCCATCTTTGTGCCTTATTTGAAATCATTAAATTTAGAAAATATCGTATTTGCTTCTCCTGACGTAGGAGGTGTAGTACGTACTCGCAACATGGCCAAATTCTTTAATGCAGAAATGGTTATTTGCGATAAGCACCGGAAACGTGCCAACGAAATTGCATCCATGCAGTTAATTGGTGATGTAAAAGGAGCAGACGTCGTGCTTGTTGACGATTTAATTGACACAGGTGGTACTTTATGTAAAGCCGCTCAATTAATCATGGATAAGGGCGCAAATTCCGTTCGCGCGGTAGTAACTCACCCAGTTTTATCGGGTAAGGCCTATGAGAATATCTCTAATTCAGTATTAACGGAATTATTGGTAACAGATACCATTCCTCAAAAGAATGCGTGCGACAAAATTAAGGTATTATCAGTTGCTGAATTATTTGCCAAAGCAATTGGTCGTATCCGTGATCACGAATCTATCAGTTCACTATTTATTAAATATTAATTTTAACCGTTTTCAGGGGATAGCCTACGTGCGAAAGACTGGAAACACTAACAAAAACAAAATGAAAAAGTTAGAAATTGTAGGATACAAGAGATCTACATTAGGAACTAAAGGTTCTAAAGATTTACGCTTAGAAGCATTAGCTCCATGTGTTCTTTACGGTGGTAAAGAGCAAGTACACTTCGCTGTACCCATGATCCTTTTCCGCGAATTATTATATTCAGCAGATGTATACGAAGTAGAATTAAACATCGAAGGTGATATTCACCGTGCTATTTTGCAAGATGCTCAATTCCACCCAGTAAACGAGATGATCTTACACGTAGACTTTTTAGAAATCGATTCTAAAAAGCCAATCAAAATAGATGTTCCTGTTAAAATTGTAGGAAATTCTCCAGGTGTAATCAAAGGGGGTAAAATGGTACAAAAATTACGTAAAGTATCTTTACGTGGTTTAGTAGCTAACATTCCTGATTTTGTTACAGCTGATATTTCAGGTTTAGACTTAGGTCAAACAGTTAAAGTAAACAAATTAGTAGTTGAAGGTTGTGAGATTTTAAATCCAATGTCCAACCCAGTAGCGACAATCGATATCCCAAGAGCATTAAGAGGTAAATTAACTGCTTAATCTTTTAAGGACAGAACGATAGATCAAAATAGCCTGACAATAGTCAGGCTATTTTATTTTACACGACATAAAAAAAGGCCTCAATTTCTTGAGGCCTTTTTAATGAAGAATCTAAAAACTAGCGCTTCGCAATTACTTTAACGATAGGAGCCTTTTCCATGTGAGAAGCATGGCTTGCCGACTTACCTACGTGAATATAAGGTGCGATAACCAAAGAAACGATAGACATCAATTTGATTAAGATATTCATAGATGGACCCGAAGTGTCTTTAAATGGATCACCTACCGTATCACCAGTAACAGCGGCTTTATGTGGCTCAGAACCTTTCTTGAAAGTTTGACCATCAATTAACACGCCTTTTTCAAATGATTTCTTAGCGTTATCCCACGCACCACCAGCATTTGATTGGAAAATACCCATCAACACACCTGATACAGTAACACCAGCTAATAAACCTCCTAATACTTCTGGTCCCATGGTAAAGCCAACAAGTACAGGTACAGTCAAAGCAATAGCTCCAGGCAAAATCATTTGACGGATAGATGCTTCAGTTGAGATAGCAACACATTTTTCATACTCAGGCTTTGCCTTGTACTCCATAATCCCAGGAATTTCACGGAACTGACGACGAACCTCATTAACCATTTCCATAGCAGCTTTACCTACAGCAGAAATACAAAGAGCAGAGAAGATAAATGGAATCATACCGCCAACAAATAATCCTGCTAATACATCCGCCTTATAAATATCAATTTGAGTGATACCTGAAATACCAACGAAAGCTGCAAAAAGAGCTAATGACGTCAAAGCAGCTGATGCGATCGCAAAACCCTTACCAGTTGCCGCTGTTGTATTTCCTACTGCATCTAAATTATCTGTACGCTCACGTACCTCAGAAGGTAATTGAGACATCTCAGCAATACCACCAGCGTTATCCGCAATTGGTCCAAAAGCATCAATCGCTAACTGCATAGCTGTCGTTGCCATCATACCAGCTGCGGCGATAGAAACACCATAGATTCCAGCAAAGTGATAAGATGCGATAATTCCAGCAGCTAAAACTAAAATAGGTAATACAGTAGACTCCATACCAACAGCTAAACCGCCAATGATGTTAGTCGCATGACCTGTACCTGATTTTTGTACGATTGAATCAACTGGACGCTTACCCATCGCAGTATAATACTCAGTGATGATTGACATCAACGTTCCTACAATTAAACCAACGATAATGGCATAGAATACATTCATGGATGTAAATGTAGTTCCACGTAAAGTTAAGCTCTCAGGTAAGATATTTGTTACCAAGAAGTATGAAGTAACAAACGTAATTGCGATCGAGGTATAGTTACCTAAATTCAAAGCATTTTGTACAGAATCCGTTTCCTTAGAAATACGAACAAAGAACGTTGACACTAATGATGCCAACAAACCAACACCTGCAATTAACATAGGTAATAAAACAGGGGAGAAGCCACCGTAGTTATCGCTAACTTCAATTTCTTGTCCTAAAACCATCGTAGCCAAGATCGTTGCTACATATGAACCAAATAAATCAGCACCCATACCAGCCACATCACCTACGTTATCACCAACGTTATCAGCAATCGTTGCCGGATTTCGAACATCATCTTCTGGGATACCAGCTTCAACTTTACCAACTAAGTCGGCACCCACGTCAGCAGCTTTTGTATAAATACCACCTCCTACACGTGCAAACAATGCGATGGATTCGGCACCTAATGAAAAACCAGCTAATACTTCGATTGCAGTTTTCATTTCTACTGAAGTTAACGCTTGGCCTTCTGCGAAAATTTGATAGAAAGCGATAAATAAACCACCTAATCCCAAAATAGCTAAGCCTGCAACACCCATACCCATGACAGAACCACCGGTAAATGAAACATTCAAAGCTTTTGCCAATGACGTACGAGCGGCTTCTGCCGTACGAACATTAGCTTTTGTAGCCACAATCATACCGATGTATCCAGCCGTTGCCGAGAAAATAGCACCAATTAAGAATGCAACAGCAATTAAAGGAGATGAGTGAATTGGGTTTTCAGGTGTTCCTTCCTGAGTACCTAACCAGGCAAGTAATATGGCCGTAGGAATAGCAAAATAAGTTAAGATTTTCCATTCAGCTTTTAAAAAAGCTATTGCACCATCCGCAATGTATCCGGACAATTCCTGCATTTTATCATTTCCAGCATCTTGTTTAGATACCCAACTAAATTTCCATGCTGTGTAAAGCAATCCCACCAAACCAAAAGCAGGAACTAAGTAAACAATTTGATTCATAAAGTTTAATTTAGATTATATCAAAAAAATTTTGCACAATTTAAGTAAAAAGGTGCAAATAAACAATTAGAATGGCAATCTGACCAGAACTTTCCATTTTTCAGGAACGACTTTCCCCATCGGATAGACCAAATCAATACCAAAAATTTTCCCAATTCCAGAAATCCCATAAGTAAGCTCTTGGTAATGAATGGTTTGAGAATTTAAAAGTGTCTGAAGATACGAATATCCTACTTTTTCTTTTAGACCATAAAGTGATAAAAAAGCATTCTGTGTAAAAATGAACTTTCTAGGCTGCCATGATAAAAAGGCCTTAAAATGACCTCCCGGATTTGAAAGCGCATAATAAGGTAAAGCTAAAAAGCTAGATTCACCACCAGAGATGTCAATCTCATTTCCTTTAAAATGTTGGTAATCTAATAACAATGTTGGTTTCTGAATAAAATGAGCCGCTGTCAGGCGGTAATTAAATTCTCCCCAATTAGCTAAAGATATTGACTGGTAAACTTGAAAAGATAACTTCGAAAAAGCGTGATCACCTAATGCCTGTTCATAACCACCCGAAATAGTAGGTCCTACCTCGTTCGACAATCTACGGGATCCATTATAACGTCTCCAAGTTGCAAATGGTTGATAACGCATAAAAATATACGCATAAGCCTGCTTATTCGTCTTAAATGGTAATCCGTTGGATGCAAAGCGACGTTCTTTATAGAATAAACCATTCTCCTCCATATTAACAAAACTAGTACGAGACCTTAATTCCAAATCCATACTTAGTCTCCATTTAGCATTTAATTGTAATGCATAAGAACCTTTCATAAAATCCTTTTGAT
>JACCDS010066853.1_pt1 | contig 11910 bp, 9 predicted proteins | sample 7446441 | NCBI WGS metagenome assembly JACCDS01 (sample SAMN15323445, study PRJNA562643) | freshwater metagenome | isolation source: river surface water | place: USA:Blue River Watershed | collected 2017-08-17 | reverse complement strand
CTTGACGCTCCTGCCTCATCAGCTCAACCAACTCAGGAAGTGACCATGCAGACCTTCAAGCACACCCTCGGCGCCATCGCGCTGGCAGCACTGGCCCTGACCGGCACGGCGCAGGCGCAGACCGTCACCAACGGCGACTTCGACACCGGCCTGGCGGGCTGGACCAACGGCGCCGCCCCCGGCTTTCCGCTTGCACAGACCGTGACCTGGTCGGGCTTCAGCGGCGTGGCCGTGTTTGATCGCGCCGCCGATCGTCTCGCCCAATTGATCTCCGGCTTCAACGCCAACCAGTGGTATCAGCTGTCCTTCAGCTACTCCAGCTCCAACCCCGCCACCAGCCAGGGCCTGCGCTTCGACTTCGGTGGTCCGGCCTACACCTACAACCCGGGCCTGCTGAGCGTGGACGGCACCAACGGCGCCGTCGTCAACCACGTCTACTCCTTCCAGGCGGCCGCCAACGGCGCGACGACGCTGAGCTTCCGAGGCGCTGCGGGCAGCCTCTCGTCGCTCGACAACGTCACCATCACCGCCGTCCCCGAGCCCGAGACCTACGCCATGCTGCTGGCCGGCCTGGGTGCCATCGGCTTCATGTCGCGTCGTCGCAAGAACCAGCAATCGTGATGACCGGGCCAGCGTGAAGCCCTCACGCTGCAGGCCCTGCGCTTCCCGTCCAGCGTGGCGGGAAGCGCCCCTTCCGACCCCTCCCGGAAGATGATCCTGACCTGACGACTTTTCGTGTTCTTGCAGCTCGGCCCGATGGCTTTCATGCCCGGCCACCCCGCCTCGCAAGCCACGGATCACCAGGTGCAGGATCCATGAACACCCGTCCCCAACCGCCTGTCTCGCCGCAAGCCTGCGACATCGACACCGTGCTCGCCAGCGAGCGCCAGTGGCTCGGTCTGCCGGCCACGGACGCTGCGTCGGGCGAGCCTGCGCCGCCCCTGTCCGCCCTGTGCCTGTCGGGCGGCGGCATCCGCAGCGCGACCTTCAGCCTTGGTGTCCTGCAAGGACTCGCCCGACGCGGCGAGCTCGGCCGCTTCCACTACCTCTCCACGGTCTCCGGCGGCGGCTACATCGGCAGCTGGCTGGGCAGCTGGATCCGGCACCGCTCGCTGGCCGACGTGAGCCGTGCGCTGGCCGGCGGCGAGCCCGGCACACGCGCCGAGCCCGAGCCGCTGCACCGCCTGCGCGCCTTCGCCAACTACCTCAGTCCCGTGCGCGGCCTGTCGACCGACAGCCTGTCGCTGGCCGCCATCTTCCTGCGCAACCTCACGCTGCACTGGCTGGTCATGCTGCCGCTGCTGGCCGCCGTGCTGCTGCTGCCGCGCCTGATGATGGCCATGGTCAACGGCTACGCCGTGCCCGAGTGGTTCCAGACAGGCGTGCTGTGGACGGGCACCGGCCTGCTCATCATGTCGATCGCCTACATGGTGGCCGACCTGCCCGGCCAGATGCCGCCCAAGGACCCGCCCAACCGCGCCGGCCGCTACTGCCTGGGGGCCCTGCTCGTCGCGGCCGTGCTGCTGAGCTGGTCGGCCCGCTGGCAGGTCGTCTCCGAAGAGGACGGCATGGCCCGCCTGATGCTCTACAGCGTCATCGCGCACGCGCTGGCCGTCGTCATCGGCCTGATCTGGCGACGCCTGCGCGGACAGGGCATGCGCCGCCATGGCCGGCTGATCCTGCTGCTCGACCTCGGCTTCATGGTCGCCAGCGGCGTGGCCGGCGGCATGGTGCTCTACGGTGTCGTCATCCAGGGCGCCAAGCTCTCGGCGGCCTGGTACGCCACGCTGTCGGTGCCGGCGCTGCTGGTGGTCTTCTGGATCGGCATGACCTGCCACGTCGGCCTGTCCGCACGCTGCACCAGCGAGGACGACCGCGAGTGGTGGGCCCGCGCGGCCGCCTGGTGGCTGGGCGCCGGACTCGCCTGGCTGCTGGCCGCGATCGTGGTGCTGCACCTGCCCCTGTGGCTGCTGCAGACCGAGCCGATGCGCCTGGGCCTGGGCCCGCAGACGGCGGGCGTCGGAGCCGCCCTGATCGGCCTGGCGACCACCCTGGGCGGCTACTGGAGCAAGCACGGCGCGGCGGTGCGCCACCGCGCGCAGACGCTGCTGGAGGCCACCGGCACCCGCCTGCTCGACCTCGGCGCGCTGATCAGCACGCTGGCCCTGGTGCTGGCCATGAGCTATGCCCTGTCGTGCAGCCTGCGCCTTGCCGACAACGTGCTGCGCACCGGCCAGCTCGATGCCTACGTGGCCGGCGCGCTGGCCTGGCAGGACGCGACGCAGAAGGAAACGTCGCCCAAGGACCCCGTCGCCCCGCTGTCCCTGCGCGCGGCCGTGACCTACGAGACCGTGCTGGAGGAAAGCGGCGTCGACCTGCTGCTGCCCGCCGCGGCGCTGCTGGGGCTGATCGGCCTGGCGATGTCGGCCGTGGTGGGCGTCAACACCTTCTCGCTGCACAGCATGTATGGCAACCGGCTGTCACGCGCCTTCCTGGGCGCCACGCGCGAGCATCGACGGCCGCACTGGTTCACCGGCTTCGACCCCAAGGACAACATCCTGCTGGCCGAACTGGCCAACCCGCCCGAAGGCCCGCGCCCGCTGGAAGACCGCCGGCTGCTGCACGTCATCAACGTCGCGCTCAACCTGGTCAAGCCCTCGGGCGGCCGGCTCGAATGGCAGCAGCGCAAGGCCGCGTCCTTCACGATGACCCCGCTGCACTGCGGCAACGACCGGCTCGGCTACGCCCCGACATGGCACTACGGCGGTCGCACCGGCCTGACGCTGGGCCGCGCGATGACCATCTCCGGGGCGGCAGCCTCGCCCAACATGGGCTATCACACGTCGACGCTGGTGGCCTTCCTGATGACGCTGTTCAACGCCCGCCTTGGCTGGTGGCTGCCCAACCCGCGCGGCGACAAGCACCACCTCTGGCGCCGCCAGGAACCGTGGTTCGGCCTGCCCAACCTGCTGCGCGAGGCCGGCGGCGCGACCAGCGAGGACCGCGACTTCGTCCACCTCTCCGACGGCGGCCACTTCGAGAACCTCGGCCTCTACGAGATGGTCCGCCGCCACTGCGCCCACATCACGGTCGTCGACGCCGGCTGCGACCCGCACTACACCTACGACGACCTGCACGAGGCCATCCGCAAGGTCCGCGTCGACTTCGGCGTCGAGATCGTCTTCGACCCCGACCACCCCCTGCCCAAGCCCGAAGCCGGCAAGACCCTGGACCCCAAGGCCCACGCCATCGCCCAGGCCACCATCGACTACAGCCGCGTCCCCTGCCCACCCGGCCGCCGACCCCCGCCCAACGGCCGCCTGGTCTACATCAAGCCCGTCCTGACCGGCCGCGAGCCCCTGGACGTCCTGCACTACGCAGCCGCCCACGCCAAGCCGGGCAAGGCGTTTCCGCATCAGTCGACGGCGGATCAGTTCTTTGATGAGGGGCAGTTTGAGAGTTATCGGAGGTTGGGGGAGTGGATTGTGATGGGGGAGGTGGGCGACTAAACCCGCTGCGGGACCGCAACTCCATCACCGCACCACTCGGTCCCACCTACTCGAAGGCAACCAGTAGATATTCGAACTGCTGCCTCAGCCACCCCATCCATCTTCAAGGTAGGTCGGACACCCCGTGTCCGACGGGCTGCCCAACGCAGCCACAAGACACCCGCATCACCTCAAGGCAAATACTTCACCAGCAACTGCTCATACTCCGCCAAGATCTGCGGCCACGTGAGCCCGTTCTCGAATCGCCGAACGCTGGCTTCGCGCATGGCTTGAAGATTTTCGGGCGACAACCCGGACAACAAGGCATCAAAGCTGTCCGCATCCGAGAAATACCTGGCCCCGTCGCCCGCCACCCAGCGATTGAACCGGTTGTCATGCGCGAGAACCGCATTGCCGGCCCCCAATGCCTCGACCAACGACGGATTCGTCCCTCCAACCTGGTGACCGTGCACATAGGCCGCGCTGTGAAAGCGGATGGCCTGGACCACAGGCTTGTCGTAGATCGCCCCGACGAACTTCACTTCATCGCTGGCCGCATCGAGCACGGAAAGATGGAAAGGGTTCGACGGGTCGTACCTGCCCAGCACCACCAGATTCATTCCGCGACGGCGCCTTGAGAAGCCCTGGACGATTTCCAGCAGAGAGTTCTCAGGTTCCGGCCGGGCAATGACGCTGAAATAACGACCCGGTTCTACCCCGAACCGCTCCAGGTGATCGACAGAGGCCTGAGTCACCCGATCCGCCCCGTAGGCGATCGTGGTGATCTTGTCAACCCGCACCCGGGTTGACAGATGCACCTTGATCTCGGGATGGTCGGCGACCAGGTGATTGCCCAGCCAGCACCCTGCCCGCTCGTTCAACCAGAACCACGACTTCGCCACCGGCCCCCACTTCGCCCGGGACCACTCGATGCCATCCATGTTGATGACATTCGGGATTCCCTTCCAGCGCAGCAAGGCACAGAAGGCGGCGGTGTTGTAACCCAAGGTCAGACAAAGGTCGTCGTGCTGCGCCGCATGGCGGGTGGACTGCCAATCAAAGTCGATCGTCCCGGCAGGGCCGGATCTGGCCGTCGAGAAATGGATGCGCTCAACACCTTCCCAATGGTCGGTGTAGGAAGCTGCAACACCATCTTCCTGGCAATAGACGATGACCTTCCAGCCTTTGGCGACCAGGTACAGCGCGAGATGCTCGGCGAAGGTTTCAAAGCCGCCGTGGGCGGCGGGGATGCCGCGGATGCCGAGGATGCGAATACAACGCCCGATGCTCATAGACCACAAACCTTCTTGTATATCGCCAATGTCTTTTCGCCGATGCTGGCCCAACCATATTCACGCACCATCAAGCTTGCCGCAGCGGCACCTTCTTGCCCGGACCCGTTCCCACCAAGATACGTCGACACGCATTCGGCAAGAGCTTCAACATTATCTGTCTCAAAGATCCAGCCATTCTCACCTGACACGACAACCTCCCTCATGGCGTCCAGACTTGAGGCCATGACAGGCAGCCCGAGGCTCATCGCCATCAACAGGACGCCGCTTTGATAGATTCTTCGATAGGGCAAGACCACCACATCTGCCGAGCCGTAAAAGTAACCCACCTCGGATTCAGCGACGTAGCGGATGAAACAATGAACCCGATCGGCCACACCAAGCTCATCGATCAATGACTGATAGACTGAGAAATCACTTTTCCATGGCCGACCCGCGATGATCAGATGCAAGTCCGGATGAAGCGAATGCAATCGGGCAAAGGCTCGGATTAAAACATCCAGACCCTTCACATCCTTGATTTGGCCAAAAAACAGTAGGACCCGTGCATCAGCTGGGATGCCCAACCTGTTTCTTGAAGTCAGACGATCTTCTAGTGCAACCTGTCCGATGTAGTTGCCATGCGGAACCACAGCAACCCGATTCCCAATACCTTCGATCATTCCGACCAGTTCTTTTCTAGATGAGCGATTGTGAACAATGATGGCATCCGCCAGCCTCAGGATGGTCGAATGAAACTGCAATCGCCGCTGGTCGAAGGATTCGAGATCATGCACTGTCACCACCACGCGACGGCGCGCAAGCACCGCAGCCACTACGCTCAGGAGCTCCATCAAGCCGTAGTGAAAGAAGTGATAGTGAACAACAGTCTGGTGCCGCACAACACAGCCACGCAGGGTTCTGTATAGCCCAGCCACAAAGTTCATAGCGCGAACCACACGCCCGCCGGACCCAAACACCCGCCGAAACTCAGGGTGAACTTCAACACCACTTCGAGACGCGGGCACAGCAATATCACATGTATACAACGAAACTTCAGCACCGGCTTTAGCGACGCCTTCACATAGTCCCATGTCATAGTAGGACATGCCGCCATGACCCCCCACCGGCTCAATCACCGCGACGCGAACTTCAGTCATATTTCGCTGCATCACGGTATTGCTCTGCAAGAAGGAATCCAATCAAGGTGAAATAAGCGGCGCAAGAGTTTGGACTCAACGCCACCTCGTTGAATGCAATATTCAACGAGATTGAGAGCAAAGCCGCAATCGCAACCACCTTGCGACGCACATCGACGATCCTCAACGATCGCTTCAACAAAATGAAAAGCATCAGGCCGAAACACAGTATTCCCGGCAAACCGAGTTGCCCAATGATCACCCCGATGCCACTCTCGCGAATATCAACGACCGCCCCCCCAGCCAACACGCCGACCCCACCCAAACCGTGACCGAACGGATAAGCTGGTAGGCCTTTCACAGCCGACCACAAGCCATTCACGTGAGCAGCTAGACTTTGGCTCGAAAAAAGATACGCATAAACAATCACACCCACTCCCAAGCTACCGGCACCCACCAATGAAAGGGTACCCATGAAGCCTCCCCGTATGAAGAAGACGTAACACACGAACAACACTAGCGCCGTTAGCAACGCACCCTTGCTCATCGCAAGCGCCAAGACCACCAGACTAAAAATTAACATCATCGGTCGACCCAAATACCATGCAACGATCACCGATAAACCGATGAATGTACCAAGGTTCACCGGATCAGCAAACGACGACACCATGCGTCTAACGTGCTCACCCAATATTTTTTCGCTCGAAAAGAAGTTCGCCGGAACCCCCCATTGGGAGACATTCGGAATGCCCTTCTTTTGCCACAACTCACCTAGGTTGAGGTAACCCCAGAAATCGAGCGGCATCAGTCGTTCAAACAGCCCAAACACCACGACAAACCATGTCAAGTAAACAAACGAAAGCAGATAGATCCCCAACGAAGAGCGCCAGGAATAAGCAACATACCCCAGCAAGAGGAAGATGAATGGTGTAAGAAAATTTCGCAATGAAGAGATTGCCGCCGTTCCATTGAAACCCTTCGCCGCCACACTCAGGCAAGCAGAAAGCAACATGAGCAAGGCAAGCCAGATCACGAACTCACCACCTTGAATCGGCTTGGACTTGCCAGCAGAGAACTGGAATGCCAAGATGACAACAATCGCAGAAAGGAAATTCAGCAACAACGCAATCTGTATTACAGTCGAGTCCAGCCAGTTGGTGAGAAGCCCCAGATAAATGTTCTGAAACACCGAGATGGCAACCGGAAACGCTGTAATCAAACCTACAGAGCGCCCATTTAGTCTTGCAGACGAAACCAGCAATAAAAATCCTACGGCCAACGCAGCCAAAACCGAGAAAAAGAATGAGAACACGCCAGCTATGGATGCAATCAACAATGGCGACAAGATGAACACCATATACAGAAGAGCAACCCCCACTGATTCGCCAAGCCGTGAATCAGACTTTTCGTATTCAGTCTTTGAGTACGCCTGTTGAACCACAGCATCGAGCGTCATTTCTTTAGCTCCTTCCTCATTCCAGCATTTGGCTCCCAGGCCTGCCACAACCCATACGCATGAAAGGCCGTCGACCATCGTTCCTGCCGGAAGATCTCCGTAAGGTCCTTGATATATGCCGCACGATCCATCGCGTCCGCCCTGTCGTTGATACCAAATTCACCCACAAAGATGGGCACCTGATGCTTGCGGGCAAAGTCCTTCACCGGCAATACATGTTTAGCCAAGGCGTCTCGATTGACGACAGCCCCAGAATAAACCCCAGGATAGCGGATGGATCCATCGGCCTTGTAGGCACGCACTCCCTGATGGGTCAACTCGAAAGGCCAATACATATGAAATGAATAGACCACATGGTCATCTGGAAACTTGTCCCAGTTACGAAAGCGAAACGCCTTCGCATAGTCATGAACCTCTACCACCAAAGGCAGGTCGATACCAGCAGAACGGACCCGCTCAATCGCAAGGTTGGCCAAGCGCCACCAGTCCTGCAATCCGCCTCTGATTTCGTTGTAGGAGGCTTTGTATAGCGCCGGCGGGGATGGCTCATTCAGAATATCAAATCCTATGATCCAATCTTTTCCATTAGCAAACCGCGAAAACTCTTCGACCACTCTGATGTAGATATCTTGTAAGTTCTGGTCAAACCAGAGACGACCATTCTCTCCTTCACCCCCGCCTGGCGGCCGATGTAGATCCAGCACAATCTGGACCCCACAATCCCTGGCAATGTGCTCAAGGTCCTTCAAGCGGCGCTGGACACCGGTATCACTACTTACTCCGCGCTCCGCGATACCCACCAAGCGATCGTCAGGCAATTGAATCTGCACACGAATCGAATTGATGGCTAGTTCTTGCTTTGCACGACAGACAATCGTCGCCGTCGTATCGAAGCTGACATTGACAGCCTTGACCCCTCCATCACGCCAAAGATCCCATGCAGGGTGCTTGGCAAATGAGGTGTCCGGCACAGCGAAGCAAGCCATTAGAAGCAATGCACGCATCATGACCAATTGACTAGATCTCCTTGCCGATACCATCAAAGTTTAATCTGGACTTCGTCTTCACCGATTGCAAGCATTCACCAACCTGATGGGTATCGTTTTTAAATTTCGTTACTCTTGTCGAAAAGAATGCGGCCATCGACGCATTGACGGAAGCATCATTCGGAGATATCAATGAATCACCAGAAAGACCGAAGTGCCGCAAAAGGCCCTCGAATTTACCCTGGTACGTGATGCCATAGGCCGGCACGCCGCTCCCCAAAGCAGCTACGGCCAAGTGCATCCGGCCCGTTATCACGAAGTCCAAGGTCGCCGCGACCGACTTGATATCTGCCGCACACCACCGCTGGGTCGGCATAAAAACACGCTTTCTGGTCGTCTCATCAAGTTTGGCTTGGACCGCCGATAGCATGGCAACATCCCCAAACTTCACGCGATAGTCATGCGGGATTAAGACGAACGCGACATCTCGGTTCTCTTGAATGACATGTGCAACTGAATCAATTAAACCCTCACTGATGCCGGCGCCGTGGTCAAGGGCAAACATGGGATTGATGTTTACGCCGACAACGATCTGACCACCGACGCCCACCGATTTTCGCCAGTCCAGGTAAGCCGCATCAACAGCAGTCGACGGCACGAGTCCGAAGGCAACATCAGCGACAAGTTCTCCTTGGCGTCCCGACAACCTCTCAAAGCGTTTCTTTGATTCTTCGTCTCGAAGGAAAAACCGCACGGCCGGATGTACTCGCCTCAATTCATCCAGGACTACTGGATGGGGCGAAGCGTTGAAACTGAAACCGAGAACTCGTGCATCCTTGCCCCGCCTTGCCGCGAAGTCAACCAGCCTCAGACGGAGGACCGAATCGACATAGCTGTACTTCCCATCCATAATATCGGCACCGATGACCAATATGCATCCACAAGAGTTCAAGAGGGTCTTGAAATGATGCTCACGACATTCACTCAAATATGAGCTATGAGGGTATCCATCAAACGATGACGCCGACCTTCTAGGCAACAAGGCGACCAGTTTCGCATCGCCTGAAAGTACCTCGCGAACCACCGCCATCATGGCCTCATCGCCCACGCTACCTTTACCGTCTGGGGGAATGACCAGCGCTTCGCCTTTCGACACCGAGGCATCGTCCGGGACGATCTTGTCGAACTTTGGGATACGCCAGTAACCTATGCGATTCCTAATGTTTCGGAGGGTCTTCTTCATAATCGGTTCTTGAACCAAATAATTTCAACGAGCTGCTTGGCCGACCAATCTGGACGTCAACCAGAAATAGATCATTGCCGTACAGAATTCAGTCCCGACAAACACTGCAACTGCCCCACTCAAGCCAATATAGTGACAAGCGACGGCCAAGACCAGCAAACCAGTCCCGCCAACGACCAGTTGGACAAGCAGTCGCTGCATGGGAAAGGAGCTGTAGGCGAGGACCGTCCCCAGAAGCGTATTGACAAAGCGCAATGGAATGACCACTGCGATCAAAACCAGGCAACCGGCGATCGCTACGACAAAGTCACTGGTCATGACCACTCTGGCAGCCAAGGCGAGCACCACGACCAATACATAAGCAAGGATCCCCGCCAAACCAGCCAGTTGCAGGCCCTTCCGGAGGAAGCGCTTCAACACATCACCCCGTGTCGTGGCGACGACATGCAACTTCTTCTGCAACACCTTCTGAACAAAAACAGCTGGCAAGAGGTAGAACGCAAACAAGATATAGCCAGTGAAGGCAAAGACCCCGGCCTCGGCCGCACCCAGCACCGCGTTAACAACCAACGTTCCGCCGTGAACGGCAAGCAGATACAAGAATGATCCGGCACTGTGTACCCAACTCACGCGCAAGATCGAGACCAGTTCACCAAGAATCTCTCGCGGATCGCGCACGCATACTTGGCGTTGACCACGCAGTTCTCGCAGATGCTTGACCAGCACCCAAATAGCTGTCAAAAAGATGGCAAGTGATGCCACAACCAAGGCTAGTTGTACCTCTTCAAACACCTGAGCCGTCGTCGCCACCACCACGAGGAATGCAACGCCACCCAAACGAACAGCGGCAGGGAAGAGGCTCCAGAACGCCACCCACGAATACCGGTCACGCGCTTGGAACGCAGCGGACGCCAATTCTCCGCCAGCAAATCCAAGGACCAGAACGGGCACTACAGCCACAAGTCGCTCGCTGCCTTGGATGGTCGAGAGAACAATCCACGAAATCAGAACTGTGATCGCTGCGCCGGACGTTGCCAACAAAAGCACGGCAATCGATCCTGCCTTCGTCAAACTTTCGTCACCTTCTAGCGCCTGACGCCGAACGATCCACGTGGGGATCCCGAGAAACGTCACAGAGGCAAGCAATGTCGCTTGCGCCAGTATCGTGGCCATCACGCCGTAATCTTCTGGACTCAATCTTGTTGCAAGCAGAATCTGAAGCAACATGCCGGCTGCAGCAGCAGCCATTGACGCCACCCAAAGCGCCCCGCCTAATCTTACTCTCTGCGATAGACTCTTGAAGTTCATTGGATGCGGGTCAAGTTCCCCAAGAGCTTGCCTTGCTGATTTCTGGCGGAGATCTCCTTGAGCATCTCCCGGATGAATTCTTCTTGCACAACTTGGGCGGAACTGATTCGGTCATCAATCGATGAAACACGAACTAGGAGGCCGTCCGGGATAAGTCCATCCAAGCCATGCTCCAGCCTCGCCTTGAATTGTTGTGCCCCATTTGTCGCCACAAAGTCACCGACACGAATCCAATAAGTAATGGGTTCTATTCTCCGACCTTGCCGAGCCACCAGTTGCCTCACCGGTAACATTCCCCCGTCGAGACTGAGCGCTGCAGGGTTGCTGCTTAGAATCTCGAAGCCTTGTGCTGGATAACACACCTCAGGTTTGTGTACTTGGGAGTCCCTCGATTGCCTCCGGCCATAGGCCATGGAAAGCATGATCGAATACCCCGAAGGATCGACGTACGTCCGAGACAACACCGAGTCATAGGCATCATCCAGAGCCGTCGCCTGCTGCGGGTTGACCACCGCCTCCAGCCGGGAACTCTTCGTCCACCGCCCGAAGCTTTCTGGCACCAGCTCTTCTAGCGGACCCAGTGGAACCTCGTCGGCCATATATCTGCTAGGCCTTGCTGCATTGGCGAGCGCAACACAAAGAAACAGCAGCGCCAGGATGATTAACGAGGTTCGTCGAGTATTGATGTTCATTCGTCAGTCACCCCATGCGATTCTGCGAAGTTCCACCAATGAACATTCTGAGCAACAGATCCACCGCAATGATCAACATCAACGCCGCCATGAACAGCACCATCCCCGCGAACCCGTGCAGAAACCCCTGCCCGGCCTCGTCGCCGAAGTGATAGGTGATCAGCGACAGCACGATCACGCGGATGACGTTGGCGGTGAAACTGATCGGGACGATCAGGATGGCGAGGGAGATGTTGCGGGCCAGGCTTTCGTGGCGGACCAGGTTGAGATAGAGCAGGCCGAGCGCCTCCAGCGTGAACAGCGTCTGCATGCCCGCGCAGGCGTCGG
>JACCDS010557184.1_pt1 | contig 11912 bp, 8 predicted proteins | sample 7446441 | NCBI WGS metagenome assembly JACCDS01 (sample SAMN15323445, study PRJNA562643) | freshwater metagenome | isolation source: river surface water | place: USA:Blue River Watershed | collected 2017-08-17 | reverse complement strand
GGGGCGAGGCCCACTACAATCACGGCTCCACCGCTGTGGGTGTGTGGGGCGTTAGCTCAGTTGGTTAGAGCAGAGGACTCATAATCCTTTGGTCGTTGGTTCAAGTCCAACACGCCCTACCATTTATCACTCGCGAACTGCTCTCTACGCCGTTCGTGCATCGCGCTGAGGCCCAGTATTGGCGCCAATATTAAAAAAGTCTCTTGGTCGTGAATGTCCAGGAATTCAGGAATAGGCGCTTTTTTTCTGCCGAAATCTCTCTCTTTCTCTGTTTTCTCTTGGTCGTATCCAAGAGAGAAGTCTAGGATTCATGCGGGTTCTGGACTGGGAGTTTGATTTGAATTTTGGTTGTCATGCTTGACCAGTTCGAAAAATTAGACGTCTGGTTATTAAGCATAAGTAGTAAAAATTAAAAGACTGGTTCATGCTGACCTGAGCCACTTGCGGTAAACAGCCTTCATAGCTGGGGCGAGCAATACCCGTCATTGAAAAGTGAGTGGCTTCTACGACCGCTGCACTCCCGATACCAGACACACGACATGCCGCACTTACGATCCACGCTTGAGCGAACATGAACGACCGGTCCGACGCTGGCTGTTCAGGCATTCCCGATCCAAAGCGGAAGTACGACTGATTTGCACCCCGGAGGGCGCACCAGCCGCCAGCATCACTGAGGCCAATGCAGGCCCCGCGCCACACACGCCTGGTACTCGCCATGGCACGACTTTGCCTCGATACTGGCTGCCGACCCTCAACGTAATGCCTCCACTGCGCATTGATGTGGGCGGCTGTTGCACTTCAAATTTGAGACCGCACTTTTCACTGTCGCGTAAGGGGGTGAAAATCCGTTCTAATGGTAAGAATGATTTCATCCAACATCGACACAGCATGAAGCACATCTACGAGCAAGAGGTTTCCATCGCAAAGGCCCTCGCCACAGACGTTGAGCGTCTGACCTACCTGAGTGCCGTGTTTCGCTCCCTCATGCAGGCACTCTCAATCGTTTCGATTGAGGCGATTCGAGAGCTCACGCCGTTCTCGCCGGCTGAAGCAAACTTGACGCAGTTGGTTCCTCGGTTTGCGCAGCCGTCGGAAGGTCTTTATGGCGAAATTCTCGAAGTCACCATTCCCTCGATTCGCAGTCACGCCACGAAGAATTTCATGGTTGGCTGGTTTGAGGTCACAGAAGGCGCTCACCAGTGCTTTTCAAAAGACCTAAATACTTGGGTTCAATTTCGTAATAAAAAACCAGCGCACGGCGTTCTATCGCGCGCAGATGCGCAGCTCTGGACGCCCAAGCTCATTGACCTTGCTGAGCGCGCGATACGTTTGTTCTCCTGCGCACTACCCGTTATTGACGGAGCGAAACTCCGAGTTTCGCTCGGCGATTCCGAATTCAATCTGGTAACGCCACTAATTTACGCCGGCAGAGTCATTGTGGTTAGCGGAATTACGCCTCGGAAAGGGATTTGGAAGCTCAACGGTCAATTTCTAAACGTGGACGTTTCCGATGAGGTCACGCTTGATTTGCCGCCGCATACGGTCTTCAATGTCGGGTTGGAACTCGGTTCTTTGCGCTTCGGCTTGAAAGACGTTGAAGTTGGCGACCGCGTCCAATCCGTCTACTACAACGTTCCAATCCGCCAGACTGATACGTTTGAAGGGCGAACTAAAGAGCTCGACACGCTCCAGGAGTGGATGGGAGACGAGGACACGCGGTTTTGTCTGATTTATGGAGATGGGGGATTTGGTAAGACAACGCTTGCCCTCGAGTTCCTAAATCGCCTGCTCGAAGGAGAGATCGAGATCGATGGCAAGTTCCCGAGCGTTATTAGCTACTACAGTTCGAAGATGACTCGCTGGACATCCGACGGCTTGGTGCATTTTAAGGGTGTCTCCGATGCAATGGAAGACAGCATTCGAGAACTTCTCCTGTGTCTTTATCCCGTAATCGAAAAGAAGTGGTATCAGGTATCGGGTGCCGCACTAATTGATAAAGTCGCGGGTGAACTCGCCGAACAGAAATTCAAGCGCGATGACGTGCTCTTAGTGTTGGACAACACCGAGACTCTCGCCACTTCGCCCGAAAAGGTCGAAGAGCTCTCTGACTTCTTCAAGAAGGCGGGCAAAAAGGTGGGGCGAATCTTGATAACTTCCAGGCGGCGCGAGTTCCTCCCTGCCACAGGCATTCAAGTGGCAGGACTCACTGACGCTGAGGCTCTTCGATTGATGCGGCGCCTTGGAAACGAGTACGCCGCTGTCGCAATCAATCAAGCTGGCGACCCGCGACTACGTCAGGTCTGTTCTCAGCTAACCAACAAACCGTTGTTGATTGACACCTTAGTCAAGTACATCGCACGTTCTGGAAGCGGTATTGACGGGGCACTTGAGCAAATCCTGAGAAAGACGAGCGACGAGTTGCTGGAATTCTTATATCAAGACGCGTGGATGCGCATTGATGAACCTCGGCGAAAGGTCTTTCTCATCCTCGTTTCGCTGGCATGTCCAATCGATGGCCGATGCGTAGGTGATGCCTGCCAGGAGGTTGGATTGCAGCATGTCGATTTCCAGTCCGGACTGGACGAAACGTACTTTGTTACTACGACAGACCGTGGCGCAACATACGATGTGGAAATCGTAGAATTGGCCAAGCAGTTTTTTCTTAAGCAGCTCCAAAGGGTTGATGCGGCTGGCCGAGACGAAATCAAGCGGGTCGCAGGGAAAGTCGACAAGCAGGCATTGCATCGGGAGCATCTCGAGAAGGCATATGTTCGGGACCGCGTAGCAGATGCGTTCCGGAGCCAGTATGCCAAGTCAGCAAAGATTGCTGTCGACCGTCGTGATTTCGACGGCGCTGACGAGAGCTTTAAGCTTGCATTGCTTGAAGAGCCGATGAATGCGGCGCTGAAGGACAGGTACGCATGGTTCCTGTCGCACATCCTCCAAAAGCTTCCCGAGGCACTTCCATTCGCAGTGGAAGCAACAAAGCTCGATCCGAAGAGTGGCGATGCGCAAATCACGCTTGGCCTCATTCATTATCGGCTTGGAAACATTCCGGCCGGAGATTCCGCAATGAATGAAGCCATTAAGAACGGTAAGCCTCAAATGCTGTGCAATCTTCGCATGGGTATCGCTCGGTTCTATCAAGCTAAGAAGGCTCCATACGCGCGTGATGCCATCGGCCTGTTGAAGGAAGCTGAGCTTCTCTTATTGAAGGCGGAGAAGGCAGGAAGCGCCGACGACTACTACTATTTCAAGAATCTGGAAGACATCCGCCGTTACCTTCCTCTCGTCGCTAGTCTACGTTCGGGTATCAATCGGCGAGAGGTATCTTCTAAGGATGCGCCTGGCGGTGTCCAGACCTGAAGGCCTCAAAAGACCGTGACCGACCGAGGCCAAATGGATTGGCGACCGTTCTTGAGCACCCAATCCAACACAGAGAATGTCGCAGTTGGGTCGAGAGAGTGAATTCAGTGGTTCGAGCAGCTGACTTTCAGCCACGAGTTATTGGCGCGGTCGGCTGCCAGCCACGCAGGATGACTGCAGTTCTCTCGAAACCGGTCGTTGATGTCACCGCATTGCAGCGGTGAATCAGTGACGGCTTTTACCAGTCATCATGAACCAATCTCCTGAGTTCGTCAGGCCGCTATCGACCAAGATCAGTCCTTCCCCAGTGAGGCAAGCATGCCCATCAATGCATAACGCTGCAAACGCAGTTGCTGCCTCAACTGTCTCGTACGCTCTTCGTTGAATGCCTCCTCGTTGCCTTGTCGAGGCTCGAACAACAGATCACCATTTTCGAGTTTCTTGGGCCTTTGATGGGCGAGCGCGTTCCTCCAATGCAGCAAGTCCTTGATGCTGCTGATCTCGTCCTTGTGCTTCTGAAGGTGCTTATGCTCCTTGCATAGGCTAATCGCCATATCCACACGCTTGTGGCTGTCAAATGATCTCGACTTTACTAGCGTCTCGAAATCGACTGGATCGAGTTGGACGATTGTGTCGATGAGTGTCTCTACTTCGGCAAAGTGAGCGTGGTCTTGCTCTTTGACGAGCACTTTGAGTCCCTTCACCACAGGACGCATCTTGTCGAGCAAGCGCTTGCACAAACTCACTTGTTCGCCAGCCTCTAAGCTGTTGTGCACGGCGCGGATCACATCCGTAACTAGATGGTCGAGATCCGCCACCCCGGCCATGACGATACCTCGCATATTCTCGACATCCACTACTTTTCGCACAGTCAAGTTGAAGACATCCTTGATCTTTCTGAGCAGCTGCTCAGTCGGGCGACCAGAGTAGAAGACTCCTTCTAACCCGCGATCAGCAGCTTCTTGCCTGAGCTTGGACACGCCACTTGCCGAATAGAAAATCACTTCTGTGAGGCAGTTTTGGTCGCGGATCTGCCGGATGACGTCGCTGCCATGTAGAGCGGAATTCTCACCGTCGCTATCGGCGATGTTGTAATCAATTATCAGCAAGTCGAACAATGAACCGTCAACCTCAGCTCGGATTTCTTCGGGAGACATCCGGTATTCCAACTTGAGGTCAAAGCCCTGCTCCTCGACGTACTCTTTCAAGTCGTCGATATCGAAACTCTCGATAAAGTCTTTTTCGTTTTCGATCCAGAGAACGTTGTATGTCAGATTCATTTGAATAGCCGGATCACTAGACCGAAACCGGCTTCCTCCCCTTCCTTTAGATGGATGGTACTACCGCGCATTTCCTTGAGCGTTTCGCGCACATGGTAGAGGCCGAGCCCTGAGCCCTTCGTCGTCGTAACGCCACGCTCGAATACCTTATCCGGGGGCTGAACTTCCGGCGATAAACCTTCGCCGTCATCCACGAATTCGAAACGCAGTTCGTTATTGCTGACGCGCGCGACATCGACATTCAAGCGGGTCGCTCCGAACTTCTCGCTGTTGAATGCAATGTTGTCAATGACGACCGCGATATCGATCGGCTTGAATCGCATCGGGAAGGTCGTCGCTATGTCTCCGGTGAAGCTCAATCGCAGATTTTGCGCGCTCCCATCCTTCGCTACGTTCAGGAGGTACTCGCGGACGTACTGCACGATGTCTGCAGTCAGGTCGCCCGTCTTGGTACGGAAGTTGGCCTTCGTCGCGAAGTTGCTAACCTTCACTGCCTTGGTAGTCGAGTTCAAAGCTTTGGCCATCAATTCCGCGACCTTGTCGGCGTCTCCCCGGCGGATCTCCTTGATGGCCTTCGTCAGGTAGTTCTGTGCAGTTTGAGAGTAGAGACCCGCCTGATGATGGAGCAGCAGCAGTTGCTCTCTGTCCGTCGTTGAATCTAGCCTGGAGAACATGACCTCAGACTGCTGGGTCTTAACCTGACGCTCAAGATTGATGGTTTTTTCGGCGTACCCCCGGGCGACTGTCTTGAGCCGCTGGACCTGCCGCTCCTTGCGGCTGGCGTCCATGCGTGATTTCTCTAACTCCTCCTTTTGCCGCTCGAACTCGAGCTGCACCTTGCCAAGAGCTAGCCGGGCGTCTTGCCCCATGGCGGTGGCATCAAATGCTCCAAACTTCTGGAGGAGTTCCTGGACGTCCTGCTCGCGCTCCCGCGACAACGCTTCGAGGATATCGGCATCGATCTCAAGTTGCTTGGTTGTTGAAGGCGCGGCACCAACGATCCGCAGCACGTCCATCGCTATGCGCCTGCGCTTGAGTTCTTGCGACTCGTCATAGATCTCTCCGGCTGGCATGTCGGCTTCACCCGGCATCTTGCCAGCCTGTAGGCTGCGGCGCACATGCTCAGGCACGCTATCCCACCTCAAGCCATCGACGACGAAGCGCTCAAGACGGGTGAGCGCGGAGAAAAACAATCCTTCACGGCTGGTAAGGCTGACGAACGCACGGTCCTTCACAACTCCTTCCCGGTTAGAGACGATTCGCAGGTCGGTGCCGCGGACGCTGATGATGCCAAGCAGCTCGCGCGCGCCAAGGTTCCGGGCGGTTGCTTGAGCCTTCCGGTTGTCGACGCCAAGCCAATCGTTGCCGCGGTCCCCGTAGGGCGGGACTCGATATCCCTTGACAAAAAGCATGATTGAGCCGAAGTCGACGAGGTGCAGACCAGTCTCTCGCTTGAAGTACGCCTTCTTATACGGGTTCATGTAGTGCAGCAGCACATCCGCACCCTTCAGCAGCTGGAAGTCCTTTCGCTCCTCTACCAGCCTGTATACCCGCTGCCCCTCGTGGAAGAGTTCGGTTGTAAGTATCGTCCCGGTGGAATCAAGGGCGGCATGGATATAGGTAGTCTTGAACTTGAGCTTCTCGAATACCTGATTCGCGACCGGTCCGTTGACCTGATCATGTTCCTCAGCGTTGATGTCCTCGTCCCGCTGCTCGGGCGCGTCAATCACGATCTCAACGCTGCCCTTGTCGAACGCAGCAATGGGGTTCACGAAGCGCTGCAGGTTTCGCTTCAGCGACAAAAGTTGCTCCCTGTCCCATAACCGCCGCAGGCCAGTGATGGCAAGCAGCGTTCCCTTTGAACGAAGTGATTGCCCCACCTTCTCATTCATCTGCTCGGGCGTCGTCTCCCTGAGAAGGATGTCTATTTTTTGGATGGAATCCTCGACCTTTCTCTTGCCCTCGAAGGCGGTCCAGTCAACTTCGACATGCAGCAATGCCTCACCCTTGCGCTGCGTATACATGTCCAGCTTGGTTCCAAGACGGTCACAAGCAAAGCGCCCAACGCCCTTGTTACCGGCAAGTACACGGCCTTTGACCTGCTGTTCCTTTTTTTCTGAGTAGGCGATATTGAGCCACTTGTACTGCACATCGTCTGTAGACATGCCCGATCCATCATCTTCAAGCAGAATCGCCGGCCCTGTCGAAGGATACCCAGCCACCAGTTGGTCTACGAAACTTAGCTTGATCCGCCGCGCACCAGCATCGATGCCATTCTTGACAAGCTCAATAATGGCGATGTTGTCATCGTTGATCAGGTCCTGACCAATGACGTTTTTCAACTCGGCGTGCGTGCTGAAATGCAGTTTTCGGGTAATTGCCATCCCTGTATGCCCGGAAGGGAGAGTTGTTCTTTCCTTAGAGTATGCCAGTAGGTCGCTGCTTTATGCTAATTACTGCGACCGGAGTCTTTGACGACTCAGGCGGCTAGCGGTTGTACCTGTTCGGCCTCTTCTTCGGCCTTGAACTGATCGTCTTGCTCGACTAGCGATGCCAAGTAGCGACCAAGAAACATTGCGAGGCGTGGTGGCACCGCGTTACCGATCTGGGTGTACCGAGGGCAGTCGACCTTGCGGAGTTCGCCTCCAGTCGTGTATTTGCCATGGAACTCAAACCAGTCGGGGAACGATTGCAGCCGCGCGAACTCCCGAACAGTCAGTATTCGCGGCTCGTTGTAGTGGATGAAGTCGTCGGGCAATGTCGTTATGGTTGGCGCAGGTTTGTCACCATTGAGCCAATGGATGCGGAACTTGGACGTACCCAGTTCTTTGCGCAATTCATCACTGATTTTGTAGCCCGGCATACCTTTCTCCTGCAGGAGCTTAAATTTGGCGATGGTCTTGTCGCCGTGCCGAGGCAGTCGCATGGAGTTCGGTTCCTGCAGCGGGGTCATCCCAAACCGCATCGAGACTTGGTATGGAGTTATCGGGCCTGTGTATTCAGCCTGCTGAAACCCTTTCGTGTCAGGGCTTGGTAATTGCATCTTGCCGGTAATCTCTAGGTCCGAAATGGCCTGCCGGACAGTTGTCATGGCTGCCTCATTCAATCCGAGCACAGACATGTGAGCGATGCGCTCGGATTCAAGGAACTCTGGATTTGTTGCCAGCTGAAGCGTCCGCTTTGAGGCGCCGCGCATCGCGATGATGAAGAACCTTGGCCGTACCTGAGGCACGCCGTATGCTGACGAGCACAGCCTAAAAGCGACCGAGCCATACCCCATGGCCTTAAGTTTTTTCTTGATCAGCGCAGCCGTTGTCTGGACAATCTTGGGCGGGCTGTTGGCCCGCTTCTGGATGAAAGGCATGTCAATGCCTTCCACGTTCTCAAGCAGAACGACTCTCGGTTGGACGAGCTCCACTACCTTAAGGTACTTTTTATAAAGCGAGTTGCGCAGGTCAGTAGGCTTGCGGTTACCATAAACCGAGAAGCCTTGGCAGGGTGGGCCGCCCGCTACCAGATCGACTTGTCCCCGCAGCGCCAGTAGCGTATTCTCGTGATTGGCAAGTAGTTCGATGATGTCATGGTTTCGGCGGGGGATCGATTCGGGCCAGTCGAACTTGAACTCGTCCTGCTCCCTTTCTATAAGGTTTTTACTTAGCGTCGAGAACGCATGTCCGGTTTTCTCGACCGCAAACACTCCTTTGTGACCGGCCTGCATCAGGCCTAGCGAAAGCCCACCACATCCGGCAAAAAGATCGATAAATTTCAGGCTCATTTCAGAGGTTCAAGGGTAGCTGTCGGCAAGCCGACAGGTTACCTAAATTTCGACATAAGCGCCAGGTCATAAGCCAAAATTTTTTCGCAGTCCCCGTGGTTGAGGAACGGGACATGTTCGTAAAGCATAGGCAGAGGATCTGCATCAGCCCGTCCAAAGGGCAAAGGCCTTCGCTGACACGCTGAAGTTCGTGCTTCTGGAAAAAGAATTCTGAGCGTGTGGCATAGGCCAATGACTTCTCGCGAGGCTTGAAGCTGAGTGTATCGACGACAACCGGCATATCCCTCGTCGAACCCGGGCTATCTTGTGTAACTGCGGCTGACGTTTTTGATCTGATCACATATTCCTCCCTTACCATCTCGGCCAAGGAGATTTGAATGTCAACTTTTGCCAACCAACTCAAAAGCGAAATCAGCCGACTTGCCAAGAAGGAAGTTCGAGCCGAAACCCAGGCTCTGAAGAAGGCATCGACACAGTACCGAAGCGAAATTGCTGCCCTCAAGCGTCGCGTTGCCGGGCTGGAAGCTCAGATCAAGAAGCAGGGTAAGGGCGCTGCCCGTGCGAAGCCTGCAGAAAATGCAGATGAAGAATCTGGCACCTCACTCCGATTCCGTGTGGCAGGCTTTGCTGCTCTGCGCAAAAAACTGAACATCAGCGCTGCCGAGATGGGCAAGCTGCTGGGCGTTTCTGCCCAGAGCGTCTATCACTGGGAAACGGGGAAAACCAAGCCCCGGGCCAGCCAATTGGTCGCTATTGCTGCAGTGAGAAAATTGGGCAAGCGCGCAGTCGCCGCCAAGCTGGGCGAGTCTGCTGAAGCTTGATGTTTCAAAACCCCAATTCAATATCAAGGAGAACTGAATGAACAAGACCGAACTGATTGAAGCAATCGTCAAAGAAACCGAATTGTCGAAGGCTGCTGCCTCCCGCGCCCTCAATGCCCTGCTCGACACCATCGTCAAAACGGTGGCCAAGAAGCAAGATGTGCAACTGATTGGTTTTGGCACCTTCAAGGCCGCCAAGCGAGCTGCCCGTACTGGCAAGAATCCCCGCACTGGTGAGAAGCTGAAGATCGCAGCGGCCACCGTGCCCAAGTTCAGTGCAGGCGCCAGTTTCAAGGCTGCCGTGAACAAAAAGAAGTGATCTGACTTGCTCAGACGTGCGGCCCTTCGGGGCCGTTTTAGTTTGCGATGGTTTGAAACTTTTCGTGTTGCTCACTCCAGAGGACCGGGATGGGGTGCTTGGTGAACCAGTGCAAGTTCAGCCCCTTGGGGTGAGTGCCTTGAAGGATGCTGTCGATGATTTTGGGATCCAGAAGCGTCAAGCGCATGCATTCATTGACCGTGGCCTGATCCAGGCCTTCTTGCCGGGCAATTTCAACGCCACTGCGAACGATCCCCTCATCGATCAGCCGCTGCCAGTAAAAGGCTCGGGTGAGTCCTTCAATTAATTTGGTGTCGGGCAGCTTGGCAAAGTCCTTGATCGCCTGCGCAGCGTTTTCCGGAGGCTCAACGACGCTGCGGCCACCGCGCTTGACGAACTTCAAGGGGATGAAGGTACTGAACTCCACAGGGTTTGAGGTGTTGGCCACGCTGTTGCTAACCGACTGTGCGTTATTCATGCAGCCTCCAATTCAAGCAGTTCATATTCAAGTTTTTCATATCCGGCCAGGTTCTTGGGCGGCACACCGATCAGTGCTCCCCAGGCTTCAAATCGCCAATCTACATGCAAGCCTTCCGGTGCAACCGTGATGCGCTTGATCAGCGTGCGCACGATGTCTTGTTTGGCTTGCGTGGCCAACTGGTCCCACAGGCCAGCCGTGTTTTTGAAGAACAGCACCATGGCTTCAGGTTCGGTCAGATCAGGGTTGATCACGCAAATCTGCTGCCAGCAGTTGTGGACCATCTGACCTGATCGCAGCACTTCGAGCACCTTCTCCAGCACGGACTTTTCAATGCCCGCTGCAGGCAGATTGGCAAACTCCACGGTGCCAGCCCCCATCTTTTGGTTCTTGTTGACCACGTAGTAGCGGTACAACTTGCCGGTGGTCTTGCGGGTTGCCATCGGCAGATAGAGGTCTCCATCGGGCGTGAACATCATTCCGCGCAGCAAGAAGCCATGCCTGCATTTCTGCCCGAAGGTCTCACGAGCCCGGTCACGGCTGTTTTCGGCCATGATCTCTTGCACGCGGTCCCACAGCGATTGATCAATCAGTGCTTCGTGCTGACCTGGGTAAAAGTTGCCCTTGTGCCCAAGGTCACCGATGTAGAGGCGGTTGTGCAGGATGGTGTAGAGGGCCTGCTTGGTCAGTGGCTTGCCATTCTTGCTCCTGATCCCTTGCTCCATGAGCTGCTTGACGATCAATGTGGTTGAGCGTGTTGCGACAAACGAGTCAAAGATCTGCCGCACCACCTGGGCTTCCTCTGGCACCGCGACCAGCTTGCGGTTGTCCACGCAGTAACCCATCGGGACTTGTCCGCCCATCCACATGCCCTTGCGTTTGGAGGCTGCGATCTTGTCGCGGATGCGCTCGCCGGTCACCTCTCGCTCAAATTGGGCAAATGACAGCAGGACGTTCAGCATCAGGCGCCCCATGGAGGTGGCCGAATTGATCTGCTGCGTGACCGAGCTGAAGCTTGCCTTGTACCGATCAAAGAGCTGGATCATCTTGGCGAAGTCCGCAAGCGACCGTGAGAGACGGTCGATCTTGTAGACCACCACGATGTCGATCTTGCCGTCCTGAATGTCTCTGAGCAGGCGTTTGAGACCTGGGCGGTCCATATTGCCGCCTGTGAAACCAGGGTCCTCGTAGCTGTCCTCGACCGGCTCCCAGCCCTCCGAGCGCTGACTGGCAATGAAGGCAGCCCCAGCTTCCCGCTGGGCATCGATGGAATTGAAGGTTTGATCTAGCCGCTCGTCGGAGGAGACCCGGCAGTACACCGCGCATCGCTTGGGTGTGGTTTGTAGCGTCTCGCTCATGCCTTTTTGCCTTTCAAACCAAAGAAGGCGGGTCCGGACCATTGCGTGCCCGTGATCAACTTAGCAATGGCCGACAAGCTTTTGTATTGATGGCCGTCGTATTCATAGCCGCCATCGGCCAGCACCGTGACTTTGTATTTCTTGCCGTCGAATTCACGCAAGAGCGTGGTGCCTGGCAGCACTGTCCGGGTGGATGGGGCGGCGGTCTTGATTTTCGAGAAGCGGGCGCCGTAGTCGGCCAGCATGTCGCGGGTTGCGGTGGGCAGCGCACCATAGGCCTGCTCTTGCAGTTTGTAGCCCAAGCGTGACTCGAGGTGCGTGCGATTGGGCCGAGCAGGCCTACGCACAAAGAATTGATCCCACAGCGCCCAAAGTTCGGGCATTTTCATGTTCGAGAGCGCGTGGAGTTTTTCGGAGATTTCGCTGGTGCGCAGGATGTCGCGCAGCGGCGGGGCGGTGTTTTTCAAGGCTGTGACTCCATATGAGTAGACGGGTTTGCATTGACGCTCTGGTAG
>JACCDS010430604.1_pt1 | contig 11917 bp, 8 predicted proteins | sample 7446441 | NCBI WGS metagenome assembly JACCDS01 (sample SAMN15323445, study PRJNA562643) | freshwater metagenome | isolation source: river surface water | place: USA:Blue River Watershed | collected 2017-08-17 | reverse complement strand
GTCTGGGCGACTGGCCCGAAGGCCGGGCGCTGCTGGCCGCGCTGGCCGACGTCGCGGGCGTGCGCCTGCCGACGGGCACCGGCGCCAGCGCTTGATCGCTGACAATCCGGCCATGGTCACCAAGAAGCCCAAAGGTCTCGGTCGCGGTCTGGAGGCGCTGCTCGGCCCGCATGTGGGCGGCTCGCCCGATGCCGCTGGCGCCTCAGAGCAGCCGCACGCGGTCAAGCTGGCGCAACTGCAGGCCGGCAAGTACCAGCCGCGCACGCGCATGGACGAGGGCTCGCTGTTCGAGCTGGCCGAAAGCATCCGCACCCAGGGCGTGATGCAGCCCATTCTGGTGCGCCCGGTGGCTGCCCAGCAGGGCCTGCCGATGTACGAAATCATCGCGGGCGAGCGCCGCAGCCGCGCGGCCCGCCTCGCCGGGCTCGACGAGGTGCCCGTGCTGGTGCGTCCGGTGCCCGACCAGGCCGCGGCGGTGATGGCGCTGATCGAGAACATCCAGCGCGAGGACCTCAATCCGCTGGAAGAGGCGCAGGGCGTGCAGCGCCTGATCACCGAGTTCGGTCTGAACCGCGAGGGCGCGGCCCAGGCGATCGGCCGCTCGGCCAGCGCCGTCTCGAACATGCTGCGCCTGCTGAACCTGGTCGAACCGGTGCAGCAGATGCTGACCGCCGGCGACCTCGACATGGGGCACGCCCGGGCGCTGCTGTCGCTTGACCGCGCCCGCCAGATCACCTGCGCGCACGAGATCGTCGCGCGCAAGCTGTCGGTGCGCGAGACCGAGCGCCTGGTCAACCGCCAGCACGAGGACGAGGCCATCCGCACCGGCGCCGCCTCGGCCGCCGGCCGCACGCCGCCGCCGAAGTCGCGCGACGTGCTGCGCCTGGAGGAGCAGCTCGCCGATCTGCTGGCGGTGCCGGTGGAGATCCGCATCCGCAAGCGCACCAAGCGCGGCGACCAGGGCGAGCTGGCCATCTCCTTCGGCTCGCTCGATGACCTGGGCGCGCTGCTCGACCGGCTCGGCATCACCGAGCGCTGACTCGGCGAGTCCCCCCGGGCGGCGGGGGATTGTTTCAGGCTGATCAACCTGTTCCGGGGTCTTGATAGCCTGTGCGTCATGCGTCAGGATGTTCCCGAGCCCTGCAGCAAAGCATGTACGCATCCGCGGCACGCCAATTGCATGGCTCGGCAGCGTGCGCTGTCCGCAGTGACGGATTGCGCGGCATGTGACGGCCAGATGAAAAAGCCGTGCCGTGCCGGGGTTCTTTCATGGACTGCGCCGCTCAAGTTGAACGAAGCTGACCACGCCGAGTCACAGCAGCCATCACGGTGACCTCTCCCCGTCGTCACCCGAACGGCCTGCAGCAGACCAACGGAAAGCTCTGATGGAGCCTCGCGGCTCCGAGCCCGGACCGGGCATCGGTCGCAGGGACTCCATCAGATCTTCCCTGGTGGCGCGACACTGAGGTTGTCGCCCATCGCCTGACTTCACAGGAGGCCTGCAATGGACGTGATCAGCAACTTCGCCGCTCGCTACGAACGTACTCGCGAGGAGGAAATCTCCATCGAGGACTATCTCGCCGAGTGCAAGCGCAATCCCCTGGCCTACGCTTCGGCGGCCGAGCGCATGCTCAAGGCCATCGGCGAGCCGAAGATGGTCGACACCCGCAACGATCCGCGCCTGTCGCGCATCTTCGCGAACAAGGTCATCAAGGTCTATCCCGCCTTCGCCGAGTTCTACGGCATGGAGGACGCGATCGAGCAGGTCGTCTCCTACTTCCGCCACGCCGCGCAGGGCCTGGAGGAAAAGAAGCAGATCCTCTACCTGCTGGGCCCGGTGGGCGGGGGCAAGAGCTCGATCGCCGAGCGCCTGAAGCAGCTGATGCAGGAGATGCCCTTCTACGCGATCAAGGGCTCGCCGGTGAACGAGTCGCCGCTGGGCCTGTTCGATCCGGCCGAGGACGGCCCGGTGCTCGAGAAGGAGTTCGGCATCCCGGCGCGCTATCTCAACCGCGTGATGAGCCCGTGGGCGGTCAAGCGCCTGGAGGAGTACGGCGGCGACATCCGCCGCTTCAAGGTCGTCAAGCGCTATCCCTCGATCCTCAAGCAGGTCGGCATCGCCAAGACCGAGCCGGGCGACGAGAACAACCAGGACATCAGCGCGCTGGTCGGCAAGGTCGACATCCGCAAGCTCGAGACCTTCGCGCAGGACGACCCGGAACCTGGTGATGTCGCCGCCGAATTCCTGCAGGCGCTTGACCGCCCACGGGCTCATGATGGTGCCCAGGTAGTGGCGGGGGATGCCGTAGTCTTCCTCGAGGATGGCGCCATCCTCATGGACATTGAACAGGCCGAGCGGCGATTCGTGTACCGGCGAGCCCTTGATGGCGTAGAACGGCACCTTCTCGATCAGCAGCTTGAGCCGTTCGGCCAGCGAGGACTTGCCGCCGCCCACCGGGCCGAGCAGGTAGAGGATCTGCTTCTTTTCCTCCAGGCCCTGCGCCGCGTGGCGGAAGTAGGCGACGATGTTCTCGATGACCTCTTCCATGCCGTAGAACTCGCGGAAGGCCGGGTAGATCTTCAGCATCTTGTTGGCGAACAGGCGCGACAGGCGCGAATCGCTGCGGGTATCGAGCAGCTCCGGCTCGCCGATGGCAAGCAGCATGCGCTCGGCAACGCTGGCATAGGCCGACTTGTCGTTGCGGCACAGCTCGAGGTATTCCTGCAGGGATAGCTCCTCCTCCTGCAGCGACTCGTAGCGTCCCTGGTAGCGGGCAAATATCGACATGGCGCACTCCTTCCACTCAAGTGACCGATCGGGTCGGCCGGGCGAACGCAATCCAATTACCCCTTTGCCCATTTGACGCGGCAAACGGGGAATTCGTTCAGGCGATCATGCGGGGCGAGTGTGAAATATTGCCCAGAACAGCCGTGATTTCATCGAGCGCCCAATCCAGCGTCGGGCGGTCGATGATCAGCGGCGGTGCCAGGCGGAGCACGGTGGCGTGCGTGTCCTTGGTCAGGATGCCATGCTGCAGCAGGCGCTCGGCCATGTCGCGGGCGTCGGCCAGCGTTGGTTCCAGTTCGATGCCGGCAAACAGCCCCTTGCCGCGTACGGCGCGGACCACCGGCGTCGTCGCCGCCAGTTCGCCCAGGCGGGCCAGCAGGTGCTCGCCGAGGCGGGCTGCGTGTTCGACCAGGCCTTCGTCTTCGAGCAAATCGAGCGCGGCCAGCGCAACGGCCGAGGCCAGCGGATTGCCACCAAAGGTCGAACCATGATCTCCCGGCGTGAACACGCGCATCAACACGTCGTCGGCGAGGAAGGCGGATACCGGCAGCAGGCCGCCGCCGAGGGCCTTGCCGAGGATGATGCCATCCGGCCGAACCGGCTCGTGCTGGTAGGCGAACAGCTTGCCGGTACGGCCCAGGCCGGTCTGCACCTCATCGACGATGAGCAGCACGCCATGCCGCCGGCACAGCGCTGCACAGGCGCTCAGGTAGCCAGGCGGTGGCACGATGACACCGCCCTCGCCCTGGATCGGCTCGACCAGGAAAGCCGCGGTATGCGGGTTGATGGCCGCGGCCAGCGCCCCCACATCGCCGAACGGCACCGTCTTCAATCCCGGCGGGAAGGGGCCGAAGCCATCGCGGTACTGCGCCTCGCTGGACAGGCCGACGATGGCAATCGAACGACCGTGGAAATTGCCCTGGCAGGCGATGATCTCCGCCTTGCCGGGCGGCACGCCCTTGACCTTGTGGGCCCACTTGCGGGCTGCCTTGAGCGCGGTTTCCACCGCCTCCAGCCCGGTATTCACCGGCAGCACCCGCTCGTAGCCGGAAAGCATGGCCAGGCGGCGCAACAACAAGGGCAGGCGGTCGTTCGAATAGGCGCGGGAAGTCAGCGCCAGGCGCCCGGCCTGTGCAGTCAGCGCGGCGAGCAGGCGCGGGTGGGCATGACCGAAGCTGTTGGCGGAATAGGCCGACATCATGTCGAGATAGCGCCGGCCTTCGGTGTCGGTCACCCAGCAGTCGGCCCCGGTGCTCAGTACGACCGGTAGCGGCGCATAGTTGCGCGCCCCAAAACCGTTTTCCCACCGCTGCAGCGTCTTGCCGTCGGGTGCGGCGGCAGCCTCGATCAGGTCATGAATCAGACCGGCGGTACGGCCATCCGGATCGCGCTGCGGGTTGTATTCGGCGATTTCGAAGCCGACACAATCACGCTGGCGCAACATGCCGCGCAGGGCCTGGCACAACTCGCCGGCAGCCAATCCGCCGGCAACCGGCGTATTCACCCCCGGTGCAGCCAGCGGGTCGATGGCGTCGATATCCAGCGTGATTCCCCACGGACCGTTGCCGAGCCAGGTCCGGGCCTCGGCCAGCACGGCGGCCAGGCCACGATCTGCCACGGCTGCAGCATCGACGATGCGCACGCCGAGGCGATCGAGCAACTGGCGCTCCGCCGGCTCGAAGCTGCGTACCCCGATGATCACCAGCCGCGCCGGGTCGAGCAGCGGGCCGACGACATCGCTCATCTCCGGCACGACCTCGCCGAGCAGCGCGGCAACCGGCATGCCGTGCGCGTTGCCGCTCGGCGACGTGGCCGGGACATGGGCATCGAGGTGGGCGTCGATCCAGATCAGCCCGGGCATGGCGCCCAGGGCGCGGGCAATGCCCTTCCAGGTGCCGGCGGCAATGGCGTGATCGCCACCAATCACCAGCGGACGTTCGCCGCGCCGGACGGCGGCTTCCGTCGCTTGGGCCAGGCGATCCAGCAGATCGGCCAGCGGCGCCGATCTGGCGAAGTGCGGCCGAAGCGGCTTGTCGCAGCGACACTCCAGGCCGGCATGACGCAGTGCGGCGACCAAGGTGTCATCGACCAGCGCAGCCGGTGCCGCTTCACTCCCGGCCAGCGAGGTTCCGAGCGACGAAGCAACGCCTATGCAACGAATGCTGGGGTTGAGCGGAACAAGCCTGCGCATGGAGAACTCCATTCTGACTTTGCCTTAATCCTTTGAGGCTATCGGCGGTCAGGAGTTCTATCCACAGCGAAGAGAGACGCGCTACCTCACCAGTTCGAGTGATTCTGGATCGGCCCGTCAGCATGCCGGCCCAGGTAGTCCCTCAGATGCTCGACAAAATAGGCCACCTTGGCTGACAGGTTCAGGCGTTCCAGATACACCGCGTAGATGTCGGCCGGCGGCGTTTCGTAGTCGGCCAACACCTGCACCAGTCGGCCGCTGCGCAGGTATTTGGCGACGTCCCACTCGGCGCGCATCAGGATGCCGTGGCCTTCCAGCGCCCAGTTGAGCGCAACCTCGCCGTCGTTGGTGCTCAGCTTGCCGTGCACCTTGATGGTATCGCCCTGCTTGCCCTTGCCCAGCCGCCAGTTGCCGTAGGCGGCTTCGTTCTGGCGCAGCACGATGCATTGATGCTGCACCAGGTCGTGCGGGTAAGTCGGTTGGCCAGCCGCGCGCAGGTAGGCCGGTGAAGCGACCAGCAGGCGCCGGTTGCTGGCGATTTTCTTGGCGATCAGGCGGGAATCGGGCAAATCGCCGAAGCGGATCGACACGTCGATGGCTTCGTCCGGCAGGCTGACCGGGCGGTCGGTGAGGTGCAGCTGCACCTCGACATCCGGGTAGCTTTTGGTGAAGGCCGAGATGGCCGGGCCGATGTAGGAGCGGCCGAAACCGAGCGGCGCATTGACCCGCAGCAAGCCCTTGGGGGCGGCCCGGCTACTCGACACCAGGCGTTCCATTTCGTCGATGTCGCCCAGGATGCGCTGGGCGTTGGCGAAATAGACCTCACCCTCGCCGGTCAGGCTGATGCGCCGCGTCGTCCGGTTGAGCAGGCGCACACCGAGCCGCTCCTCCAGTTGCGACAGGCGGCGGGAGACGGCCGGCGGTGTCAGGTTCAGCTCCCGCGCCGTGGCGGCGAGGCTGCCTTGTTTGACCAGCAGGCAGAAGAAGCCGAGTTCGGAATCGGTATTCATTATTCAGTTTTTTGCAATGATGAATTAACTTTACATCGATTCATATTTTTTCCATAGGTTTTAACCTCCGCTCCACGCTAAGCCCCCCAGCGGCTTGGCAGATAACGAGAGGAGACACCCTATGGAACTGGATATCGAAAAGCGGACGCTGAGCCGAATTACCTGGCGCATCGTTCCATTCATCATGCTGCTGTATTTCATTGCCTATCTCGACCGGGTCAACATCGGCTTTGCCGCGCTGACCATGAAGGCCGACCTGGGCTTTACCGCCTCCATGCTCGGCTTCGGCGCCGGCATTTTCTTCTGGGGCTACTTCCTGTTCGAGGTGCCGTCCAACATCGTGCTGCACAAGTTCGGCGCGCGCATCTGGATCGCCCGGGTCATGGTCACCTGGGGCATCATTTCCGGCGCCATGGCCTTCGTCGAAGGGCCGACCAGCTTCTACATCATGCGCTTCCTGCTCGGCGCCGCCGAGGCCGGATTCTTCCCCGGCATCATCCTCTATCTCAGCTACTGGTTCCCGGCCCGCCATCGTGCCGGCGTAACGGCCTTCTTCATGGCTGCTGCCCCGATTTCCACCGCCCTCGGCTCGCCGATCTCTGCCGCACTGCTCGAAATGAACGGCGTCATGGGCATGCACGGCTGGCAATGGATGTTCATCCTCGAAGCCATCCCGGCCCTGATCCTCGGCGTCGTGGTGTTCTTCTACATGACCGACAAGCCGGAACAGGCCAAGTGGCTGAAGGACGACGAGCGCGCCTGGCTGGTCAAGGCCATGGCCGAGGAAAACGCCAAAAAGTCTGACGGTGCCAAGCACAGCATCCTGAGCGGCCTGGCCAATCCACGGGTACTGGCCCTGGCGATGATCTACTTCGGCACCTCGGCCGGCTTGTACACGCTGGGTATCTGGGCGCCACAGATCATCAAGCAACTGGGCGTTTCGTCGATGACCGTCGGTTTCCTGAATGCGATTCCGCCGATTGTTTCCGTCATTGCCATGGTGCTCTGGTCACGCCACTCCGACCGCACCGGCGAGCGCACCTGGCACGTCGTGCTGGCTTGCCTTGCCGCCTCGGTCGGCCTGGTCGTCGCGGCCGGCGCCAACAGCGTGGTCGGCCTGATCGCCGCGCTGACCCTGGTGAATATCGGCATCAGCTGCGCCAAGCCGCCGCTGTGGAGCATGCCGACCATGTTCCTGTCCGGCGCCGCTGCCGCTACCGGCATTGCCACCATCAACTCGATCGGCAACCTGGGCGGCTTTGCCGGCCCGGCCATGATCGGCTGGGTCAAGGACCAGACCGGCAGCTATGCCGGCGGCCTCTACTTCGTTGCCGGCCTGCTCGTGATGTCAGCCGTGCTGACGCTGATCCTCGCCCGTTCCACAAAACCGCAAGTGGTCACCGCCGAAGCAGTGGCCCACTGAGAAATGTCGTTCCCGCGCAGGCGGGAATGACGAAAAACCGAATGCCCCCAACCCCAACGAATTTCTCAAAGGAGCACCACATGGACAAAGAAGCCGCAGTCCTGTCGCTGACGGACACCATGGCCAAATTCACGGCCTACATTGGCAAGCGTCTGCCCAAGGACGTCAAGGCCAAGCTGGCCGACCTGCGCACGCTGGAAACCAACCCGCTGGCCAAGTCGATCTACGATTCGATGCACGGCAACCAGGAAGCCGCCGACAAGCTGAACCGGCCGAGTTGCCAGGACACCGGCGTCATCCAGTACTTCGTCGAAGCCGGGGCCAACTTCCCGCTGCTCGGCGAACTGGAAGAGGTCCTCAAGGAAGCCACCGCCGAAGCCACGCGCATCGGCCCACTGCGCCACAACGCCGTGGAAACCTTCGACGAAAAGAACACCGGCACCAACACCGGCACCAATATTCCCTGGCTGGACTGGCGCATCGTGCCGGAAAAGGACAGCTGCACCATCGACGTCTACATGGCCGGTGGCGGCTGCACGCTGCCCGGCGCCGCCAAGGTGCTGATGCCGGGACAGGGCTACGAAGGCGTCGCCGAATTCGTCATGGACGTCATCACCGAGCGTGGCGTCAATGCCTGCCCGCCGTTGCTGGTCGGCATCGGCGTGTCGACCTCCGTCGATACCGCCTCGCGCCTCTCCAAGCTGGCGCTGATGCGGCCGGTCGATTCCCGCAGCGCCAATGATCGCGCGGCGCTGATGGAAGACCTGCTCGAACAGGGCCTCAACGAAATCGGCATCGGCCCGCAAGGCCTGACCGGCAACAACAGCTTGATGGGCGTCAATATCGAATCCTCCGCCCGTCACCCCTCGACCATCGGCGTCGCCGTCAATACCGGCTGCTGGGCGCACCGCCGCGGCAAGATCAAGATCAACGCCGACCTCTCTTACGAAATCCTTTCCCACGAAGGAGTGGTGCTGTGAAAAAGATTCTGACGACCCCGATCAAGGACGAAGACCTGGCCGACCTCAAGGTGGGCGATGTGGTCTACCTCACCGGCCGCCTGGTCACCTGCCGCGACGTGGCGCACCGCCGCCTGATCGAACAGGGCCGCGAACTACCGGTCAATCTCGAAGGCGGCGCCATCTTCCATGCCGGCCCCATTGTGCGCAAGAAGGATGACGGCAAGTTCGAAATGGTCTCCATAGGCCCGACAACCAGCATGCGCATGGAGAAGTTCGAGCGCGAATTCATCAAGCAAACGGGCGTCAAGCTGATCGTCGGCAAGGGCGGCATGGGGCCGGAAACGGCCGCCGGCTGCCAGGAAGGCCCGGCCGTACACGCCATCTTCCCGGGTGGCTGCGCCGTTCTGGCGGCCACGCAGGTCGAAGAAATCGAAGGCGCCGAATGGCAGGACCTGGGCATGCCGGAAACGCTGTGGATCAACCGTGTCAAGGAATTCGGGCCGCTGATCATTTCCATCGACACCCAGGGCAACAACCTGATCCAGCAAAACAAGGTCGAGTTCAACGCCAGGAAAAAACCGGTCCTTGAACGGATCAGCAAGCAACTGAGCTTTATCAAGTAGGCGAAAATCTGCAGCGGCAGGCTGCGCTGCCAGGTTATCGGAACAGGGAACGGGGGCGCTTCGGCAGCCCCCGTTCCCTTTTGCAAATCAGGGTACCCACAAGCTCCGGTTAATTTTCTATTGCGCAGCGCGATATCGAGTGAGCCTGGTTAAAGGAGCGATAAAGGAGGGCTGAGTTCGGCCATCTGCTGCCACTCGCCATTTCCCCAAACCGGCCAACTGGGCGACCGCCCTACTCCGAAACCCGTCTGATGGCCAATTCACACAACTCGGCCGAAGCCGCCCTTGAGCCTCTGTTCATAATTAGCCGGCAATGCTCCGGCTACCCGCTGGCTTAACGTCCTAGACAGGCAAGGGGCGGCGCAGTAGCATCGCCGCCCCATCCTCAAAGCCCCCCATGTTTTCACCTATTTCAGCCAATGCTTGCGGCATCGATTTCGGCACATCCAACTCAACCGTCGGCTGGCTGAGGCCGCAGCAAACAACGTTGCTCCCACTTGAGGATGGCAAGCCGACCTTGCCTTCCGTCGTTTTCTTCAATGCCGAGGAAGATTTGGTCCGCTTCGGCCGGGCAGGTCTTCAGGACTACCTTGAAGGCTACGAGGGACGGCTGATGCGTTCGCTCAAGAGCCTTTTGGGCAGCAGCCTGATTGACGGGGTCACCGAAGTCCAGGGGCGCTCCATTCGCTTTCGTGATCTGCTGACCCAGTTCATCGCCACGCTCAAAGAGCGGGCCGAAGCGCACGGTGGGCGCTCCTTCGATCTGGCCGTATTCGGGCGACCCGTGCATTTTGTTGATGACGATACGGTCGCCGATCAGCTAGCAGAGGCGACTTTGGGCGATATTGCCCGTGCGGTGGGTTTCAAGGAGTTGAGTTTCCAGTATGAGCCCATCGCTGCCGCCTTCCATTACGAGACCAGCCTTGCTCGAGAGGAAGTGGTTCTGGTAGCCGATATTGGTGGTGGCACTTCCGATTTCTCCATCGTTCGTCTTTCCCCGGATCGAGCGCAGGCAGTTGATCGATGGAGCGATATCCTGGCCAACGACGGCATCCACATCGGTGGCACCGATTTCGACAAGCAGCTGAGCCTGACTGAAGTTATGCCCCTGTTGGGCCATCGTAGCCGCTTGAAGAGTGGTCGGGAAATGCCGTCCAGCGTCTATTTCAATCTGGCGACCTGGCACACCATCAACTTTGCCTACACCCGCCAGGTCTGGGCCGAACAGCAGCGGCTCTATCTTGATGCGATTGCCCCCGAGCAGCTCGATCGCCTCCTGTCTTTGATCCGGGACCGTGCCGGCCATTGGCTGGCACACCAGGTTGAGGAGGCAAAGATTGCCCTTTCAAACCATGAGACGGCACAGCTTTCCCTGGAGCGATTTTCTCCGGGTGAACAAACGCTGCTGACACGCAGTCAATTTGACTTGGCAGCCCGGGTACTCGTGGAAAAGGTCGAGGGAGCTGTCGCTCGATTGCTTCCAGAGGCGGGGGTGAAAGCGGCCGGTATCGATACGATCTTCTTCACTGGCGGGTCGAGCGGCATCCCCTTGCTGCGTCGGCGTATTTCTTCATTGTTGCCCCAGGCCCAGGTCGTCGAAGGTGACCTCTTTGGCAGTATTGGCGCGGGCCTGGCAGTCGATGCAGCGCGTCGTTACGGAATGGGACGTTAGCAAACAGCAGCCAGCTTCTTTCTGTTGCCCGGCAGGAATTCGGCCTTTGCAGACCTTGGCTCAAGGTTTTCAATTAGGCAGCAAAGTGCCGGTCAGCAGCCATTGAAACCTGTGAAACCGAATTCAGCAGTTGGTCAGTGCGCGCTCATATCTGGGCATTGCTAAAATGAGCCATGAACTTCGCCAATTTCAGCGCACTGGGTGGGCTTTCACGTCGGATATACGCGGCGTTTCTTGTTGCTGCTGTTGTCCCAACCGCTTTGGCAGGGGCAATCGGTGTGTACCTGTCCTTGCAGGCGCTCAAGAGCGAAACGCTGCGCAATCTGAATCAGGAAGTGACGGTTCGTTCGCAGGGGATAGGCCGGTTCTTTGACCAGTTGTCTTCGGAATTGCTCTATCTCGCCAATAGCCGCGGTCTGGTAGATGTTCTTGCTGCACGCCAAACCAGGGATGCCCAGTTGTTGCAAATGGCGACGACACGCCTGGAGCGTGACTACGCAGCCCTGGCGACGCTCTATCCGCACATTTACCAGATTCGCTTGATTACGGCCGATGGCAACGAGTGGGTGCGCGTTGATCGCAAGCCGGATGGGGTGCGTGTCGTTGCGCGCGAGGCGCTGCAACCCAAGGGAGATCGCTACTACTTTCGCGATGCGATGGCCGTCAATGTCGGCCAGATCTACGTTTCACCGCTCGACCTCAACGTCGAGTTCGGCAAGATCGAAAAGCCGGAGCGTCCGGTCATCCGGGTCGCTACACCGGTAGCGGCACCAAATGGTGCCAAGGTTGGCGTGCTGATCATCAACCTGCACGCCGACATCCTGCTTGAACAGATTCAGCAAATGGCCAATGCACGTCACGGTACGGCCTATTTGCTCGACAGTCAGGGCCATTTCGTCAGCCGTTCGGCCGATGGCGAGCCGGGTGCCTTCTCACTGGAGCCGGTCGAAAATCTGCATCATTTCTTTCCGCATGGAATCGCCAAGAACCTTATTGAAAGCGGGGCGTCACCGAGTATCAGCGACGGATGGATTGTCGCCCATTCGCCTATCGACTATGCCCCGCAAGCGCTGGCTGGAAACTCCCAGGGGAAATGGCGCATCGCACTGGCTTTCCCGGAGCGCGAGTTGTTCATGGCGGTGGTCAATCTTTACCTGCTCTATGCAGTGCTGTTCGTTGCACTGCTGGTCACCGCACTAGGTGGCTACGCGCTATCCAGGCGCCTACTTCGTCCGCTGGAAGACCTGT
>JACCDS012213366.1_pt1 | contig 11919 bp, 12 predicted proteins | sample 7446441 | NCBI WGS metagenome assembly JACCDS01 (sample SAMN15323445, study PRJNA562643) | freshwater metagenome | isolation source: river surface water | place: USA:Blue River Watershed | collected 2017-08-17 | reverse complement strand
TGCTTGGCGTGGAATTTGCACTGGCCGACTGTCGCGAGCTTGAAACACTCGGCCGAAGCTTCGATGCAGCAGCGTATGCGTTTGGCCTGTCCTACTTGCCCGAACAGGATGCAAAGCGCTGCTTAGCCTCACTTTATGCGGTGCTAACCGAAGGCGCACCGCTGTATTTGTCCACCATCAGCGGCGATGCTGGCAGCGCCGGGTGGCAGCAGGGCAGTACGGGCGACTCGGTGTGGATGGCGTACCGTACCGTGCCGCAAATTTTGCAACTGGTGCGACAGGCTGGATTCCGGGTGCTCTGGCACGAGATGCTGGCCAGTCCACCGAATGCCGAGCCGACGCACGACCTGGTGTTGTTGGCACAGGCCCTGCGTCCAGAAGAGGTTGGGAACGGACAAGGCTAAACCGTCGCCAGCACCAAATGCCTACCCAGCACCGCCAACGCCTGTTCAACCTTGTCAATCTTGGTGGCGTGCTTTAAATTAAACAAGCGTTGTACATCTTGTAATTTTGCGCCCAGCATAAGCGCCAAGTCGGTCGGGCGTTTGTTTTGCCTGAGCATTTCATTGAGCAACAAAACCTTGGCCCACAGGCTGGCGGGGAGATTGACGCTGTATTGGCCCGCTTGTATGGCGCTTGGCAAGGGCACCGGGCGACCATCTTCAAAGTAAAAATCCATTGCTGTCATCAGGGCATCCCTGGCCATAGCCAATGCCTGTTCAACGGTTGTGCCGCTGGTCAGGGCTTCCGGGATGTCGGGGAAGGAGGCAAACCAGCCTTCCCCATCCGGTTCTAGATTTACAGGGTATCGCATGTTTTCTCCGGGTTCCGCATGGCGGTATTATTGGTTTGGTGCGTGGTGTAAAGTGGTTTCCGCTGCGATGTTGGGGGCGGTGTGATGCTAGGCAATTTTGCCTATTTTGTCAAATGTAACGGATTTGGAATACGATGGCAGGCTGACAAAACCTTGACCGGATGCAAAGCGCGGCGAATCTGGCCGGGCCGGGCGGCACTTCACAATCTTTGCTTGCATATCGCATTTGCCAGTTGAATTTGGGTAGATCCGCCTCTATCTACAGGCTCTGATCGATTGACCGAACAAGGAACCCCGATGTTATTTACCCCCTTAAACGCCGGTGCATTGAACCTGCCCAACCGCATGCTGATGGCCCCACTGACCCGCGCCCGTGCCGATCTGGCGCATATGCCCAATGAACTAATGGCCGAATACTACGCCCAGCGCGCCAGTGCCGGGCTGATCGTTACCGAATGCACGATGATCGCCCCCAACACGTCGGCCTTTATGACCGAACCTGGCATCTATTCGCCGGAACATATCGCGGCCTGGAAAAAAGTCACCGACGCAGTGCATGGCAAGGGCGGCAAAATCGTGCTGCAAATCTGGCATGCCGGGCGCGCTGCGCATCCGGCGCTCAATCAGGGGGCAATCAATGTCGCTCCCAGTGCGCTGGCGATCCAGGGCGAAATACATACCCCGGACGGCAAGCTGGCCCACGTTGTACCACACGCCTTGAATACCGAGGAAATTGGCCAAGTAGTGGCAAGGTTCGCCGAAGCGGCCAAGAGCGCAATGGCCGCTGGCTTTGATGGGGTGGAAGTGCATGGTGCCAACGGCTATTTGATCGACCAGTTTTTGCGCGACGGGGCCAACCAGCGCACCGATAGCTATGGTGGCTCGCTGGAAAACCGGGCGCGCTTTTTGTTTGAGGTGCTCACTGCGGTATGTGCGGCGATTGGCTCGGAGCGGGTCGGGCTGCGCCTGTCGCCCCTGAACAGCTACAATGACATGATCGATAGTGACCCGCTGGCGTGGATCGAATTTTTGAGCACGCGCCTAAATGATTTTAATTTGGCCTATCTGCATCTGATGCGCGCTGATTTTTTCCAAAAGCAAAGCGGTGATGTGATGTCCATCGCACGGCGCAATTACCATGGCGTGCTAATTGGCAATATGGGTTATAGCAGCGATGAGGCAGCGGCGGCGATTCAGGATAAACAACTCGATGCGGTTGCCTTTGGCACCGGCTTTTTAGCCAATCCGGATTTTCCGGCGCGGATCAAGGCTGGTGCGGCATTGAATACGCTTGATCCGGCGACGTTTTATTCGCCCGGCCCGAAAGGCTATACTGATTATCCTTTCATGCAGGCAGCCTGATCTTGGTCTGATTTTGGCCTGATGTTGCCATAATGTCCGGTGGTGCAGGCGTTGCAGGTGGTGCAGGTGCTGTTAGCCCGGTGCGCAGTATTGCGGGCAATCCACCTGCAATACCGCCCGGTCCGCCAACCGTACCGCCGTCAGCTTGCCACCCCAGACGCAGCCGGTATCAAGTGCAATCAGGTTCTCGCGCATAACCAGCCCAAGCGTAGACCAGTGGCCACAAATCACGCTCACGTCCGCAGTGTTGCGCCCCGGCACCTCAAACCACGGCATGAAACCCTGTGGTGCGCTGCCTGCCCCCTCCTTGGTATCAAAATCCATCACACCCGTTCCATTGCAAAAGCGCAGGCGGGTCAAACCATTGATAATTACCCGCGCCCGTTCCGCACCCTGTAGGCCATCTTGCCATTGATTCGGTTGGTTGCCATACATGTGGCGCAAAAATTCAACCCAGTTTGGGCCGCGCAATTGCTGTTCCACTTCACCCGCCAGTTGCAGGGTTTGTGCCACGTCCCATTGCGGCAAGACACCGGCATGTACCAGCAAATGATTGTTCTCATAAATGGCCAGCGGTTGCTGGCGCAGCCAGTTCAGCAGTTCATCGGCGTCGGGCGCAGCCAGAATCTCGGCCAGTGTATCGGCACGGTGCAGTTTGCGGATACCGTGGGCCACGGCCAACAGGTGCAGGTCATGGTTGCCCAGCACACAGCGCGCCAAGCCCTTTGCATGAAGTTCGCGCACCAGCCGCAGGCTGGCCAGCGATTTTGGGCCACGGTTGATCAAATCCCCAGCAAACCACAGTTCGGGCCGGATACCAGGCGGGTGTGGCTGGTCGTGGATCAAGTCAAGCAGGGCGCGGCATGAATCATGGCAACCCTGCAGGTCGCCAATTACATAAATCGTCATACGAGGGTTCCGGGTCAGGGCAGGGCGAGTAAACAGCGCATGATACCGGATTGGGCGGCGGGCGGCGCGGGCGCTGGTGTAAAAATATCAAGCGAAAACAACAATTTCTCGCCGTGGCGCGCACTTATCCCCTAAAATTGCCGGTATTTTGCAAAAACCTTGGAGCAATCATGATTTTGGTAACGGGCGGGGCCGGGTTTATTGGTTCCAATTTTGTATTGGATTGGTTTGAACAGCACGATGAACCGCTGGTCAATGTCGATAAACTGACTTACGCGGGCAATTTAAGCAATCTGGATCGCTTGCAACACGATCCACGGCATATTTTCCTGAAGGCCGATATTCTGGATCAGGCACGCATGTTGCAATTGTTGCAAAAATATCGTCCGCGTGCGATTCTCCATTTTGCTGCCGAAAGCCACGTTGACCGGTCGATCCACGGCCCGGCCGCGTTTATCGAAACCAATGTTTCCGGCACATTTAGCTTGCTGGAAGCGGCGCGCCAGTATTTTGTCACACTTGATGCGGAGAAGCAGGCGGCGTTTCGCTTTTTGCACATTTCCACCGACGAGGTGTATGGCACGCTGGCACCGACCGACCCGCCGTTTGCCGAAACCACGGCCTATGCTCCGAACAGCCCATATTCGGCCTCGAAGGCCGCGTCCGACCATCTGGTGCGGGCCTATCACCATACCTATGGCTTGCCGACCCTGACCTCGAATTGTTCAAACAATTACGGCCCCTACCAATTTCCGGAAAAATTGATCCCGTTGATGATTACCCATGCACTGGCCGGGAAAAATCTGCCGATTTATGGCGACGGCATGCAGGTGCGCGATTGGCTGTATGTTGGCGACCATTGCACGGCGCTGCGCCGGATTCTGGAAGCCGGGCGACCCGGTGAAACCTATAACGTTGGCGGCTGGAATGAACAGCCGAATTTGCATGTGGTGCATACGCTGTGCGACCGGCTTGATCAATTGCGCCCCGGGCCAGCCAGTTATCGCCAGCAAATGGTAACCGTGACCGATAGGCCCGGGCACGACAGGCGCTATGCGATTGATGCGCGCAAAATCGAGCGCGAACTGGGCTGGCGGCCACAGGAAACGTTTGAAACCGGCATGGCCAAAACCGTAGCGTGGTATCTGGATAATCCGGAATGGATTGCCCGCGTGCAATCGGGCACGTATGCGCAGTGGCTTGAAACCAATTACGCCAAACGGGAGAGTGAGGCATGAGTAATCCAGGCAATCCGGGCAAGGCCCGCAAGGGCATTATTCTGGCGGGTGGGTCGGGCACGCGCCTGTATCCGGTCACGCGCACGGTGTCCAAGCAACTGTTGCCGGTGTATGACAAGCCGATGATTTACTACCCGCTCTCGACCCTGATGTTGGCTGGCATGCGCGAGGTGTTGATTATTTCCACGCCGCAAGATACGCCGCGCTTTCAGGAATTGCTCGGTGATGGCAGCCAGTGGGGTATGGCATTTTCATATGCGGTGCAACCTTCGCCCGATGGTTTGGCGCAGGCGTTCATCCTTGGCCGCGAGTTTGTTGGTGATGGCCCGTCGGCCCTGATTTTGGGCGACAACATTTATTATGGTCATGAACTGGAAGCGAAGTTGCGTGCCGCCAATGAAACCGACTCTGGTGCTACCGTGTTTGCCTATCATGTGAATGATCCGGAACGCTATGGCGTGGTCGAGTTTGATGAAAACCGGCATGCGAAGAGCATTGAAGAAAAGCCGACCAAGCCGAAATCAAATTATGCGGTCACCGGGCTGTATTTTTACGACCAGCAAGTGCTGGAGATTGCAGCCAGTATTAAACCATCGGCCCGTGGTGAACTGGAAATTACCGATGTCAACCGCGTGTATCTGGAGCGCGACCAGTTAAGCGTGCAGTTGATGGGGCGCGGCATGGCCTGGCTTGATACTGGCACCCATGAATCGCTGTTGGAGGCCTCGCAATTTATCGGCACGATTGAAAAGCGCCAGGGGCTGAAGGTGGCCTGTATTGAAGAAGTCGCGTATCGCAAGGGCTTTATTGATGCGCAACAACTGGAAAAGCTGGCCCAACCGCTGCTGAAGAACGGCTATGGCCAATACATGTTGCAAATTTTGCGCGATACTGTGTATTGATTGTTTGATTAATAATTTTATTAATTGTTTTGTGGGTACTATCCGGCATGAAAATTCTTACCACCCCGATTCCCGATTTATTGATCATCGAACCGACCGTATTTGGCGATGATCGCGGTTTTTTCTATGAAAGTTTTAACGAGCGCAAGTTCGCCGAATTGACCGGCGTCACTACCGCGTTTGTACAGGACAACCATTCACGCTCGGCCAAAAATGTATTGCGCGGCCTGCATTATCAAATCGAGCAGGCGCAGGGTAAGCTGGTGCGGGTCACCCACGGCGAAGTGTTTGATGTGGCAGTCGATATCCGCAAACGCTCCAGTACCTTTGGCCAGTGGTTCGGTTTGACCCTGTCAGCCCAAAACAAGCGCCAGTTATGGATTCCAGAAGGCTTTGCCCATGGCTTTGTCGTGACCAGTGAAAACGCCGAATTTTTGTATAAAACCACCGATTACTGGGCACCTGAATTTGAGCGCAGCATTTTGTGGAATGACCCGACACTGAACATCGCTTGGCCACTGAACGGTGCCGAACCCTTGCTCTCGGGCAAAGATAAAGTCGGCAAATTGCTGGCCGAGGCCGAGGTGTTTGCATGAAAATCCTGTTGACCGGCACCAATGGCCAGGTTGGCTATGAACTGGCGCGCAGTCTGCAAGGGCTGGGCCAGGTTGTCGCACCGCAGCGTGCCGAATGTGATTTAAGTCAGCCCGATCAATTGCGTAGCCTGATCCGCATGCTTGAACCAGATTTGATCATCAACCCGGCGGCCTATACGGCAGTGGACAAGGCCGAATCCGAACCGGAGTTGGCCATGTTGGTCAATGCCGAAGCCCCGGCGGTGATGGCGGAAGAGGCGGCACGGCTCGGCAGTGGGTTGATCCATTTTTCGACCGATTATGTGTTCGATGGCAGCGCACAGCGGCCCTATGACGAAAACGATCCGACCAATCCGGTCAGTGTGTATGGCAAAACCAAGCTCGCCGGTGAGCAGGCAATTCTGGCCAGCGATTGCGCCCACCTGATTTTGCGTACCAGTTGGGTGTATGGCATGCGCGGCAAGAATTTTTTGCTGACCATGTTGCGTCTGGCTGGGGAGCGTGACCAATTGCGCGTGGTGGCCGATCAAATCGGTGCCCCGACTTGGAGTCGTACCCTGGCCGAGGTAACGGCGCATGTGGTGGCACAGTTGGTTGCGGTTGACCAGGCCGATACTGCGGCAAAAGGGCGCGGCTGGCAGGAATGGTGGCACAAGCATAGCGGTATTTATCACTGCACGGCACAGGGCAGTACCAGTTGGCATGGATTTACCGAAGCGATTATCCGGCAAGCCCTGCCGGAAAAAGCGGTGACGGTAACTCCGATTGCCACTCACGACTACCCAACCCCGGCCCGCCGCCCGGCCAATTCGCAATTGTCCTGCGCCAAATTTATGGATCATTTTTGTGATCTGCCGGATTGGCAGCAGGCACTGCAATTGTGCTTGCAAGCCTGATGCCCGATGGAGAAGGGATTGGGTACGACGGCAGGGGCAGCCAACCGGGCGGCCAGCGATTCTGCTGCCAACGGCCATGCAGCCAACGACTATGCGACCAAGGACAGCGGCTATTTCGCCAACGCCCGTAGCGAGATTTTGCCGTGGTTGCCCGGGCGCTGCCACAGCGTGCTCGAACTCGGTTGCGGCAACGGTGCCACCCTGAAATGGCTCAAGGCGGCCGGGCATTGCCAGAGTACCTGTGGCATTGAATTGTTTACCGAGGCGGCCGAGCAGGCGGCGCAGGGCGTGGATCGGGTGTTGCAGGGCGATATCGAAACCATGGCGCTTGATTTGCCCGAGGGCCAGTTTGACTTGATTCTTTGCCTCGATGTATTGGAGCATTTGGTTGATCCGTGGCGCGTGGTGGCACGATTGAAATCGTTGCTCGCGCCCGGTGGTCGCCTGATCGCCAGCATTCCAAATGTGCGCAACTGGCACGCCCTGGCACCGTTGCTGTTTGCCGGGCGCTGGCAATACGCCGATAGCGGAATTTTGGACAAAACCCACCTGCGCTTTTTTACTCATGACTCGGCGTTGCAACTGGTGGCGGGCAGTGGTTTGCAGGTGACGGCGGTTGAACGGCTGCCCTTGAATTTGCCGGGCAAGAGTCGGCTGGCCAATCGCCTGACCCTGGGTTTGCTGCGTGACTTTTTGACCCTGCAATTTTTGATCGTGGCCGACAAGGCAGTCAAATGAATCCGGTTTGGCTGCGCAATATGGGCTGGAATTTGCTCGGGCAACTGGCCCCGATGGCAGCCGCCCTGTTTGCCATTCCGGTATTGCTGCGCGAGATGGGAATCGACCGGTTTGGTTTGCTGACCATAGGCTGGTTGTTGATCGGCTATTTTAGCCTGTTTGATCTGGGGCTGGGCCGGGCATTGACCCAGCGCGTGGCCAGTGCCCGGGCCAATGGCGAACCGGTGGCAAACAGCATTAAAAGTGCACTGTGGCTGATGCTGTTGCTCGGGTTGTTGGCCGGGTTGCTGTTGGCGCTGTTGGCCGATTGGCTGGCTTATTCACTGTTAAAGGTGCCGCCAGCCTTGCGTGCCGAGACTCGTGACAGCCTGTGGTTGCTGGCCCCGGCCATGCCGCTGGTGGTGCTGGCGACCGGCCTGCGTGGCATTCTGGAAGCGTTGCAAGCGTTTCGGCTGGTGAATCTGGTGCGAATGCCGCTCGGGGTATTGACCTTTGTCGCGCCGCTGGCCGTGTTGCCGTTCTCAAACTCACTGGTGCCGCTGTTTGCCGTATTGAGCCTGCTGCGCCTGTTGACGCTGATGGCTTTTGGCTGGGCTTGCCAGCGCGCCATGCCCGGCTTTGCCGCCGGGCGCTTTGAGCGGGCCTGCCTGCCGCCGCTGTTGCAGTTTGGTGGCTGGATGACACTGTCGAACCTGATCGGCCCGCTGATGGTGAATATGGACCGCTTGCTCATTGCCAGCCTGCTGTCACTGGCGGCAGTCAGTTATTACAGTACCCCGCACGAAATGATCATGCGCGCCCTGGTGGTGCCGGGAGCGGTGGCGGGTGTGTGTTTTCCGATATTTGCCGCCAGTAATGCGATCGCTTCCCGGGACTTGTTTTGGCGCAGTTGCAAACTGGTTGGGGCGGCCATGCTGGCCATGTTGCTGTTGGTGTTGCCGTTGGCCCAATGGCTGCTGGCGCAGTGGCTTGGCAGCGAATTTGCCCGGCACAGTACGCCGGTATTGCGGGTGCTGGCGATTGGGGTGGCGATTAATGGTCTGGCGCATATTCCGTTTGCCTATGTGCAAGGGATAGGCCAATCAAAGGTGACGGCCCAGTTTCATGTGCTGGAACTGGTTCTGTATGGCTCCTTGCTGTGGCTGTGCATGGTGCAGTACGGCATTGTCGGTGCGGCAGTGGCCTGGACGCTACGGGCCACGCTGGACGCTGCTTGTCTATTTATTTATGCGCAGCGACATTTGCGCACGGCAAAATGAGGATGCCATGAAGCCGCCATGTGAAGCTGACCTGAACCCGGTTCCGGCCGTTGGACTGCCAAGCCTGCCGGTTGCAGAGGAGGTTGCTGCTGCTGCGCCGACAAGCACAACGGCCCGGGTATCGGCCATCATCGTGCTGTATCACCCGGAGCCGGAACAGGTGCGTCAATTGTTGGCGGTGTTGCGTACCCAAGTGGTGCAAGTGGTGTTGGTCGATAACGGTGGCAGTGCTACGCTGAAAGATGAATTGGCCGGTCAGCCGAAACTAATCTGGCTCGCTTTGCCACACAATGTCGGCTTGGCAGCCGCCCTGAACCTCGGCATCCGGTCGGCACTCGGCCAAGCGGCCAGCCACGTCGTGCTGTTCGATCAGGATAGCCTGCCTGCACCGGACATGGTAGCTTGCCTGCTGGCCGCAGAAGCGCGCCTGTTGGCGCTCGACCGACCGTTTGCCGCACTCGGGCCGCTGTTTGCCGATGCCCGGCACGGGCAAGTGGAACCGGTGCTGGGGCCGGAGTGCTGCTACACGCGGCGCAAGCGCACCCCGGATGCCGACGGCGTGATTGAAGCCGGGTATTTGATCACTTCGGGCCAGTTGATTTCCGTCGCCCGTCTGGCGCAAATTGGCCTGATGCGCGAGGATTTATTTATCGATGCGATTGACATCGAATGGGGCTTGCGCGCGCGCCATTTGGGTTTGCCCAGCTTGGTAGTGGCCGCTGCTGCCATGCACCATCGGCTTGGCGATGCCAAGCGCCAAATCGGCAGCAGGCAGGTGGCATTGCACAGCCCATTGCGTCATTATTATATAATTCGCAATGCGGTCTTGCTGATCAAGAACCCGGATCTCGATTGGCGCTGGAAATGCAGCGACAGTCTGAAAACCCTGCGCCGATTGATTGTTTATCCAATATTATGCCCGCAACCGTTTCTGCATTTGCGTTACATGCTGCGTGGCTTGTGGGATGGGGTTCGTGGCCGGGCCGGACCGGCCCCGGCTGCCATGGCCAAACCATAAAAATGTTTACAGTTGGGGTAACAGACGGGTTACACTTTCACAGTTTTGCAGTTTTTTCCTTGAATTGATGGGTTGGGTGTGTCGATTTATTTTTCAAAGTGCCAGTGATTATGCCGAGCAAGATGACTTTATCGATCGTTAGCCATGGACATATGCATTATGTCGCACGGCTGCTGCATGATATTGCCCGCTTTCAGCGTACCGATCTGGACGTGATCCTGACCCTGAACCTGCCCGAGGGCTTGGGCATTGATCTGGCCGGTTTGCCGTTTCGCGTGCAATTGGTGCATAACACCCGCCCCAAGGGGTTTGCCGCCAATCACAACTATGCGTTTTCCTTGAGTTCCGGCCAATATTTTGTGATCCTCAATCCCGATATCGTATTGCTCGACGATCCGTTCGATCCATTGTTGGCGATGATGGCGCGCAACCGCAACTGCATCGTCGCACCGCAAATTGTCAACCGCAATGGTTTGGTGGAAGACAGTGCGCGCAACTTCCCGACCCCGTTGTCGTTGTTGAAAAAAGCCGCAGGCAAATTGCTGAAAAAACCCTTGCCCGGCGATGTGTTGATCGCGCGCGATGAATTATTACTGCCGGACTGGGTGGCGGGCATGTTTGTGATGGTGCCGCGTTCGATTTACAGCCAGCTCAAGGGCCTGAGTGAATATTATTTTTTGTATTATGAAGATGTGGATTTCTGCGCCCGCGCCCGCTTGGCCGGGGTTGAAATTCTGGTTAACCAGCAAGTCAAAGTGATTCATGAAGCCCAGCGTGACAGCCACCGCAAGGCGCGCTATTTGCTGTGGCATGTCAATAGCGCAGCTAAATTCTTTACTTCGCCCGCTTATTTGAAGATCAGTTTGCGTCGTATGTTCGGCGTGTCATGACGGATTGGGAGCGGTGATGGGGGTGTTTTTGGTAACGGGAGCCAGTGGGTTCGTTGGACGGGCTTTGTGCGCCAGACTGGAGGCACAGGGCGTGCCGTGGCGGCCAGTGGTGCGCCGCTCTGACCCGGCCTTTACCCACGGCTTGATGATGCAAATTGATCCCGAGGCCAACTGGCGGCCATTTTTGGCCGATGTTGATTGCATCATCCATCTGGCGGCGCGGGTACATGTGCAACAAGATACCTTGGCCGATCCACTGCTTGCCTATCGCCAGCAAAATGTGGCCGCCACCTTGCGTCTGGCGCAGCAGGCCGCGCGGGCCGGTGTCAAGCGCTTTGTCTATCTCTCCAGTGTCAAGGTACATGGTGAGGCCACCCTTGGTCGCCCGTTCATGGCTGAAGACTCGCCGCAGCCACAGGATCCGTATGGCATCTCAAAATGGGAGGCCGAACAGGCCTTGACTGCCTTGGCCCAAGAGACCGGGCTGGAGCTGGTGATCATTCGCCCGCCACTGGTGTATGGCCCGGGTGTCAAAGCCAATTTTCTGCAACTGATGCGACTCGTTGCGCGCGGCTGGCCCTTGCCGCTGGGCAGCGTCCACAACCGGCGCAGCATGGTGTATCTGGGTAATTTGGTCGATTTGATCTGGCACTGCTGTCATATGCCGGAAGCGGTCGGGCGCACGTTTTTGGTGTCCGACGGGGTCGATGTCAGTACCGCGCAATTGGTGCGGGCGCTGGCTGGTGCCATGGGGCGGCGGGCACGGCTGTTGCCCTGTCCGCCCAGCGTTTTGTACTGGGGCACTGCGCTGGCCGGGCGGCGCGGCGTGGCAGAACGCTTGCTTGGCTCGCTGCAGGTTGATATTACTGCCACAGAACATTGCCTTGGCTGGCAACCTCCGGTCAGTTTTGACGACGGTATTGCGGCCACGGTCGCTGCTTTTCAACCAACCATGAAGAAATTATGAAGAAGCGGGTTTTTGATTTGGCGCTGGCGATATTGGTCGGCGTGCTATTAATGTTTCCAATTGTAATTGTTGCCATGATGGTTCGATTAACCTCCAGCGGCCCGGTAATATACTGGTCGGATCGGGTTGGGCGGCATAACCGGATTTTTAAAATGCCCAAGTTTCGCACCATGCGACTGGGAACACCGGCATTGGCGACGCATTTATTGCACGACCCGGCCCGGTTTTTAACCCCAGTCGGTTCATTTTTACGCAAATCGAGTCTGGATGAATTGCCACAACTGTGGAGCATCCTGAAGGGGGATATGAGTTTTGTCGGCCCGCGCCCGG